>Ga0209647_1000260_pt1 | contig 49615 bp, 59 predicted proteins | sample GraSoi_2013_60cm_FD_185827 | JGI IMG/M metagenome (GOLD analysis project Ga0209647, IMG submission 185827) | Grasslands soil microbial communities from the Angelo Coastal Reserve, California, USA - Sample 9_17_2013_60cm (SPAdes) (version 2) | ecosystem: Environmental > Terrestrial > Soil >...
CTAATCGGCGTCAACGTCCAATTCACCGCACCAAAACGTTTCAGCTCCCGCTTATCGTAGCTCGGGTGCGTAATCGTCATCACGTCCGCAGATTGTGTGTAGTGCAGATCGAAAAGATCAGCTTCAAGGTATGGCGACGCAATCTCGTACACACGCGCGCCTGTTCCACCAGCGGTGTACGCGCCATAAGTCGTCGTGTTGATCTTCGTACCGTCGAAATAGTAAAGCTCGTAGGTGTTCGCAGCTTTGTTCGTAACGACAGCGAAGCGCCCATTCAATTGCGTCATGCCGCCGATCCCTGACAGGAACACGGTATCGCCGTTGTTGTAGCCGTGCGCGTTCTGCGTCACCACACCAGGATTGGCTTGTGTGATCGCCGTAATAGCGCCGCCTGCTTCGAGCACCGTGCCCGCTTGCGTATGAAATCGAATGTACTGATCGCCAAACTCCAACTGATACGCTTGCGCCGTATTGAAGATGAACGGAATGAGCACCGACTGCTTGGTACTGTTCTTCGTTTCAAGGATGTACTCGAACCCCGGACTATTCGCCACCGGCCCATGCGGAAGCACTTCGAAATTACGGCATGTCTTCAACCCGGTCTGGTACTTGGTGAGATCAATCCGCCCAAACAGTTCCGGCGTTATTTCACCAGCCGCAAACGATCGAGTTAGGGTTGCGATCCTCATGCGCGAGCTGCTATCGGAGCCGGCGTTGAATTATTGTACGGATTTGATTGCCGCGCGTTGGCGTCAGACATCGCGGCTTTCGGCAAATCGAAATCATGAAATATCTGAAGCTGCGCTTTGGCGACAGCAGCGCCATCCGTTCCTTTGATGATCGGCCCCGCGAGGAACGATGCGAGAAATCGCCCGAGCGCCAGCACCATCAGTGGCGTGAACTTATTCAGATCGGTCACACCTATCTGAAAAATCATCTGCGCCGAATCGGTATTCGTGTACACCACCGAACTACCGTCATCGAGCGACTCCACGACAAAATCCTGCGAGTTGAGCGTGTCAGTCGCGGCCGGCGTAAGGATGTTCGTGTTGACCGTCGAGAAAAGATCGGGCAACGCATCCGGCATCAACACCGCAATCGGTCGCACACACAGATTGGGAAGCGAATAAGCAAACGCCCAACCGATCGGTGGCGTGATACTCAGCTTGGCGAGATTGGCACGTCGTGTGCAACAACGCCAAGTGTGCATTTCGAGGAGCGCATCGCGCGCTATCGGATAGAAACGCGCGGCGTGCATTGCCTGCACGCTACCATCAGGCGGATCAATCGACGTAACTAAGGCTTCATCGCCGATATGCCCGAGCGCTGTATTGCAAACATCTATCACCGACGCCATACGCTTCTCCTAAACAAAAACAGGGGCCGTAGCCCCTGCTGTTTTCAACGACCTTTGCAGCCGGTGACTAGGCGAGCTCGTCGGCGAGAGCTGCGGCAGGCTGACCGGCCTTGACCGGTTTGAACCATGTCGGGGCGATGATGGTTTTCTTGCCGGTTTCCTTGCCGAGTGCGTCTCTCTCGACTTCCACCTTTGCTGTCATGCTCGACTCGGGCATCATAAATTCCTCACCCGGTTCCCGCAGCGCGGTACCGTCAAAGCCACGGCCGATTGCCACCACTCGAATCATCTTTACGTCTTTGCCCATCACTTTCTCCCTTTACCGAGCCGGAAGGTTTCTTCCACGACAGGTTCGTCGTCTTTCACCGGCTCGAACCACTTCGGCGCAACCGGGTTGCCCTCCGCATCTTTCTTCGCGGTCATCAGCGACTCGGGCACCACGAACCGCTCGCCCGCTTCGTACACCGCACCGAGATACAGCCCGCGCCGCAGCGCCACCACCGCAACCATCTTGACTTGTTCCGTCATGACCTTTTCCTTTAGTTCCTGGGTTACGCTGCCAGCAACATGCTGGCAGCGCCGAGCGCGCTGTTCTGCTCGTTTATACGTCGATGGTGAAGCCAGCCGGGTACACGATGTTGCGCGCGAGATCGGGCGAAATCCACGCGAGTATCGCCCCCGCGGTGAACGGGCCGGTGGCGACTGTGTAACGCACTCCCAGGAATCGCTTGTAGTTGTCCGAAGGCAACTGTACGCGAATCAGCACAGTGTTCTTCAGGATCGCCGCCTTGCCGATTGCCGCCGTCGAATAGTGTACGACCGGTGCAGATGCGAGGGTCGCAGCGGAATCCGATTCGAGCGTGATGGTCAAGGTCGCCGCACCGGCTGCGGCAAAGTCAGCCGAGCCGTCCGACTGAACAATGAACCACGTTTCCGGTCCACTGATACCCTCGTCTGCAAGTGCCGGTGACGCCGCCTGACGCAGATCGACAACGTTGGCCGAGATTGCAGTCGCCGTTACCGCCGAACCGGATTTCACGCCCGCTGCGGTGGTCGAGCCGTCGAAGGTCGTTTGGAGATCGATGAACATTTGGTGTGCCCTTTATGTTACGCAAAACTGTGTTATGCTACGCAAATGGGTAGCCCCCGAAAAAACGCCTGCACGCCAGAAAAGTGGGCGGCTCACCTTCTCTACCACCGCGCGCGCCGCGCGAATCCTCTGAACAAAGAACGCGAAAAACAAAGACAACGAAAATATAACGCCCGTCCTGAAGTGAAAGCTCGGCGCAAAGCTCGCGACGCTCTGCCGGAAATAAAGCTCAAACGCCGACTTTACGCGCAAACAGAATACGCAAAAACGCGCGCCAAACTCAAATACGAAACACGCAATGCGGAAAATCCTGAGGTACGTAAAAACCGTATCGCACGTCAACGCCAACGTAGAACCGGATTCACCCCTGCGATGATAGAAACTTTTCTCGCGCACCAAAAGAACCGGTGCGCAGTATGCGACCGACCTTTTGGCCCAGGTGTAAAAGTGTGCGCGGATCATTGCCATCAGTCGGGAAAACCTCGCGGTCTTCTCTGCCACCAGTGTAATACCGTTGAGGGTTTTCTCAATCGCACGCATCTCAGTCCTTTAGCTTTTGCAGAAAGATTAACTAAATATCTAGCCAATCCTCCTGCTAGCTAACCACGGCCTCCGTTGTCAAGATTTGATCGACAGTCCTGATCGGCACACCGAAAAACTCGGTTTGCTTCTGCACGTAGCCCGGCGACACCGTACCGAACTGATTTGCGGCTTCACGGATCGATAGCGCCGCGTTCGACTTGTCGATGGCGGCGACCGAGAGCATTTCCTTCACGGTACGCGTTGCGTAGAACACCGGTGTGCCCATCCCCATAAACGGGATGCGCGCCATCGCGCGAGTCATGAGCTTGATGAGCGCCGTCGCGGCGGTCGGTGCTTGCGAACCGGTTTGGCCGACGAGATCGGACACGTCCACATTGGCGATGCGCACCGCGTAGCGCCAGTCACGCACCGTCAGACCGCACTTCCACTGCCAGTGATCGGCCAGCGCACGATAGCGGTTGTTGTTCGAGTCGAACGCATCGATGAGTCCCAAGTCTTCGTGCGTGAGCCCTGCTTTCGACCCCTTCGGGAACAGACCGATCACGGTGTTCTTGCCCCACACCACAAGCCACACGCTCGTATTGTCCGAGCCCGCACCACCCGCGCTGATGACGTTCTGGCCGTTGACCGCGCCCGAAATCGTTGAGAACCGGGGCGCGAGCCCCATGAAGCGCTCGGGGTTGACCGCCGTATTTCCGTAGAACAGCGTTTGCGCCATGTTCTGATTCATGGCTTCGAGGAACGCTTGCGCTTCCATCAGCCGGAACGACTTGTCGTTGCCGTTCAACGCGGCCACGTCCTTGTCCAGCTCGGCGCGCGTTTCGAGCATCCCGCAGGCGTCTTCGATCTGCGCCCGCACGGTCTTGCTCGGGGGCACGCCCTGGTACATCTGCCGCCAGATCGCGGTCGGCAAACCGGTTCGCACAGTCGTCTTGTGACCGGTCGGAAGATTCCCTTCCATGAACGGCATGTCGAGCAGGATTTCGTTCGTCTGATTCAACAGCTCGACCACCGTTGCAGTCGAACCGTCCGGGTCAAGAGACTTGGCCCAGTCGAGGAGTGTGACCTTGCCGCTCACGCCGATGGTTGCGCCGCTCTGACCGAAAGCTGCCGGCACGTTGACAAGTTGCCAGCCGAACACGAGCGTTACGACGTAAGGCACGCCTAGCAGCAATACCGCTGCCACCAGCATGGAGAACAGCAAATGAAGGAAGGTCATTGTGATACTCCTCTCGTGAAAAAACGTTTTACGAACTGGGCCACAGAGATTCTTCTGCGGTCTTCAGACGATTCGATGCTTCAGTGCCGCCGATGAACTTGTCGTCGGGTCCGATCAGCTTGCCGATGCGAAAAGCCCAACGGATCATCTCCGGATGATTGCCCATGCCGCTGTCTTTCAGAAACTTGGCGAGTGCCGGCGTGCCGAACAGATCGAAAGTCTTCTTGGCGACTGCGGCGTTCTCAGGAAACTTTTCGCCGCCATATTCAGTATCGGTAGCCGCCTTGGCGATCCACTCGTCGCTTGCCGTGCGTGCAAGCCCGAGCACCGATGCAACGTGATTCTTAGCGACGACCGGCGCGAGCCGATCCACGATGGCCTGCGCATCTTCCTGCGACAATCCTAAGTCACGCGCCACAGCTTGAAATTCGGTGATGACCGGTGCGTCGAGATCGACGCCCTCCGGTGCCACGAAATCGGTGTACTTCTCGGGAGCCTGCTTGCGACGAGCTTCGAGCTTCGCCGTTTTTTCCGCTTCGAGGTTGGCTGCTTTCTCGGCGTCCTTGGCTTTGTCTTCCGCGGCACGTGCTTCCGATGTGAGAGCAGCGCGGCGAGCGCTTTCAGCGGTGGCTGCTTCCGCCTTCTTGGCGGCAGCGTCCGCTTCCGCCACTACTTTCGCAGCAGCTTCGGCGGCGGCTTTCGCTTCGGGCGAATCGGCGGCAGGGGCGACGGCGGCAGCGGTCGTCGCAGCAGGGGCGCTCGCTGGTGCAGCGGTTGTTGCAGCGTTGGGCGCTGCGGCTGCGGCCGGGGCGGCGGTTGCTGCGGCGGGTGCTCCCGCAGATGCTACGCCTGCTGCTTCTTCAGCCATGCTTGATGCTCGCCTATCATTTCGTTGTACCGCTCGGGGCAAAGTTCATGTATCTCTGCTTCCATTCGTTGACCTATGTTCATCTCACCGCACCGAAATGCCACGTCGCCCTCGGGCGCACTCAGCCGGTACGGATTGCGGTGCAAGCCGGTCAAGCTCAACAACCGCCACATGAATCTCCGACCTTGACGATGACCCATCAGCCATTTGAAGTCGGTCACTTCCAACGCGCGCAGTTGGCGCTCTGCATCGGCTTGATCTACCGCTGCCGCATCCTCTGCGCGGGTGTCGTAAGGATCGCGCTCCCGCGTGGGCTTCGCCATCGGACGCGATACTACGCGCGCTTCTTCAAATCATGAGCACCGCGATTACGTCGCGTCCGGCCAGAGCTTCGCCGCTTTGTCCGGTGCGTTGTTGCCGTCGATCAATCGCATCGCGGTGATCTGCAACGACGCACTCAACTCCGAGCCGCCGTCTTTGGTTTTGTTCGCGCTCGTGCGCGTCACTTCGACGCTCGCCACAAGCGTGAACGTGTTCGCCACATCGGGCAACGGTATGCCCAGTTTGCGCAACACGTCATCGTTCAGATCGAGACACAAACCCCACGGATACGCCGGCCCTTCGTTCGGATCGATGCTTGTCGGCACGGCGTAGTCGTCCACCTGTTTCGGATCGAGCTTCATCGAGATGAGCTTGGGAGCCACTTTTCCCATCGGCGCGTCCGTGGCAGCAGAATTGACCATTTGTATTTCTCCTATAACTTGTTCAAGTAGCGAGCGGTGCTCACTCTTCAGTGCCAAAAATTGTCCCGTCAAGTGTTTCGCCCGCGCCGCCACCGGTAGCGGTAAGCGCATTGTTCGCTGCTGCCGAAAGAATGCCGTTGCCCGGGATCACCAACAACGTCGGCGTGTTCACAGCAATCGCCGGTAAGCGAAAAATAGTCGTACCGCCCACACCGTCCTTCAAAAGAATCCCACCGGTCAAGACGCCCTCGGCAAAGTAAATACCCATGAAGCGGAATTTCTTTCCCGCTGCCGGTGTCCAGATCGCCGCCTCAGGATTGACAGCTACCGCGGCGATAGGCACAAACTTGTTCGGTGTGCGCAACATCTCAGGCGGTGAACCCGGTACGGCAAAATCGAGTGAAGCCATATTCGCTGCTCCTATATAGGTACTACGCTGCCACCGCTTGCCCTGGGCCGGTGTAGCCGGAAAACTGACTTATTACATCGGTGAGCGCGTTCTGATCGGTCGGTCCAGTCTTGGCTTGCGAGAGAGTCTTGGCGGTATTCGCTGCCGCCGCAATCTGCTGCGCCTTCGCTGCCGCTGCCTGTTGCGCCGCGCGGGTCTGCCGGATGATCGCCACCTTGTCATTCGCCACGATGTACTCAGGATCGACGCCGAGCATATCGCCGTAGCCGTCCACGATGTCGTCAAAGTCGAGCTTGTCGAGCACGTCGGGCATCTGCCCCGCGTTCTTCTGGAGCATCGCGATGTTGCCTACCGTCATAACCAATCGGTCCACGCCCTGCACGCCGATGGCGCGCTGCGCCTGCGCGAGCATCGACACGAATTCCACGTTCAGTTCTTGCCCCTGCATCTCCTGTGGCGGCTCGGGCACGATGCCTGTTTCGATCATACGGTCGAATGTGAGATCGATCTTTGGTTTGAGCAATTCATTGTGTAGCCGTTCGAGCACCGGCCCGAGCATCAACAACTTCTCCTCGTGGCGCTCAGCGACTTCGCGCGCCGACACAGGCTGCACGCCACCGTCATCGGATTGCGCGAGCATAAGGAACAGATCGACATAAAAATTTTCCTTGATCCGCTGGCGGATGTCCCTGATATCTTCCATCTGCGCGCTAATATCGAGCTGCACGTCGAACATGGAACGGATGCCCCCGCCTGCGCTTGTCTGATCGACGAAGGCTGAACCACCGGGTAGAGTGGCGAGGGGCATGTTCTTCAAGGCAGTCGGAATTTGCAGCGGCGGCTTCACCTTGTAGTCGATGGCTTGACCTTTGCGCAATTGCCCATGCTGAAGCTGCTTGATGTCGCCTAGGCTCTCCATCCCCGGACTGTTGCCGTAGATGTCGCCACCAGTAGCGTGCCAGCGCGCAGCGAGTGCCGGGAAACGCTTGAAACCCGACTCTTTCAAGAACTTCTCCGAGCCGCCGCTCACCATCTCCGCGGCGTTGGGTTCCAGATAGCACGATGCGTAGGGCATATTGCGGCCGAACGCCTGACCGAGTTTGCTGGTATCGCGCTCGCGATCCGCGCGGGGCTCGATCACATGGAGCACTGTGACCCAGGCGTCGAGGTTCTTGCCGGTGTCCCACATATTCCGCACCGCCCCGCTGCAATTTTCCCGGCCGAACGCCTGCACCATCATCGCCACCGTCATGTCGTATTCGCGATACAACGTGGAGATTTGGTTGCGCGCGTCCACGGAGATCATGTACTCCCCGCAAGTGCTCGGGTAGTGGCGCAGCACGTCCTGAAAATCCGGCATGACAATCGACACACCCGTACCATACAACCCCAACTCCTCATACAACGTGTGGAGCGAATTGTAGGTGTTCGAACGCGAGAAGATCACCCGCATGATCTCAGTGACGTTCGAGAGCCACGATTTCACCGGACCGTATTTCATCAATCCCACGTCGGTCGTCGAGAGCCGAAACCACGGACGCGCGGGCGAAGTCATGCCGGCCATGAGCCCCGCCGCGAGCACGCGAAGCGAGCGCGTACCGGTAGAGTCGATGATAGAGTTGTAGCGCTTGTCGCCTTTGTTGCGATCCGTCACCAAGAACCGCCCGGTGCGCGGCATTATGTAATTTGATAATTCGCGCCACTGATTCAACCACGTCGCGCGCTCGGTGACTAGAGAACCACGCCGTATAAGATATTGTTCACGACGCGAAATCATACAAGCTCCAAAACACTTGCAGGTGGGTTATTCAGATAACGCTCTAACCGCTCACTGAAACCTGAAGGTGTCAAACCAACTTTTTTTATCGCCCCCTCTATAACGTTGCAATTAAAACAAAGCAAACCTCGCGGTTGCTTTGTATCGTGACAGTGATCTGCGTGCGTTGCCCTTTCAACAAGATCGCGCTCACAGATCGCGCAGCGCCCGTTTTGAAATCGCCAAAGTATTTCAAAAAGAGCCGCAGTAATTCCAGTACGCTTTAACCGCCGTTTAGCCTTCGCTTCCAACGATGTGTCGTAGGCTTTTTTCTTAGCTAACATCCCTGGACGTTTCATGTACTCCTTCTGTTTCTCGACACGTTTTTTCTTATCTTCTGGCGTGTTGTGCGTGTCACGATATCGCTGCGTCGCTAAGCGACTTTTTTCTTTGCGATGATGAAGCGCCCAGGCCACTTTATTTATGCACCTTCGGTTTTTGCTGCTGAAGCTGGCGCTGCACAGCGTAGCCAATCGCAGCGGCTTGTGCAGGCGGCTTTCCGCTCTTGATCTCCCGAGCGATGTTCTTCGACAGCGCTTCCTTGCTTGCAGATTTGACGAGCGGCATGCCCCTAGCTCCCCAACAAAATGTTGCGCCCGAGATTCAAACTCCCTGACGGCACGCCGCCAGGACCGGTGAGGAACGTGGAGTCGCGCGTAAACGGCCCCTCGTCACCGAACAAACTTTTCTTCCGAGCGGCCACGAAATCAGGTTGCTTTCCCGGCTGCGGTATGGGCGGCGGCTTCTCTACGTCCGGTGGTTGAGGCGCGTGCTTCGCTGCGTAGATCGAATACGCTGCATTCGCTGTTCCTGCGATGGCCGCGCCAAGCTGCACCATCTCTTTGACCGTCATCCCCGCAGTGGTCCCCGGCGTTGCCGCTGCTGCCGTATCGGCCCCTACCACGCCGGTTGCCGATGCCGGTGCAACACCGGTTGCCGCCGTCGATCCGCTCGTAGCGGCTTCACCGCCCGGTGCCGCTGCGCTGCCCTCACCGCCAAGTGCAGCCTCACCACCCGCCACCAATCCAATCACCGCACCCGCTACGCGCCCCGCTTTGCGCACGCCCGGCTTGGATGCGAGCCCCGTGCCCAACGCCGACACGTCAAGCGGCGTCGCACCTTTCGTGTTGATTCCCGGCAGCTCGTTGGGATTGCGCGCCACCTGGAGAGTGGCCGACAATTTCTGGTTGCCTAAGTGCGTGGGGTCAGGATCGTATTTCTTGGCGAACTCCGCGACGTCATGACCGATGTTGCCGCTGCACATCAGTGAACTCCGAGCGGGCCTTGGTAGCCGGTGAGCACCGTACCGCCAGGAAGCGACGCCGAGTCGGTGCGCTTCTGCGTCAATGCCTGCACGAAACCGCGGGCTTCTTCCTCGGTCTTTACGCCTGCATCGTCCGGTGTCTTTCCGGTCAAGTCCTCGAACTTTGATTGCCACGAAACTTTCTTCGGACGCTTGAGCAGCGTATCGGCAGTGCCCAATGCGTCCGCCGCTTGCTTCGCCTGATCGACGCACATTGGTTTCAACCCTTCATGGTTTCAGAGGCGTAGGGATCATACTCGCGCGCCTTTGGATCATGAGCACCAGTCGTCGGACCGACCATGTGCTGCAACGCTTTCGATACCACCGGAAAGGCAAAGCTCAGAGCCAGTGCATCGGCGCGATTGGGTGAAGGCAATTTTCTTTTCTTCATGTCCTTCTTCCCCTCGATCTGAATTTTGCCGTCAAGTCGCGGCACAGTTTCAGGACCGACAAGATCGTTGTACAACTTGTGATCGAGCGGAATGGACCCGCCCGCCTTCAGCCAGTCGCGCATGTCCTTCCACATCTGCGCGCGTTTGTTCAGACACCCTGGGTCGGTCGATTCACCGGCAAACCACACGAGTTGCCAATCACGCCCGAGCGTCTTCCCCGCGCTCACGATGCCGGTACCGTAACCGCCATCGACGAACACCGCATCGACCTTCAGCTCATCTTCAATCCTCATCAGCTTATTCGCCACCACTATGTCGTTGTCGTTCTTCGCCATGACCTGCAAAATCTTGAACGACAATCCCTGCCGCAATCCGATCACCAAATCGTCGTCGCCCTCCCACGCCGGGTCACAGGTCAAAATCTTCGGAGCCCAGTCGTAGGCGTCGATCTTCAGATGCCGTCCGAACGCGGCGTCCACGTCCTCCGCGGATATGAACTGCTTCATCGACATGCTCGGGGCCATACCGCGCACGCGTACCTTGATGAAGTCGCTATCGATGCCGTACTCGATGATCTGCTCGGCGATGAATTCCTTGTTGGTGATCTGCACATCGCGGCTGTCGATGTTGCGACTTCGCCAGCGCTTCCCGCCGAACGTATTCTTGAACCACCCGACGTTCCGCGTGATATTGCCGAAGGCGAATTTCATCGGCTCGCCGTCCGTCAACCCGCCTTCGCTCACTTCGTCGATGATGTCGGGCACGCCGCCACTTTCATCAAACACGTAGAACGATGTCGCCGTAGGCGCGTGCTGCCCGGCGAACGCTTCGCTGTTCTCCTCCCTGCACGTCTGCGCGGTGCAGAACCAATTCTGCGGATGCTCCTTGTGCACCATCCGCATCGCACCCTTGCCGGTCGTAACCTCGAACCAGTGACCGGTGATCGACCGCTTATTCCACTTCGCCACTTCCGCCCAGGTCTTCGTCGAGAGCTGCTCCGATGTGTTCGCCGTGATCGTGCCATGCGAGAAGGGGCGCGTGCTCATGATGAACTGCACCACCCACGCGGCGAGCGCCGACTTGCCGATGCCGTGGCCTGAGCCCACCGCTTCGCGGATCGCTCTCACCGGCGTGCGGCCGTCAAACTTGTTCGCGCGAATCTGGCTCCCGAGGTCGTCCAGAAACTCGCACGCCCATTTATCCGGGCCATACTCGCTGTCGTAGATCAAACTCCAGGGTTCGAGGAGCTTGACGATGTGCAGCTCTGGGTCGTTCGTCCAGTCAAAAGCATACAAAACGTAGCCGAGAGGATCGCTGTAAAATCTAGAAACGTCGTCCGCTATTTGCTCGTCGAGTGTGCGCGTATCGACCATCACGTAAGCTCTAAAATATCAGCAGGCGGATTGGTTAAATAGTGTTGAAGACGACGAGCAAAATCCTCCGGCTTCGCACCAGTTTCTTTTATCATTCCTTCAGCGATATTACAATAGTGACAGAGCAAACCGCGTGCTTTTTTAGTTACATGATCGTGATCTGCATGCGCTCTTAGATTCCCCTCACCGCTAAACAAGGTGCCGCATACCGCGCAACATCCGTTTTGCAAAATCATCAACTTCGCGCGTACAGCGTCGTTCATACCTGTCTTTTTTAAACGTGCGTAAGCTCGTCCTCGTTCTTTCACATGCTCACGATTATCTCTTTCTTTTCTTTTTGCACGAGCTTCAGGACGTTTATTGTATTCTCGCATCCTTGCATTCCACGCAGCCCGACCTTCAAACGTTGATCGTTTTATACGATTACGCATGAGCGCCTTTTTATTTCGTTCTTCTTTTGTTTCCATCACCATATACCTCGCCGACGCAGCGCTTCTTTCTTTCGCATCGCGCGCAGCGCCGCCGTCCAGTTAGGTCCGCCCGCACCGACTTCGCGCTCACGCTTACGTCTTAGTTTCTGCGCATCGGACCGCGACAACCGCGCCATGCGTATCTCTTTGCGAAGGCGCGTTCGCTCGCGTTTGGTGAGACTGAAATGCGCGTCCACTGCCAAGGCCAGTTCCACCAAATCCCAATCCCTTTTATTTTTTATGAAGTGCCGCAGCGCATCGACAATGCGCTGCAACCTGCGCAGCTTTGATTTTCTGGAAGTCACGGTGCGATCTGTGAAAGCATTACGACGACAAACAACAGGATCGAGCCGACCGCAAGACCAAGCACGCAAGCGAGCAGAGCTTCGAGGATGAATCTAATCACCGCGCCTGCTTCGGTGTATTCAACTCGGCGATTTTGCCTTCCAGCTCCCACACCACGTCTATCTCCGCGCCGCGCTGTTCGCGTTTGAATCCGAGCGCTGCTGCGAAGATGTCCACCACCGTCATTTGCGCTTCGAGAATTTCATTGCGCTTGCGGAGCTGAACGATTTCGTGTTTCGCTTTCAGTAGAACATTTACCATTTTGGAATCACCTTTAAGAAGTTGTAATTTTTTGCGAGGATTGCATTTTTTATTTTCTAAAACCGATTCACTTTAATACCGTGCACCCCGCGATCAGCAACTTGAAAACCCCAAAGCGCCCTTCGCGTCCGCCAAGGGTGGTCGTGCCCCCTCATACCAAATCGCTCCCATCATCTTCAACACGCACTGCGCTGCCTTCGATCAGCCGAGTGGTATCGAGCTGCAACACACCGTCGTTCGCATCGCCAAGCGCACGCTGCCGGCCTGACGTGAGCCGAGCAGTTAGCTCGCTATTGACCTTGTGCTCGACCTCAACGCGCTCACCGTAGAGCCTGGGCACGAGCTTCGCCACGTACCACTTGCGATAGTCTGCGCGCAGTCGTGACCGCTGTACGTGCTCATGATCCACGATCTTGTGCAGCTCACCCGTTTCCTCATCGACGCACCACTCGGTGTCGTTGTACGAGTTGTCCACGATCACGATGCCGTCGTCCACCATCGCTTCGCAACCTGAGCGTCGCGCCGCGAGATACAGCTCCGCGAATTGCGGATCGACGCCGAGCCAATCGAACACCGTCGTCTTGACAGGGAACTCAGGATCGGGCTCGTCGCCGATGTTGAGCAGCCCCGCTTTACCCATCGCGCAAATCTTGGCGACAGCCCACCCACGCCGTAGCCCTTGCAGGACCAGCTCCGTGTAGTGCTTCGTTCGCTTTGGGATCATGTGAGCGCATACTCCGACTTGAACGCGCGCGTACCGGACCAGATGCTACGCTCCTGAGCTTAGGATCATGAGCACCGCAGCGTCCACTACGGTGACAGCGCTGCGGGCGGTGAGCTACGGTGACAGGGCTACGGTGACAGGGCTACGGTGACAGGGCTATGGTGACAGAGCTACGGTGACGGAGCTGCGAGCTGCGGTAGCGGGCAGCATCCACTACGGTGACAGCGCTGCGGGCGGTGAGCTACGGTGACGGAGCTATGAGGCGTAGTGAGCGCCCTGGACGCTAGTTGTTGCGCACCTTGTAGTTGCAGATCGCCCTCACGGTCGTCTTGGCTACGTTGAACTTCTTAGCCAGTCGGCGATACCCCAGGTGCCTGGGATCGCCCACTGGGTACTCCTCATGGAGCTGACGCATCAGCTCGATCTCGTGGTCACTGAGCATCGCCTTAGGATGCGCTTCACCGTGGGTGTAGTCTCCCTCGCGGTGTTTCACAACGCGCAATTTATTACGAGCTACCATAGGGCTCCCGATGAAGCCCTAACCGAGTTGCAACTTGAGTTGCGAGTTGCATTGTCTGAAAAAGTCACGCTTCTGCAATTTGCAACTTGCAACTTGGCGGGGGGGATGTCAATACATCCCCACCCTTTTTCCAAGTTGCATGTCGCAGGTTTGCCCTGCAATTTCTCAACACGAATTGCACCGAGTTGCACGAGTTGCACGTAAGAAATTACGAGTGATTTGACCCTATTTTGGCCCTGCCTAGTCATGGTGGACTACCTCAACGAGCCCACCATTGAAGCGTAGTTGGCCCTTCTCAACCAGCCTGTCGAGCGCCGTTTGGGCTACTTGCTTGCGTGTATCCCGCTTGCCATCAGCCGGCGGCACCCGCTGGCTTATCACCGCTTCGAGCAAGTCGTTAATTTTTACACTCGATCCGGTGAGCCCTATTAGGTCTTCGAGCACCCGCATCGTAAGCCGCTCTAGATCACCCAGGACGACCCGAGCGCGTCCTGCTGGTGTCCCGCTGTCCGTGGGCACCACGACGCAGCTCGTGATTGGATCGCCGTCAGCATCGTTGCCCAGGGCCACCACGTCGAGCTTGAAGCCCATCTCTACGTCGTCACCCCCATCGCGTAGCTTGGTGATGGTAGCCACCCGCTGTGGGCTGTGGGGATCGCGCACGATCTCGAACTCCACGTCGGCCGCTGCGCGCAGTCCTGACCAGCCACGAGCCCCTTTGGTGGCGTCTTTCCCTGAGTGGTGGATGAGTACGATCATCGCTCCAGTGGCTGCGCGCAGTTGTTTGCAGTGCCCAAGTGCTCGGCCCATGTCCTCGCCGGCGTTCTCGTTTGCACCGGGTGTTACCTGGGCGAACGTATCGATGATGATGAGGGTAGGGCGAACGGGGAGGGCCAAAATGGCGTCGCGTACTGCGTCCACGTTGTCGCGCCTCATGAAGTTCGGTGAGGCAGCGAGCACGGTGAGCGGCAGATCGGTGAGATTTATTTCGTGGTGCGCGGCGTAGGCTTTGAGCCTGTTCTTGAAGCCGCCTGCGCCTTCGGCTGCGATGTACGCAACAGCGCCTTGCTGAGTTTTTTTGCTGCGGTAAGAAATTCCCTGAGCGATGGATGCTGCGAGATCAAGTGTAAAAAAACTTTTCCCGCTTCCCGATTCGCCGAAGACCACTGCTAAATCCGCAGCGGGCAGCACGCCCTTGATTATCCACGCCGCGGCTTCGCCTTGCGCGAAGATGTGCGCTGGTTCGAAGACATAGCGTGCTTTGATAGCTGTTGGCTGAACGTCTTGTCGAACGCTTTTTTCTCCTGCGCTCTGAACTGGCCCACCACTGTTGTCGGTGAAATCGTCCGCTGCGGTGATCCCGAGCGCAGTGAGGAACTCTTGTTGTGAACGTTGTTGGCAATGCGCGTGGAAACATTTGACGAAGCCATGACTATAACCTCCTGTGAAACGCGGAAAATAAGTGGTAGCACTCTCACTTCCGATAAGCTGATTTGTGTGAGTTTCAGCAAATGGACAGAGCAGATGAATTCTTCCGTCACGTTCAGTTGAAAGCACTAGATTATTCTGGTGCAGGAATTGTGCAATTGGGTCATTGATCGCCGCAGCTTGAAGAACGGTTTTTCTATCTGATGAATGCGATTCTGTCGATGGCTCGATACCGAAGGATTTTTCCAAATCTAGCCACAATGCGCTGAAAGCGGCTTCATCGAGCAAAATAAACTCACTAGGATCGCCACCACGCCATTTGTAGCGAGCACCTGATGGGTGTGTACCAGCCGCAATGAACTGCTGACCGGTTGCTAGGAATTCGATGACGCCGTGCTGTGTTTTGATGACGCGCTTCGAATAGTTGCCTGGAAGCTCGAACGCTGCGAGGAACTTCGGTGAGTTGTCGCGGTAGCGGGTTGTGAACGCTGAGAGCTTGGCGCGGATCGCATCGGCTAATGCTTGATCGCTGACATCCACGTCGATGGCGCGAATGCGCCGTGTGATGATACAGATGCCGTAATCAGGATTCTGCGACCACGACTGCACTTCAGCCGGCGTGGTGATCTTGGTGGTCCAGTCGAGTATGCCGCCGACTTTATGGGAGCTGTTGTAGCGTGATGGGGTCTTACCCAAAGCTTTCAGCTTCGAGTGTTCGCCTATCACCGCGTTTGGATTTGCGACGACCGGGAGCAGATCGCTCGTTAAACCGAGCACCAGACTGAAGTTGATCCACTCCTCGACCGACGCGCCGTAGCGCATCGTCATTCGGTGTTACCTTTTTAGTATTTCGCTTTTCGGTTGTATATATCGTTGCGCATCATGCTGCGCCAATTCTCGTCGTGCGGATCGAACAAGAACACCAGCAAAACATAGAGAGCGGTGCGGATCATTGAAATAATAGTTCGACGATTAAATCAAAAAATCGAGTGAGCCAAATTCCTACGCACACTCCCCACCCAAAATAATTCACGTGACGGATCATTGTCCACACCGTTGGGCGAATTCGCAGCGCTTGCATGCAGGGCACAGATCAACACGAAGTATCGGAACCCCACGTAATTCATACGGACTGCGCGGATGATCGTACATTTGGGTGGTAGCGATCTCAATCCTTCTCGCCAGCTCGGGCGATGCGTGCAGCACTCCGTGAGTGCGGTAGCTGCCGGCGAGCTGGTGCAGTGAGCCCACGGTGGTCTTGGCAAGGCGCGCAAGGCGGCGCTTCTGTTGAGGCGTCGCAGCGGACCACCATTTGCGGAAGGGGTTCACTTTGTTTTTTCTGTTCGGTTCAACAACATCAATAGCGCTTCAGCAACTACGAGTTTGAAATGCGCGTCGCTTGTATGGTGACAATCCTCGACGATACGCACCAAATTCGCTTTCAATCCAACCCGGTTTGTGGAGTGGGGGCGTCATTTCGCTTTCTCCTCGATGTGCTGCATCGCGTGGCAATTCCAACCCGCGTAAAAATGGTGGAATGCGTCGAGTGTTTCGATTTGTCCGTACTCGCGCTCAGTCATGTACTCAGTAAAATCTTCACGAACTTTGCGCGGGGCATTTCGCCACACCGAAGTTTGTTTGAGATATTTGAAATCGGAACGACTCACTTCGCTTTCTCCTCGATGTGCTGCGCAAGCCGCTCACGGTAGAGCTTGTTGTGCTCGGGCTCGTATTCGCGGATGAGTTTTGCTGCGTAGCGCATGCCATCCCTAAAATCTCTCGTCATTACTAGTGGTACGCCAGCTTTGCGGTCTTCATTGTACGATACAAGCACGCCGTCGCTAACTTCACGTTCTATCATTTGCGCCTGCTTCGAGAAGAAGGGGTGAGTCGTTGTTTTTCACAGACTGCGAGCTGCAAAGAGCATCATAAGAAAGAAAAACAAGCCGAGAATCAGGCAACTTTGGCCCCATTGATTGCGGCGATGACTAAGAATGGCAATACCACTGCCAAAAAAGATCAAGGAAGCGATGCCAAACCACTTGGAACTTGCTCCGATATTTGCGGGCTCACTGCAAAGACGTTTGAAGACCCCGTAGCGTTCTTTACGCTCATGCTTTCCTTCGTTGTTTGGTTCCAGTTTGTTTGGATGATTCGACAGGAAGACGTGCTGGTAAAAAGCGTGAGTGCCGCCGAGAAATCCGCTGAAGCTGCCCGCGACGCCGCCGACTCCGCCCTTAGCCTGGAATTGCCCTACTTGGAGCCCACCGGTATTTGGGCGCGTGGTTTTGAAAACGAGTGGGGACAAATGGCCAAATGTAGTGTTCAGATTGAAATGCGGAATTACGGCAAGACGCCCGCCTTCCCAAGTGAAATTAGATTCGCGAGTTTTTATGGAGACCACCTCACCAAATCCAGTGCGGTCAACACCTTCTCTGTCGAAAAGAGGGTTGGATGGCTTCAACTGTTGCCGGGACAGGATGTCAGAAGAATTCAGGACACGATTGATGCGCCTGTACTCACTGCGGGCGACGTTAAAAGCGTCCGTGAAGGTTCGGCCAAGTTCTGGATCATCGCTACGATTAAATTTAGAGACTATTGGCGCAAAAAATACATCGCCAGTTTTTGTTTTGTATGGGACAAAGAAGCAGCACATTTTGTGCTCGACGAAAATTCCACGTTTAATTACCAACGCAAAGAGAAGTAAGGCCATTAGCAGAATCATGAACAGCGCCGCCCATGTCGCAATACCGGCCTGTCGCCGGGATTTTGAATGACTCCCCGGAAGGGAGTCATGTATATAATTCCCTTTTTTATTGGATTTGCGCAGGCGTTCTTTTACTTTTACTTTTAGCGTAGCGCGAAGTCTCCCCTGCCGCGCTTTTACTTCCGGTGCGCTGTTGCGCTTTTTAGCGTCCGCGCTTCGGCATTGTTTGCAGTGGCCGCATAAACCATCGGGACGATTCTTATTTCGATGAAATGCACCCACTGATTTTCTCAGGCGGCACTTAGTGCATACACTCATTTGCGCCTGTACCCATAGACCAACGCGCGCAGCATGTCGCTCTCCGACATGTGGTTGAGCGCAAAGACCGAAATGCTCTTGTCGTTGTTCGTCCACCGCACGTAATGCTCGCTTCGGTAAAGGTCTGTTTCTTTTGTCTCGACGGTGATAGAGCCCATCGCAAAACTTTCGATCACCGGCAAGCGCACTTCCTTGCGCGCTTCGTCGATCTCAAGACGCGCACCGTCATGACTACCGCCTACGAATAGCGTTATCACAGCAGAGCTTCTTCCATGATTGATTGAAATGCTTCGTCGATAAAAACACAAAAACCTTCCCACACTACTTTTTCTTTTTTAGCAAGGGTGTACTCGTTAGGGATAAGAACTACACGACATTTTTGGTCGCCGTCAACTTCAAAACGAACGCGAATAACTTTATCAGCGACTAGTGGCAGCGTATCGATGACGCGCGGTTGTTTCACTGTCACTCGTTGAATTGGTCGCAGTTGTAGCCAATGAAACTCAGGATGACGGCATCCTTCAGCGGAGTATGTTTTTTCATCGGTGTACGTATTGCCAGCACCGAACACCACGACATTTCGTTTTGTGCGCATTTTAATTGAGCGTCCTTCCTGGCACGACGATTCGTTGTTCTTCCGGTTGCTCCGCTTCGATGCCGGCAGCGATGCGACAGCTCACGTAGGCCACCGCAAGCACGCCGTGGCTTGCTCCTACCTCGTCGATAGCCATTTCGATCATGGCAATACCAGCCTGGACCATCAGTTGATCCTTCTCGTCGAGCGTGGCGATCTTGGCGAGCACGCGCTCGAAGCGCTCTTGCTCGGGAGTCTTGACGATGGGCTCGCTCATTTTGCGTCGGTGATGACGACTGTACTGCGGTGAGTGAAGTGCACCGACAAGAACATAACCAGCTCTGCGATACTTTGAAACACGTAGTAGTCACCGCTGATTCCGGTCCACTGCGTGTTGTTTTGTTCATCCTTGAACCAGTGTCCAGGTGCACGCCGCACGATGAAACCATTGGCGACTTGGCTGATTTCGATTACTTGGTCCTTCTCCATTGTTGCTTCTCCTATTTTTCGAGCGCTCGCGCCTTGAACATCATGTCGATGTCGGCGATGACTTCATGTATATCCCAACCGTGCTCTTTGCACAGAACAGCGCTGAGTGCGACGCCGCTCTGCATGATGACTTCCGAGATGTTCGGAAAGCACGTACACGGTTGCAGCGCGGTCATGTAGAGCCGAATATTGCACAGCTCCGATGTGATGTTGGCGCGAAATGCACCGCGCAGCTCGATGAGGTTTTCGAAAATCTCACGATTGCGTTGGTGACCGTCTTCGAGAAAACGTTTGATGCGTTCGGCGTCGCTCATGACGAAGCTCCTGGGAAAGTGTGTGGTGGACGGCGTTGCTCATCGCCCGATATTTTTGCAGCCGCACCCTCGGGCCTAGCGGGGGCCACCACACGTTTAAAGCGTAGCACCGACTACAAGCTGACCGCAAGAACTCTTTGAACTATCTCCTAACTCGTTGTTTAGCAAGTGCTAAACTTTATTTCGCTGACCCCCTTGCATTCTACTTGTAGCAGGCGCTAAAATTTGCGAGCTGGTGAAATTCCTTCGCCAGCCCCGTAGCCCGCGGATACCGGGCATAGGAGAAATCAGATGCAAAACACTCTCATGCAAGCAAGCCACCAATGGGCCACGCGCCCGAGCGATGAGCGCTTCGTCTCCCTCATCGATATGCAATCCCACTTCACCGAGCAGCGCCAGTTGAGCAAGGCGGTCGTCGTAGCCAACCGGCAGATTCACGCCAATCCCGGCGAGGACAACAAGAGTCTCGTGATCCTGGGACCGAACGGCAACCCCTTCGCGCCGACCAACTGGGCGTTCGGTCAGCTCGCGCAGCTCGCCGAAGCTCCCGCTGCGTACATGCGCTCGCTTCCCTCGCCGCTCGCCGCGGACTGCATCAACTACGGTCTGCAATTCAAACGCGACATCGAAGACGTGGGCCTGCTGCTCTACAAAAACGGTTCGCCTGTGATCCGCGCCGCCACCGGCCCGAAGTATGGCCGCATCTGGAACTCGGACATCGTGAACGGGTTGGTGAAACAGTTCGGTGACGGTCTGACCGGCGACTTCCGCGTACCCGGTGAATTCGGGAAGCACGTCGATGTCACCAAGGCCAACACCACGCTGTACGCAGGCGACAGGGATATGTTCGTGTTCCTCGCCGACGAGGAGCACCGCATCGACGTGCCCAATCGGCGCAACGGTGAGATGGGTTCACTCGCCCGCGGCTTCTTCGTGTGGAACAGCGAAGTCGGCAAGACCACCTTCGGCATCGGCACATTCTTGTTCGACTACGTGTGCTGCAACCGCATCGTGTGGGGCGCTGAAGGCTACGGCGAGATTTCCATTCGCCACACCGCGAGCGCACCCGAGCGCTTCATCGAGCAGGCCGCACCTGCATTGCAACTCTACGCGCAGTCGAGCACGCAGTCGATCACCAAGGCCGTCCAAGCTGCGCGTGCTGCCCGCATCGATAAGAACGGTGCCACCGTGGACGACTTCCTCGCCAAGCGCTTCGGGCCGCGCATGGTCGCAACGATCAAGTCGGCGCACATGAACGAGGAAGGCCGGCCCATCGAAACGCTGTGGGACGCGACCACGGCGGTCACAGCCTACGCGCGGGCCATCGAGTACCAGGATCAGCGCGTCGAGCTGGAACGCCAAGCAGGCAATATCATGAGGCTTGCGGCGTAGTCGCTTCTTGCAGGTGGGCTCACAAGGCTCGCCCGCAGTCACGAACACACCGAGCAGTTCAACCAGCCAGGAGAACAATGATGAATAGGAAAATCACAAGCAAAAATGTTCGTCGTTTGGCTCGAATGAGCTTAGGTTCACGAACGCAACGACGCAGAAATACCGGCTTGTTTCCACGTTTTGTTGGCACTGGAAAGGTCGCACAGGGCAAACAAGAAGTGTCGAAAATATATAAAGGAAAAGAAAATCAGCAACCGCAGCCGCGTGTTCTTGTGGCGCATTTGCTGCGAAAGGCGGCGTCATGACCACACCGCTCCTAGATGAAGTCACGCGGCGCACCACACTCACCGTGGACGACCGGGAGATCGAAGTGACCCTCGTTCCTGGCGACGCCGCCAGCGCAACGCCTGAAGCAATCCGCTTCCACCTTGTCGGCATGAAGTCAGGAGACAAGACCATTCCGCTGCCGATGCTGTTGCGCCTTGCGGGCTACGCGGTGAAGCTGCCGAAGCTCGCCAAGGGTGATCGGCAGCTCACTCCGTCAGAGGAGATCAAACGCTTATTCGAGCAACCGGAAATACTAGCGCTCGAAGCGCGGATCAAAAGTGAACGCGCTACATCGCCGGCTGGCTTGCCGATAGTTGTTGAAGTTGAAGACAACGGGGATGATCTCGCGTGAGCACCGTGGACACATTCGGCATTCACGGATCGTGGGACTTGAACACTGCCGAAGGCATGGAGAACGCCGTAGCGTGGCAACGCAAACTATTCTCCGTGATCTCCGATGGCGGTAAGTGGATCGTGCCGCGTTCAAGCACAATCTACACCATCCACCACGCGAAACAAACTGTCGTGCGTCAGCTCGGCTTTGCGCCCGAGCCTGACATCGAGCGCGTCATCAAAGCGGCGGGCTGGACGGTCTTGGAGATGCGGAGAGCACCATGAGCAATCAGCCAACTGTATTTTGTCGTCTTTGCGGTAAGCAAACACCGATGCTCGGAACAAAACTCTGTGACGGATGTTGGGAACTTGAAACCCGCATTCATGCTGATCCAAAACTCGCGGTTAAAATTTTGAACGGCATAGGTTTGGTAGATAACGACCCGTGTCACCAATGCGGATACTCTCCGAAAGCTCCGCTGTGATCGCTGAAGCCATCTTCTACTTCGTCACGTTCACCGCTCCGCATCCGGCGACGCTAGCGACGTGTGACCGCATTCGCCCAAACGCAACCGCAGTTTTCAACACGGTCAGTTGGAGTGCGCAAGGCTGGCCCCTTTGGCGTACAACCTGCTATTGGAGGTATTGAAATGAACGCGCAGCAAAAACGTAGAGCACAAACCATCACCCTTCGCAACGAACTGCGGCAGGAGCGCGAACGAGTCGCGCGATACCAAGCAGCCGCCGAACTATCAACCAAGCGCGACGCGGATCGTTTGTCGGCGATTACACAGAAAGACGAAGCCATCGCACTCAAAAACATGAAGATCAACGATCTCACAGCCGAAAGGGACCGGCTGATCCGCATGGTGGACCAGTTCACGAGCATTTCCATCAACACGAACAACACCCCGGCCAAAGAGCTGCGGAAGACGTAACACCGGCTTGCGGTCGTGCTAAACTTCGCAATCGGATTTTTTCTCGGCGGCACGTTTGGGTTTCTTGCCGCTGTGTTCTTAATCTCCCGCAAACCCACTTACCAACGAAAGGAAGACCCCCCGTGTCAATCGAAAAACTGATCGCAGAAAATACCTTAGCGTTGATCGCGCTGAACGAAACGTTCTCCAAGATGAGCACCAGCGGTGCTGCTGCCGCCAAACCGGCAGCAGGCAAGCCCACAGCGCCGACTGCAAACGGTTTGACCTACGACGACATCAAGACTCCGTTTCTTGCACTGTGCAAATCGCACGGCGCGGATGCCGGTCGCGCGGTCTGCAAGGAATTCGGGCACGAGAACCTGAAGACGGTCAAGCCCGAACAGTTCGCGGCAGTGCTCGCCGCGATCAAAAAAGCTGCCGAAGCACCGGCCGCGTAGCCGTGAGCTTCTTCAATCGCATCGTCGGTTTGTTCTCAAAGAAACCGCAGCCAATTAAGGCGGTTGCCCCGCCGCGTGCTGAACCGACGCTGCGCGAGCGGGTAGAAGACATGGTGCGTCGTTCCGCTCCGCGTGGAAAACTCTCTGCGACGCACCGAACGTCGCACCGCACTGTGTCGATGGATTTGCGCGATGCTCGGCGTCGTCGCAACATCGAGAAGCGAAAGGGAAGATAATGACCAAAGAAGAAGCGTGGCACATCATCACTGAATGTCGAAACTGGAATACTTCTCAGCGTAGCGTTTCTGCTGCGATGGGTGGGCCGCGTACACCTGAAGATGACATTTTAGATGCGCGTCGCGCAGCCTTGACAGAAGCGTGGAAAGTTGTAGGAGAAAAATGAAAACAGTTCACGCAATTCTCGCACCGTCCGGTGCTGAACGCTGGATGACGTGCATCGGGGCTCCAGCGATGGAAGCGAACTGCCCCGACGAAACGAACGAGTACGCCGATGAAGGTACCGCAGCGCACGCGCTCGCGTCGATGTGCCTCACCACGAACAACGATCCGGCCGCGTATGAGGGTCGCGTGCTGACCGTCATCAACGGTGTGTACGTCCCAAACGTAACAGAGGAGATGACAGCGACGGAAGTTGTCGCGCGTCAGAAAAGAATTCCGCCGACGCAACGAGAATTCGTCGTTGACGATTCGATGATAGAGAACGTGCGAACCTACGTCAACGCAATCCGCGAGTACGCGACGCTCGGGCAATTGCACGTCGAGCAGCGCGTGTCGATCAGCCACATCACCGGAGAGAAAGACGCTGAAGGCACAAGCGATGCGGTGATCGAATGTCCCGCACAACGCGAGCTTCAGGTCCACGATCTGAAATACGGCATGGGCGTCCAGGTTTTTGCGGAACGCAATCCGCAGCTCATGATGTACGCGCTTGGAGCGCTGGCTGAATTTGATCCTACCGGAGAAGACTACGACACCGTGCGCTTGGTGATCCACCAGCCGCGGCTCGGACATCTCGATGAGTGGGTGTGTCCCGTGACAACACTCCTCGCCTGGGGTTACAACGAAGCCACGCCGAAAGCGGCGAAAGCTCTCACCGTGCTGAAGTCAGGCGTAGTCAGCTCAGACCTTCACGCGAGCGAAGCAGCATGCCGATTCTGCAAGGCCAAGGCGACGTGTCCTGAACTGGCACGCACCGTGAGCGAAGCGGTGTTCGGTGACTTCAATGCACTCGATGCGCAGAAGACACCGGAAATTATTCTGCCAGCAACATCTGATCTAGTCGCGCATCGCATGGGTCGTGTTGAAATGGTCGAAGACTGGTGCAAAGCGGTGCGCGCCAAGACCGATTCGCTTTTGCGCAGCGGTGAGCCGGTGACAGGATGGAAGCTCGTTGTCGGCAAGAAAGGCAACCGCAAGTGGGGTGATGAAAGCGCAGTCATCAAGCTGCTGAAAGGAATGCGCCTCAAGATCACCGAGATGTACAAGATGACGGTGCTCTCGCCGACCGCGGCCGAGAAATTCTTGAAGCCCACACCAAAGCGATGGGCGCAGCTCGTGCCACTCATCACCCAGGAACCGGGCACTACGCACGTTGCTCCTGAGAAAGACACGCGACCGGCTTACGTGCCGCCGAACGCTGCGGATGATTTCACCGCTGATGATGGGAGCGACTTGGTATGACCGCCAAGACCTTGCGGGCGCTACTGGAGAAGGCGGCGATGAGGTGGTATCGAAGCTGGATCGTTGGTGGTTCCTATCGTGAAATAGGAAATTCAGATGATGCTCTATATCGCGCCTGCAAGCATTTCGCCGCCGCTCTCAAGCGCAAGCGCACAGGGAGGAGATGAGATGTCACTAGACAAACATAAGCCGAAGAATTATCGCCGAGCGTGGAATGGTGGATGCAATCTTATGCGAGAGCGCGCAGTAAGCGTCGCGGTGACAGCGACATGTATCGGCTGCGGCATGCGGCGCGACATTGGGCCGAACGAGATAGCGCCCGGCGATCATCCGTGCTGTACTGGATGCGGAATGCCAATGATCGCAGAACGCGCCGCCGCTCTCAAGCGCAAGCGCACAGGGAGGAAGACGTGACCGGTGACGTTTTTGATCGGGCAAGAGAAGTCGAAGCGCGTGGTGGTGATCGCCTTCGGCAACTACGGATGAAAAGTTCCGTAGTGATTCGCTCGTCCGACTCACCGCAGCGCAAATACTGGCGACTCACGCAGATCACGGATGAAGCGAACGCCATCGTTGCGCCGAGCACGCCTTGCAAGCAAGGATGCTCGCACTGCTGCCACATACCGGTGCCGATCAGTCTAGGTGAAGCGATGAAGCTCGCCGCAGTGTCCGGTCGTAAGCTCGACATATCCGCGGGGCAGTCGGCGTCAATAGCGGCAGAGCAGATCGATAGCATGCAGCGCTTCATTGGCGTACCCTGTAGCTTCCTAGTCAACAATGAATGCAGCGTGTACAAAGACCGACCCATCACCTGTCGCGCGCACCACGTCATCGAAGCGGATGCTACGAAGTGCGACGCTACGAAAAATCAAGAGCCCATAGCGAGCATCGATCTTTCGTGGTTGAGCTTCGCCGCAGCAGAAATCACCGTCAACGAACCCTACGCCGACATACGGGAGTTTTTCCATGAGTAACACCGACATCAAATGGCCGATTTTGTATCCGACTACGATGGTCGCACATACGCTGCCGGCGACAGCTACCAAAGCGTTGCAAGAAGCTGCGCTGCTCGACACACGATCACCGGTCGGTGAGTCGATCTTACGCATTCGTGCACTCGACGCAGTGACCGCGCGCATCAAACTCGCCTACCCCAAACTTTTCATACAGGAGGATATTGCACTCACGCCACGGTACACCGTGCCGAGCTTTATGGATCGCTCGCACAAATAGCACCTATCACCTACAACCAAACACGAAAGGTTTCACCATGAAAGTAGTTCTGAAAGTTGCAAGGCTCGCGTTTCCTGATCTGTTCGTTGCAGTCAAGATCGATGACGATCCGACAAGCACGCCGCGTTTCACTTCCATCTTCATCGTCGAGCCGGGTGGCGCGAACGCCAAGGCGCTGCTCGCCGCCGTGTCGCAAGTCGGCGCGGAGAAGTGGAAGACCAAGTGGCCCGCGGTTTGCGAAGTGCTCAAGGCCAAAGACCGCATCTGCTTCCGTGAAGGTCCGAAGAAGAACAAGACCGGCGACGTGTACGTCGGCTTCGAAGGCATGTACCACGTCAATGCTTCGAACGAAGTGAAGCCGCTCGTGCTCGACCGCAACAAGTCACCGGTGGACGCTGCTTCCGGCAAGGTGTACGCCGGCTGCTACGTTAACGCGAGCATCGATCTGTGGGCTCAAGACAATCGATGGGGCCAGCGGATCAACGCGACGCTCCTGGGCGTACAGTTCGAGAAGGACGGCGACGCCTTCGCTGCGGGCGCTCGGCCTGATCCCGAAGACTTCGACGACTTAGGCGACGGTGCCGGCGCGGCCGACGATCTCGCGTGAAGAAACGAGCGCAATTGGGATGCCCCGCATTCCCGATGTGCGGCTGTGCAAAACAATGCGGGGAAAAACCCAATCAACAGAAAGAAGGTGCAATCGTGTCAAGCAAAGCCAAACCCGAAGTGAAGAAAGCGAAACGCAAAACGAAACGCCGGTCGGTGCGCAAGCCGATCACGTTGAAAAGCGTGCGCTCCTACATCAGCCGTGAACTGCGCAACATGGAGCGCGACCGCCGCAATCTGCGGACGCTGCTCAAGGCCAGCAAGAAGCTAGGCTAGATCGCCGACCGCTGTTCGTGAAATGCTCCTCTACGGAGGAGCATTTTTCAAAACGCGGTTGCTCTCCTCCAACCCGCAGCGTCGGAGTGGACCTGTGGTTATGAATGAGCTGAGATCGCTAGTCGGTTGTGTCCGCGGAATGACAAACAGCACTCCGATGTGCGTAAATGGCGTGAGAGCGTAATGAACGTTGTCGCCAAAATCTCAGCAACCTTTTTAGGAGCTAACCAATGACTGTCGCAGAACTGATTGAAGAATTAAAGAAACAACCGCAGTGGGCTCGTGTCGTTGTACTAGGCGGTGTAGTAATACGAGTTGAACAACGAAACGAAAACGGTACGGTTGTTGCGCTGAAAACGTGAGCGTTGACGAATTCGTAGTTTGGTTTTGCATTGCGATCTACGTGGTGTGCAATGCTCTACTTTGACGCAGAAACGTACAACGAAAGCGTGCCGATCAAACATGGCACGTACAAATACGTTTCGACCTGTGAACCGCTCATCGTGACATACGCTTTCGACGACCAACCAGTGCAGGTTTGGGACTGCACTCGCCAAGGCACAATGCCCGGTGATCTAGACTACGCGCTTCACGACGATGGCGAGCTGATCTGCGCGCACTCCTCGATGTTCGACCGCAACGTGCTCAAGTATGCACACGGCATCAACATACCGATCCACCGCTGGCGCGATACAATGGTCAAGGCACTTGCGCACGGACTCCCTGGTGGCCTGGACAAGCTCTGCGTCATACTCAACGTGCCGGAAGAATTAGCGAAGCACCAAGGCAAGCAACTCATCAACTTATTCACCAAACCGCGCGGCGCACACGTCAAGATCAGGAGAGCTACACGTGAAACGCATCCGAAAGAGTGGCAAGACTTCATTCAGTACGCGATCAACGACACAGCGGCGATGCGCTACATCGATCAAAAGCTCCCGAGCTGGAATTACACCGGAGTTGAGCTTGCGCTTTGGCATCTCGATCAAACCATCAACGACCGTGGATTTGCGGTCGATACAACCCTTGCGACGGCAGCTATTCAGGCAGTTTCTTCGGAGCTTAAAAACCTTGCTGACAAAACCAATACCCTAACTCGTGGCGAAGTAGCTTCAACCACGCAGCGCGATAAACTCCTCGAACACATCCTAGCCGAGTACGGTGTCAGTCTGCCCGACATGCAGATGGCGACGCTTGAACGCCGAATCGCCGATCCTGATTTGCCCATCGAGCTGCGCGAGCTGCTGATGATTCGCTTGCAGGCCACAACTACATCGACGAGCAAATACAAGACGCTGCTCAACGCCACGATGCCTGACGGTCGGCTGCGCGGATCGTTGCAGTTCGACGGCGCGCAGCGCACCGGACGGTGGGCGGGCCGAGGATTTCAGCCTCAGAATATGCCACGTCCTGATATGTCCATCGCAGAGATCAACGAAGGAATCGACGCGATTAAAGGCGGCTATATTGATCTCATTACTGATAACGTAATGCGTGTGGCGTCGAACGCAATACGCGGCTGCATCATTGCCCCGTCCGGTAAAAAATTGGTTGTGGCTGACCTTTCAAACATCGAAGGTAGAGATGCCGCATGGATAGCAGGTGAAACCTGGAAGCTGAAAGCGTTTGCTGATTACGATGCGGGTATCGGTCCCGATCTTTACAAGTTGTCTTACGCCAAAAGTTTTAGGATTGCGCCAGAAGAAGTCACTAAAGAACAGCGAAACGCTGGCAAGGTGCAAGAACTGATGCTCGCTTACCAAGGGGGCGTTGGCGCGTACATCACCGGAGCTGCGACCTATAACATTGATCTAGATGCAATGGCTAAGAATTCTATCGATATGCTGGTCGCTACTGAACCTGAAGTATGGCAAGAAGCGAGCGAATTTTGGACGTGGGTGAACGAAAAAAAACGACCTACGTTCGGGTTAGACCGCGAAACGTTTATGGTCTGCGATTCATTCAAACGTCTGTGGCGTCGCAATCACCCGAACATTGTTCGTATTTGGCAAGACCTTGAAGATTACGTGACACTTGCTATCGACCAGCCAGGAAAAACGTTTCAGTGTCGCGTATTGAAGATTCGCCGTGATGGCGCGTGGCTGCGCATCCAGCTTCCGAGCGGTCGGTCGTTGTGCTACCCTTCACCGCAAGTGATTGACAAGAAGATCACATACATGGGCATCAACCAGTATTCGCATCAGTGGCGGCGCATCGCTACTTATGGCGGTCGCGTTTTCGAGAACGTATGTCAAGCAGTTGCGCGTGATGTGATGGCCGCAAACATGCCGGCGATAGAAGACGCTGGCTACGAAATTCTTTTCACATCCCATGATGAGCCAATAACTGAAGCGCCTGACACTGACGAATTTACTGCGGAGCGTTTAAGTACTTTACTCGCAACTGTACCTGCGTGGGCGGAAGATATGCCACTTGCCGCTGGCGGATTTGAAACATATCGTTACCGCAAAGAATAGTCATGGAACATTGGAAACCTATTCCTGGATACGTTGGCTGGTACGAAATCAGTAGTATTGGCCGAGTGCGTTCAGTCGGACGTTGGGTTGCATTCTCAGATGGGCGTCGTCGTTTTTATCGCGGACAGCTCCGTTCATTGCATAAAGACGGTTTTGGTTACAAGAAAGTTACGCTAAAGAAAAATAATGACAGTAAGCGTATCCTCATTCACCAAACCGTTGCTTTTGCGTTTATCGGTCCACGTCCGTATGGTAAAGATGTTTGCCACAATGACGGCGATCATCTGAATAATACACCAAGAAATTTACGCTACGATACACGCAAAGCCAACCACGGCGATACGATCAAACACGGTCGCCAACCGCGTGGTGAGAGTAGTTACGCCGCCAAACTCACTAACCGAGAAGTTTTAGCAATTCGCCGCTTGCGCGGCAAAGTCACGGGCCGAGAACTAGCATTACGTTTCTGCATAAGCCCGGTCAATATCTGTAATATCCAAAAACGTCGTCGTTGGGCGCACATTTGAAAGGGGTTAAGCCAATGAGAAAATGGTTATGGAAATGGACCGTCAACAAACTCATCGCGCTTGCGAAGCGCACGCCGTACTTTCATCTGCGCCACGGTGACGGCACGCTCTACATGGAGCGCTATTGGCTGGTGCCGTTTCCATGGCACGAAGACCTTGGATGCTACCCGATGAGATGGTGGCGCGAACCGTTCGGCTGGTTGTGCCAACGCTTCGGCATCGCCATTCGTATCCACGTCATCCACACGCCTGATCTAGATCGCGCGCTGCACGATCACCCTTGGAATTTTGTGAGCGTGGTACTGCGCGGCTGGTATAGCGAACTGCGACCTATCGACAACGGACGACCGTGCTTCGAAGGCCAAGACGAAGAATTCACCTGGGTGGTGCATCGCAATGAGCGCAGCATCGCCTTCCGTCATGCGACCGACAGACACCGCATCGTCAACCAAAGCGCAGAGTGCGTGACGCTATTTATCACCGGCCCGAAGCTACAATGGTGGGGTTTCTACACTCCGCGAGGCAAGGTGTACTACAAGGACTACAACAGCGTGCATAACAAAGTACCGGTTGGCAAGGCCGAACTTCACGGAGAAATGTTTCCATGAGAGAATCCAGCGTCGAGCGTTACCTGCACCGTAAGGTCGAACACTACGGTGGAACCACACGTAAGTTTGTCAGCCCTGGCCGTCGTCATGCGCCAGATCGCCTTGCGATCTGGCCGCTGTTCACTACCGGTATGCAGCTCCCCGCGCGCATTCATTTCGTGGAGTGCAAAGCCCCCGGTAAAGGCGCGAACAAAGGTCAGGCACGTGAGCACGTGCGGCTTCAGCGTCTAGGCTGCGTGGTGCTAGTGCTCGACACTATCGCCAAGATCGACGCATACATCGAGAGAGTGCGCCGCAATGAGGTTTAGAATTATTCGAGTAAAAAGGAGAACCGATGAAGTTTGAAAAAGACAAGCTCTACAAGGTGGTGGAAATTCGCGGTGCGCTCGTCATCATGGACAACATCAACGACAAACTGAAAGGCCAGAAGGCGCAACCGCTCATCATTGCCAAAGGACAGTGGGTGTGCGCGTATCTCATGGCTTTTTTCCACGCTCGTGAATCGGGCCTTGATCTGTGCCGAGCGCACGACGCTGCGCTGAAAAGCGAAGGCATCCCGAAGTACGACAAGAGTGAGCTGAACGAAAATACGTTCCTCGATCCTGAAGCGCCGTGAGCAAGCCGTACACACCGCGTCCCTATCAATCGATCATCACCGATCACATCCTCGACACACCGCGTTGCGCTGTGTGGGCGAGCATGGGCTTGGGCAAGACGGTGGGCACGCTCACCGCGCTCGATATGCTGCTCGCAGCCGGTGAAGACGATCCGATGCTCGTGATCGCACCGCTTCGGGTGGCGAAGAACGTATGGCCGAATGAAGCGAACAAGTGGGATCACCTGAAGAATCTCCAGATTATGCCTATCGTCGGCAACGAAGACGAACGCCGTCGCGCGACTAGGTACGCCGCTCAAATCTACACGACCAACTACGACAACTTAGAGTGGCTGGTCAACTACTACGGCGACCGCTGGCCGTTTGCCACAGTGGTATCCGATGAGAGCACACGGCTGAAAGGCTTCCGCTTGAAGCAAGGCGCAGCTCGACCGCGGGCTCTGAGCCGGCACGCGCACACCAAGATCAAGCGCTTCATCGAGCTAACCGGTGAGCCCTCACCGGAGGGGTTGAGCGATCTATGGGGCCAGATGTGGTTCCTCGATGCCGGCCAGCGTCTTGGCCGCACACACAACGCTTTCAAGCAGCGCTGGTTTCAGCGCTCCTACAACGGTTACGGGCTCGAACCGTTGCCGCATACGCAGACCGAGATTCAAGGCAAGCTGCGCGATCTGTGCATCTCCATCGACGCCAAAGACTACTTCGACATCAAGGAACCTATCGTCAACAACATCTACGTTGACCTTCCACCGAAAGCACGGATCAAGTACAACGAGATGGAACGCGAGATGTTCACTATGCTCGAACAGCGCGAAGTCGAAGCATTCAACGCCGCGGCGCGCACGCAGAAGTGTTTGCAGCTAGCCAACGGTGCGGCTTACGTCACCCCGCTCGAAGACGTGGGCGATCTCTTAGGCGGCAGAGATTTTCGTGAGCTTCACACCGTCAAGCTCGAAGCCCTGGAGAGCATCGTCGAGGAAGCCAACGGCATGCCGGTGCTCGTGAGCTACGAATTCAAAAGCGACGCAGTGCGGATCGCCAAGGCGTTTCCTAAAGCGGTGCTGCTCGCTACTCAAGACGGCTTTGATACGTTCATGAAGAAGAAATCGCCGATTGGGCTGGCGCACCCTAAGAGCATGGGCCACGGTATTGACGGCCTTCAAGACGTGACCAACATCATCGCGCACTTCGGTCACAACTGGTCACTCGAATTATATGATCAAATTAACGCGCGAATCGGCCCAGTGCGCCAAGCGCAGAGCGGTTATGATAGACCAGTTTTCATTTACCACATTGTTGCTCGGGATACCGTTGACGAATTAGTTTTAGCGCGTAGAGAAAACAAACGAAGCGTGCAAGATATTTTACTTGACGCGATGAAAGCTCGACGTGGCTAATAAACTCGCGTTAAGAGCCGCATCCGCTAAATGGCGTAAGAAACATCCAGACAAAGTAAAAGCCGCATCACTGAGATACTACAGCAGGCATAAAGAAAAATTAAATGCACAAAGTAGAGTGTACTATTCTGGCCACAAAGAAAGAGCTAAGATAACTCAACGCGCATGGCGAAAAGCAAATGCTGATAGTCAACGAGCGTACAAAAGAAAAAGAGATTACGGAACTGATGGCGCGCATCTGTGGCTATTGCAAAATGGTTTGTGCGCTATTTGTCGAGTTGATTTAAGTACGCTTACAACGCAAAATCAGCACTTAGACCACAACCACATTACTGGAAAAGTTAGGGGGTGGTTGTGCCGTGTTTGCAATCTTGCTCTAGGACAATTCAAAGACGATCCTGCTTTGGTTAGGGCTGCTTTGAATTACCTTGATTCTTATGAACTGGTTTGACGATCAGTTTGATGACCAAGAAGACGAGTCAGGTGCGCTCGTAGAGTGCCGGCGCTGCGGGAAGGGTGGCTTGGCCTGGGAAGATGACAACGGGCGTTGGCGGCTCGTGGACGGTCACGGTGAGATACATCGCTGCGATCCGGCTAAGATCGCCAAGCTCGTCGCCGCCGACTTCGAAGCTCTAGACTGACGACTTTTCAACTCGTCAAGACCATCAAAGACCATCTCTAACTGGTCAAGACCATCTCTAACTGGTCTTGACCACCCGTTCCTCACCCGCGTCGATCCGCTGCGCCACGCCGCGGTGCCATGCGGTGACGCCGCAGACAGCCCCAGGGACCGCGAGCGCAGCGGTCACAGCCATGACCACCGTGGGGATCGCGTTGAGGGTGCTGAAATCCTTATTGGCGACCGCCACCACAGCTAGATAGATCGTGCCCAGGACGAGCGCCAAGCTCCCCACAGCGAGGGTGTAGCCATTCAGGGGTCGCCAGCTCCATTGCAGCCAGTGCTCGGCTTTGGCTTCGGTCTGCATGGTGGTGTTGACAGCCACCAGCTCGTCGCGCTCGGCCTGCCGGTCGGCGGTCTGTGCATCGTAGGCGGCTTTCGCCATGACTTCCGCGTGCGTGTTCTGAAGCTCGGTGAGCTTGAGCACATTCTCGGGCGTCATCGCCGCCTTCACTTCTTCAGGACCGGCGCTCGATGCCAGCCCGAGCGCCCCCTTCACCAGTGTGGCGACGATGCCGCCGCCGGGGATGGCCTGCGCCAAGATCGGCAAGCCGACTTTCTCGAATGTGTCGCGTAGATCGGTCCATTTCATTTGTCCGCCTTTTTTGCCAGCTCTTTGAAAGTCTCCACGTTCATCGACGCGAGCTTTTCCATCGCCGTAGCGTGAAACGTGTTCATTTGCTTCATCACTTCCATGTGGAATGCGTGATCTTCTTTCGCGTGGTCTTCCACCGCTGTGAACAATTTGTCGATCAATCGCAACCGTGTTTCCAATTCTTTCGTCATTTCGTCGCGCAATTGGTCAACGCTCTCTCGGGACGCCTTACTTGAGATGCGTTTTTGAAGCACGCCCCAAAGCGCCGCAATCAACGCGATCACCGCAGTCCACGCCCAGTCAAGTAAGAACTTCACGATGCTAGGCTCCGATAATTGATCCATTGGGTAGCCTGTTTTTGGTTGTTGAATACGACGGCACGCCATTGTTGAACGTTGCTACTTCCCTCAGAAGTCGCGGGCTTTCACTGAACGAGATATGCACCCAGGTGCCTTCCTCTATCAGTTGGTCGAACTGAATGTTAGAAGCTGCAATTTTTTCGACTATATGTTGTGGCGTTCCGAACTCGGGGCACGTAAAATCTTCAGCTTCGAACTTAGGATGCTGCTTACGTGCAAAATACTCAGGCCATGCAGTGCTAACGTCTTTCTGATGATGCGCGCACCACGCTGCGAAATCTTTGGCGGTCAATATTTTTTCCAAAGCCTCGCAGCGGTAGCCCGAATTGCGATGCAATGCAAACCCGAGTAGCGTTTGCACTTGCTCAAGGCCCATCGCCAAACGCTGCGCGTTGGAGATCAATTCATCTGGCGGTGAGTTGTCGATTCCCAAGCGCTGCGCCGTAGCCGATTCGGCCAGCGCTTCGAGCGAGAAGTGAGTGGTGAGCTGCATTAGGATACTGGAAACTCAAACGTACCGGTAATCTGGTAGTTATTAGCAAATGCAGCTTCAGTGGCGAGCGCCCCAGTGGCGTCAATCTGGAAAGTAACGAAACTGCTAGTTGTATTGAAGTAGGCGTTCATTGTCTGTCTAACGCCAGCGTTGGAATAGACGTTCAATGCAACCGGGATCGCAACTCCAGCCGGCAATCCTGCGAACACAGTCGTTCCGGCGTTTGGTGAAATAGTTTCGCAGCCTCGCAAAGTGATGTTCCCGGTATTCGCATTCTTCGCGCTCAACGTCACATCGAACTGAACTTTTACTGTGTTGCCGCGGCGTTGCCATTTTGTCGTGCCGGTCAAAGTTCCAAGCGCTGCCGCAGCTACAGATGCGAACAACACAGGAGCCCAAGTGCCATAGCTATCTTCGTAATACGACCCAATGTAGCTATGATTCGTCGCGACGTTAGGATTATTGATCGTAAGTTCTCGTATGATCTGACTGAACGTCGCGCTACGAGAGCGTGGGCGAAGGATATTTGTGCTCTGTTCGTTGAGCAGATTGACGTGATACGTGCCGCCCGTAACCGGCATCCAATCGCATTGATTCAATTCTGTACCGTACACTGCTTGACCGCCACCGCCAGTACCGAGTTGCAACTTGTCAACGGTGCCGCCGTTGCGCCACCAGTGTGCGCGGTCGATTTTGTTGCCGACCATGTTACCGTTGATGTTGCCAGCGGTGGACTCGAACAGCACTTCCGCGCCGGTCTGTATGGCACCGGCCAAAGGTTCGATATGATAATCTTCAAAGTGATTAAACGATGAGTCGCGCACCCAAAGATTATGCAGAACAGTTTGCGCTGCGTTTGACCAGCAATATAATCTTTTCAGTTGATTCTCGTTGCCGATGTCTAGCATGAAATCGGTTGTGTTGTCGTAGCATTCGATATAATCAAATTTGTTGAATGCGTTCGAACCCGGCAAGGCACTTCCTACAGCCTTGAATCCTACTGTACCGTTGCTGTGGCAATGAATGTCGGAGAACTTACCCTCGATGTTGTTGGTTACGATCATTCCGCTGCCGAAGCCAGTCACTTCGATATCATATGCTTTGCAATAGTTATCGAACTTCGTCAACGCAGATGCGCCAAACCCGACGCCTATTGAAGTGTTGGCTCCGATACCTGCTCCGGTGATTGTGAAGCCACCCCACGACTGGTACGCACGATTTGCTGACGCCGAAGTAAGGAACCCGCTCGTGTTCGCGGTCGCCTGTACGAAATTGGTCTTTCCTATGCCGTCGCCGTAAAACGAAACATCGACCGGCACTGTTACGGCGGACGTGAGTTTGTATGTGCCCGCGGGGACACGAAATAGTTTGTTGCCACTAGCGAACGCCGTGGCGAACGCTGCTGCGTCGTCGGCTACACCGTCGCCGATGACACCGAAGTCTTTGACAGATACCGCTTCGCGTAGCTTTGCTTGTAATGTTCGAACAATTGCGCCAACACCGGCCTGAATGAATCCAATCAGCGATGAACCCGTCGCCGCCGCCAAATCGATAAGAGAAGTCGCAGCCTGCACTATGTAAGTTGTAATCGCGCCTACTGCGTCAAATCCAAGCAGTCGGCCCGCGCGAGTCTCAGCTTGCGGCAGATCAACCGGCGCTACCGCGTCGATCACCGGGAACTTGATCGCGCGATCTCGCAATTGCTGAATGCCGATCATGGCGCGATCCACCATGACCTCCACGATGTCAGGGTTCCACGGCCCTGGCGTGATGAGATCGGTGCTCTGCGTATCGGCCATGACGTTGCCGCTGATCGTCAACGTCTTAGTATTCGCTATCGGCGAGATCGCGCCGATGGTTGTGACTGTGCCGCCTGGGTTGGCGTTCTGATCGGCGTTCAACACCACCGTGTAATCCGTGTTCAGCACCAGCAATTGTTGAACGCCAGTTGCCGTCGTGAGGAGTGTTACACTGAGATCGGCCGCGGAGAAAGTCTTGAAGGCAAAAGCGAAAACCGTGACGATACTGTTGCCGACGTAGGGGCCGGCTTTGCGGATTGCGTCGCTCGAAATCATGGCATTTTCCTTCGCGTGATTCTAGACTTGCACAGCTCAATCATGAGCACCCTTTTACTTGCGATTGGACCCTACGATCAGCGCCCCAGGATTGTCAGTCTTACCCTGCGCCATCGTCACGATACCGTCCACCGTGGCGTTGATCTGACCGGCCGGGTAGTGGAACAAAACCCCACCCACATTGTCGATGGCCTTAAACAGTGCTTCGTCGATCTCGCCCTGGTTGATCTGCTTCCCCAATTCAGCGATCGACGCGAACAACCGCACCGACGCCGGCCCCTGGTAGTCACCGGAGAGTCCAAGTGCCGTCTGCGCGGCTCCGCTGATCTCGCGCAAGCCCACCATCGTGCCGAGCCAGTAAGTCATCTGATCGGCGATCAACTGGCGCACGAGCTTGTCTTCCCAGTCGGGCGTGTCGTCGCCTGAGTGCAGCGCCGCCTTCATGAACGTCCCGAGTGCGGCAGGCACCGAATAGAGCAGCAGCACGTCCACCATCAGCCGGCCAATCGACAACGGGTTCTTGAAATTGGTGCGACCGAATGCTTCGCTTGTCATGTTGTACGTGGTGTTGAAAAACGAATAGAAATTCGTAAAGAGCTTCAACATCGGCCCACCGCGTTGAATCGCAGCTAGGTCTTTGAGCTGCCCTGAACCCTGCGCATCGATCACCGCTTGGTCTGCCTGAGCCCGCGCGTTGTACTCGTCAGCCCCACTCTCGATAGCTTTATGGTATTGGCCCAACCACGTCGGTATGTCCGCCACGAGCTGCATCTTCGTGATGAGGTAAAAGTAGCTCGCGGTGAGCGCTGAATTCTTGCCTTCCACTTGATTGCGAATTTCGTTGATCTCGCGTTGCAGCGTCTTCGCGCGCAGTCGCATGAATTCAGATTTTTCGTATATGCGGGCAGCGGTGTTCTCCATCCGCACGCTGTCGCCCATCCACTCGGCCAACCCCTTCGCCACATAGGTGGGACCGATGCGCACCATGCTCTGCGTCAGCCCGAACGGTTGGAGCAATGCGGTGGTAAGCCGCCAGCCTAGACCAGCTATGGTTGCGCCCTGACGAATATAGTTGATGGACCGCTCAAACGCATTCTGCGCCGGCAGCTCGCCCGTTGCCACGTCTTCGAGCGTATTGCGCAGCGCTTCGAGCGTTTGGTGTCCGTAATGTTCGCGGATCGCGTTATCGATCCCCTTCGAGCGCAGCAACCGGTTGGCGTCGGTTAGGTATTCCTGCCATGAGAGCCGATGGATCACTTCGGTGACGTGCTGCGTGATGACGCCGAAGTCTTTGCGCAGCGGGCGGTTCACCACTTTGCTTGCACGCTCTTTGGTGAACGAGTCGCGCGTTTTGGCGAGCCCTCTGGCTCCGCGCCATTGATCCATGATGCCAGCCGCAGCTTCGTCCGCAAGCGCACGAGTGCTGCGCGTGGTGTCGTACTTGGCCGGCAGGTAGCCACCCGCGTAGACGCCATGCCGTGTGACTACTTGCCGCGGCTCGACCCACTCAGGCGCAACACCGGTTAAGCGTTTCTGCTGCTCACCGATCTGCTGCTTGTAGCGCCCCACCATATCCCAAATAGATTGCACGAAATCCATCTCGGGCTTCGAGAGCGTGTCCACTATGGCGTCCACTTGGGCCTTCGTCCAGTGGTCGCCGTCCATCAGCCGTTGTAGGTTGCCGTCGTTACCGGTGTTGAGCGCCACCATCAGCCGGCCTTCGCGCGACAAGCTCGCGTTGATCGCCGGAATGAAGGTCTTCGTCTTCAACCCGCCTTGATCGAACAGCGGTTTGAAAATGCGCTGCATGGCGATGGTGGCCTGCTCGCGCATTGTGGTTTCCGTGTTGCCCGCATCGTTCATCGGTCGCACGAATAGCTGCCACAGCTTGCCGCCATCGGTGAAGCCGTCCATCTCACGCCACAGCGACGCGAACTTGCGGTGCATGGCGAAGAATTCGGTCACGCCATCCTTCATCTTGGCCGACCACGTGTTGCCTTCTAGGCGCTGCGGTACGGTCTTCTTCGCGTTGTCGGTGATCGCAGTTACCGCTTCGTCCACGGTCGCCGCGAACTCGCGTTGGTCGGCGATCTTTAGCAGCTTGAATTTCAAACGGCCAAGATGCTCGATATTGCGCACGGAGTCGGTGAGCCCACGGAATTGTTCCATAGTCATCTCCTGGTACGGCATGCGCATAGCTTCGTTAGCGATCTCAGGATCGATCACTGGCTCGAATCCTTGGTCTTTTTGCGACTCCATCCATTCGAGCAGCGACGCCTTGCGCTTGGCTTCCTTCAACGTGGTTTGCCGCAGATCGAAGCGTTCGAGCATCGCGGTGATCTGCTCACGGTAAGCTGGATCGATGGTCTTCGAGTCGGCGACCTTGCGCAGATACGCCACGCCCTGCGCGATCTCATCGAGCGCGGCGTGCGCCGCCTTAGCCGCGTAGTTGTTCACCAGCTCATTGCGCTTTTCGGTCGCGGCTTCCACCAACTTGCCCGCAGCCAAGGCTTTCTCCGTGGCGCGGGCGCTGCGAGCTTCAGCCGACTCGAACTGCGCCGGCCGGATGTCGCGTAGCTTCTTGCGGGCAATCATCGCGGCAGCGAACTCGCGCGCTGCCTTGGTCAAGAGCTTCTTTTGTCCGGTAGCGCGTGTGAGAGCGTTCAGCTCAGTCGCCAAGACCCTCGCGCGCAGCTCGTTGTGTACAGCCTTGTCTGCGGCTGCGGAGATCGCTTGCTGGCTGGTGAGATCGCCGTAGCGTTCGAGCATCCGCTGATCGGTCATACCCTCGATCACCGAGCGCGCGGGCTCCGCGTCGATCAACTTGCGCACCAGCTCGTCACCGGAGCCAAAGCCGAACATCTCGGCCACGAGGTTAGGGTCAAGACCTTCCGCACCGGTCATGCCGTACTTACCCACGCCGAGCTTGGAGAGATCAGGCCGCGCGAGCATAGTGGGCGGGTACATAACGGCGAGCGCTTGAACGTCGAGCTTGAACCCTTGGGTGGCCTTGACCGCTTCGCCCTCGGGCGAAGTGGTTTCCCCGAACTTGAGCCAGCGCATCGCTTGGTAGATGGGCTGCGCGTTGACTTCCTTGGCGACTTCCGCGCGCATCCCCTTGCGCAGCCGTGCAACTGACGCCTGGAGCTGCTTGAGGACGGCGCTGCGCGCGTTGGAGAGCCACTTCATGTCGCGCAAGGAGCGGGTCTGCAACTTGTCCACGGCGTCCTGTGTCGCGGCGGTGCCCTGTTCCTGGTAGTTCTTCCACTCGTCAGGCGACGCGCCCATTTTAGCGGCGTCGTCAAAGAGCGGCGCGAACCCTCGTTGGTTTTCCGCGGCGATGATCTCGTTGTTGGAAGCGAGCATCCGGTCGAAGACACCGCGCACTTCGTCAGTGAGCTGCACGTTGAGACTGCCGAGCTGTCGGTACACGTTTAGCATCCACGCACGAAAGCGCGCGAAAACGGACTTCAATTCAGGACTGGGAGCGGTGCCTTCGAATAGATACGACTCGAAGCCGCGAGCGAATTGCTCGTGGTATGGGCGCTTTTCGTCGAGCGTCATGGCGTTCCACACGTCAGCGTTGGGTACACCGAACCACTTCAGAATGCGCTGCATGTCTTGAACGATCTCAGGCGCAGCGTTCTCCTGCGTCGCCATGTGGCTCATCACTTCGAGGTAGAAGTGACCCGATTCGTGCAGAAAGGTTGAGAGATCGGCGTTCTGCAAAAGGGTGATAGTGGTTGGCGAAATGCCCATACCCTCACCGAACGAAATCTGTCCGCGCTTGCCCTCGCCCTGGAACATGGCGAAGCCGCCGAGCACGGCTTTCTTCATCTCAGGCGTGATGCGGAAACCGGGTTGCAGATTACTCGGTGATGGTGTTGGCTGATATGTTCCGCCAACGCTAACTGCTCTTTGCTGCGCTAATTTTTCATTTAGAAATTGATCTATTAAGTTACCTTCCGCATCGTGTACGTCAAAGCGCCATGGTGTTTCGCCGCGCGCAATCCCAACAACCGGAATGCTCTCAACCTTCCCGCCACCAATCGACGCAAGAATCTTCTCGGTCGCAGCGGTGATGATCGACGGCTTGCTCTCCGGTATGGGCTTGCCCGCTTTCTTCAGCGCGTCGATCTCTTTCTGGTTGAGCGGACCATAACCCTTCTCATCACCGTAGAACGAGTACGGCCACACCGCTTCGAAACGAATGTTCTGGCCTGAGATCGTGCCTTCCTGCTCTTTGCTGTTGACGATCTGATCGGTGATCGCGCCACCCGCGGCGACTCGCAGCTCTTTGTCGCTGAACGTGCGATTCACGTTGCGACCATCCGCTGTTATCTCTATACCGTCAGCGGTTTTCTTCCACTTCAGCTCTTTGATCTCGCTGCGCAGCGCATTGGTGTAAATGCCAACCTGTTGCTTGCCAGTTGTCCACGTCACCGTATCGAGGCCGTTGTCCACCGCATAGCGGATCACGCGCTTCATGTCGAGCGTTACCCAGGCTTGTGTGTCTTTGACGAAGGGCGCAGAGGGAACGCCACTCGCTTTTTTCTCTGCGCGTTCTTCTATGCGTGGTCGCAATTCTTCGTCAGGTTGTTCTCTTACCGCTTTACTATAATTGTGCTCCATGTAACGTTGAGCAGCTTCATGAGTCTCGAAACTAGAAAGACGAATACCGCTCGGAGAAAGAACAACGAACTGCTTAATCAATTCTCCGCTGAATCCTTCTTCACGCCCCGCTTGCGCACGCAAACTTTGCAACTCGTTCACCATTAGCACCGGCTTGCCGTTGGCGTCGTCGAACTGCGAGAGCCGCGCCCAGGCAATCGCGCGACCTTGCCCGACATCACCGAAGTGCGTGGTGTCGCTTGCCGCGTAGGGCTCGATCCCTGGCACCCAAACAACTAGCTCGGTTTGCTCTTTGCCGCCCGGTAGTTGGTAAGAATCCTCGTGGCGAAGTTTAAGTACATTGCCGCGCTCCAAGCGCTGATTGCGCTCTCGCGGTGTTTCGTCAGTCAGCTCCTCGCGTGCTTCCCTGATGAAATGCTCTTGGTCGGCTTCAGACCACGAAGCGTTGTCAATATAGCTCTCAACAGCGTATTGAAAATCCTGTTCTTTGTGAGATTGGATACCAGCTTCTGCTTCGCTTTTATCGTCGTACTCGCCGATCTCGTCGCCATTATCATCTTGCGAAGTCCAGTACGGTTTGCCGTTATAACCAGTGTGGCCGTCTTCAAACTCATGACCTTGCGCCCAGGCTTCAGCAGCAGCTTCCGTACCGAAATACTCCAACCACTTCTCACGTGGGCCACCCGGATACATCGACGCCAGTTCTTCAGCGTTATCTGGCATCTCCTTACCGGTCGGTACATCCCACACCAACTCCTTCACACCGTACTGATCTTTTCCGCGCAACATATCCGCAGGCAGCTTTTCGATCCGATAGTTCGGCGTGCGCACCAGCGGATCGCTGTATATGTAATAATCGTCTTCACTAGCGTAACGTTCCGCTTCCTCTTGAAGCTGATCGCGCCACAATTGCTCCGCGCGTTGTTCAATCTGCTCCTCGCTCACACCATTTTCTTCGTCCGATTGGATAATGTCAGTCGGCTGCTGCGCTTCACCGAAGATAGTAGTGCGCACTTCGGTTTCACCGTCGCTGTGCAGGTAGGCGAGCACTTCATTGCGCGAAATGCGATCAACTGGAATACTTTTCACGCCTTCAGGCAACGGCTCATCTACATTTATCTTTTCACCGTTAGGCCCGACCAATTCAAAACCTGGAGCTGTATCCAGCCATTCCATCACGCCGCTCGCTTCAATCTCGGCCTTCTTCACGCCCTTCGACATCAAGCTGTTGATCGCTTTCTTCCACTCCTCCGCTGGCGCAGTGGTTATTTTCAGCGCTTCTACTTGACGTTGGAGTGCGGAGTAGAAAATAGGATTGCCGTTCGGATAAAGGTCCGCTGCTGACGGCTCATTGCGTACCGGCAACTGATGTAAAATGTTCGGGTCATTCGGATCAACAACCGTTTCTGCCGGCCCTGTCAGCACAGTACCCTGACGATTCGATTTGAATACCGCAGGCGCATTAGGGTAGCGGTGCCAACGTCTGTCATGCTGTCCTAGCTCAACGGCACGCTCCGCAATCCCCGGTACGTGGTCTGTCTCCGTGTGCTCGCCACCTGGACCTTCCCAGTAACCCACCGCAGTAGATGAGCGTGGTTGATTCAGCGTACCGGGCGCAGTCACGCTTTCCGCCTGGATGTGCAGCGGATACTTCACGTACATCTGTTCCGGTGTGAGCCCGACGCGCTGCGACATCACTGTGTAGAACGACGCCATCAACTTCGCGTAAGCCGTGTTCACGTCTTTCGTGAACCGGTTCGCCGTTGTGAGCTGCGCCAATAGCTCACGCTCGACGCTACCCATCGATTCTTTGACGGCATTCGTGAATTCCTGCTTGGCTAACACCGCTTCAACTTGACGCTTCGAATCCTCGATGAAAGCTGCGTCGTGCGCTTCGGCAGCAGTCGGACCTTCGGGCGTCGTGCTCAACTGCTGAATCAATTCTTTTTCGATACCGGTGCCAGGAAATGTCGCCATGAATTCACCGGTAGGTATGCGCACCTTGCCGTCTGTGGCGAGCGCATCGGGCAGCGCTGCCGCAGTCTCAGGCATCTTCTGCGCGAGCTGTGCTTCGTCCATACCGGCCTTGACCATGCTCTGTGCGAAACCCTTGGCGTCGATCCACACCGCTTCTACCGGGCCGTCAGCAGCAGCGGCATTCACAAATTGCGCGAAGGTTTCAGGCGCGCGAGCGCGCAGCTCGGAATTCGCGGCAAGCTCCGAGAGCTTTGTCAGCACCGCAGCATCGTGCGTAGCAGCTTCCTGCCGATATTTCGCTCCCGCTACGGCAGAGAACGCGCCACCAGTTACACCGCCCACCACGAAACCCTGGGCGATATTCTCCGCTACCTGATCGAGCGTTTCCTGCGCCGGATTCAAGTAGTGCTGCACCGCTACATTCTGCGCAAGCTGTTCACCGCCACTCTGTACAGCTTCGGTCAATGCTTCAGTCGCAAAGCCCTTGGCGGTACGCGCAGCCACGCGACCGCCCTCGGTGAGAATCGTTCCGAGGAAGCGTCCGCCGAAGTAGTTCGTGATCGCATCGATAGCGCCGCCCGCAGCGCCCGACGTTTCCGCTGCCACTGCGCTAAGTCGCAATCGAGCCGCTTCAGGCGAATAGCCTGCCGCAACAAGTTGCTGGTACTGCGGGGATTGCTGTAGTTGCTCATCCGTTACCTCGTCGGCCTGCTGCCGCGTCTGCATGTACTGCTGCCCGTAACCCGCAGCGCCTTCTGTCGCGGCACCCAAACGAGCCATTGTCTCCGCGCCCGCGTGAATTGCGGCTTCCCGCGCGAGCGTGGGTGACATTCCAGCTCCGAGCGCCGCCGCTTCAGTTCGCGCAGCCACGCCCTTAGTGAGATATACGCTAACCCCAAGCGCAAGTGATGTCGGCAACGATTGGATGGCGTCACCAACCACTTTGATTGGCGACAGATACGCGGCTTTGCTCGATTCAAGAGTGGCATATCGCAAATCACCGTATTCAAGTTGCGCAGCAGGACTCAGGTTCTTCATCGAGAGTGTTGACGCTTCCTGCATCGCTTTAGTAAAGCGAGTAAGGAACATCGCCGGTCCTTCTTGGAACTTCTTCAGCTCTGCTGGCTGACCTTTGAAAAGAACCGCGCCCTCTTGTTCGCTTGTACCTATACCGATTCCTTGCGTGGCTACGTCCAGCAACTTCGCGCCGACGCCGAGCAGTTGTTCCAACCCCGACTTAGTGGACGCACCCAAGTAAGTGCGCAGTGTGCGCTCGAAGATGTTGAGATTTTCCGCATCGTCGTGCGCGAGCGCAGCGAATTGCGGGTTCATCATCTGCTGCTCCAAGATCGGAGAAGTAGAAACCAACGCCCGCAGATCATTGGCCCGAGCGCGCTGCTGTATAGCTTCCTCGTTGCGGTTGATGACATCTATTGGTACGCCGGTTTTGTCGGCGAGCGCTTGATTCTTCGCCGCCTTGTCCGGGTCGATGGTCACTGCTTGATTGAGCGATCCCTTCAACGATAGATCGCGCTGCTGCTTGATCTGCGTTACCGCGTTCGATACATCATCGACCGGCAGCGCTTCAGATGGCGCGAGTGCTCCTACCGCATCGGAGATCGGTACATCGGAAACTAGCTCGGTCACTGCACGTACTCATCGATGGAAGGCGATACCTTCGGGTATTTCTTTGGATTCATGTTCGCCCATGCCTGCGCGATGTTCTGCTGCGTCACCGGTATATTTTGACGTTGAAGCTCCGCACTGATGGCCTTAGTCGTGGCGGGCGGTATGCTCGACAACTGAACTTCATGCCCGCCTTCGACGTTGACGTAAGCGGTCGTCGCCTGCTTCGGCGTAAGCGTGATAGCTGGCACGCCCGGTTTGTCAAACCAGAATGTACGTTGCCGCGTAACCGTATCGTCGATAACACGTTTCATGACATCATCGCGTTGCGTGCGGTCTAGTGGACGCTTCAGTTTTTGTTGCTCCACGCCGATAATCTGCTCGACCTTATTGCGCGTAGCGATGATCTGCTTCTTCATGTCGGTGTCTTTGCTGGTGGTGTCAAGACCAGCCGCATTCGCAAACTCGTTAAACTGATCCGCGTCGATCTTTGCTTCCGACAACAGCGTACCGTTCTTGGTATAAGCATCCCATTTGTCAAGAAGATGCGCTGTGTTTTGATCGCCGATCTTCGGCCGCAAATTCACTACCTGATCGCGGGTCATGCCTACGAGTACGTCAGGGTTTGAGAGCTGCATCATCGCGTCAATGCCTTCAACGTTCAGCTCTCCGCGCGCTATGGCCTGGATACGTCTTTGCTGCGTGCCGTCGAGTGCTGCCCACACTGGCGTTTTCTGAACGTCGGCGATAGTCGCACCATTTATCAGCATCGTGTTGATCTGAGCCTCACGGTTGTTCACGCGCGCCGTAATACCGTTGTGCCGGTCGTTGTTGATCTGATCGATCTCCGTAAGCGCTGCATCCCGAGCATAGATATTACTTTTCAATTCTGTACGGATACGTGCTTTCATCTTGTCGATGTTCGACACATCCGTATCTGACTTCGGCCCGTCGCTAACCCATACGTTCTGCGCGGTAGTCGCGCCCACGTAGGCTGCGGTAGTTCTCTCAGCAAATTGACCAATCTCCGCGCGCTGACTACCAGCGATCTCTTGCTCATGCGCTTTGAAATAATCGTAAGCGCCAGCTTTGTTTTGCAGAGCTAACGTTTCGATGACCTGTTTATGCAGTTTGGTGATGTCTTCTTCGTTCACCGCTTGGAGAATTTTCGATCCATCTTCGCCAGTCCAACCTTTACGCGCAGCTTGATAAGCGTTCATCTTTTTGATTTCAGCCAACGACGACGTCACCACATCAGCCGATGGATTGGCTGCGGCTAAGTTGATGGTATTGATCTTGTTGGCTTTCCACGTTTGGTCGTGGCTGATCTCCAACTGATTACTCTCGAACTTGGAAAGCTCCGAGAGACTTTGAAGCTGCAACTCGGTCGCGCGCTTCGAGTAGATGCGCTTCTGCTCGTTGTTCGCAAGACCGTCCACGTTCTTCGAGATGCGATCCTTCCACCATGTCGCGGTTTCCGTGGTGAGCCCTTTGGCGTAAGCACCTTGCCGATTGGTGCGCACATCTTGCTCATACGCTATGTAGTCGGCTTTGTCCTGAGCCTCAGTCTTGAAGATCGCATCCGCGTTCTCACGCTCCTGCATGTGATACGCAACCGCACCAAGACCGATCCCCGCGCGTTCGAGAGATCGTCCAAATTGCAATTGGTCAACCGCGCCAGCATCGAGCAACGCGGGCGATGCAACACTCTCTACCCGCGTACCGGGCAGCGCAGCGGGTTGAGCTTGTGGGTTGTCGTAACTAGGAACCTGCATAATTTTTACGGAATCGTCGCTCCGCTCTTACGAATGTTGTACCAGCTCGATGCCACAGAACCCACACCAGTGAGCAACGTGGTAGCCGCATTCAGCCCTGGACGTTCTAGTCCAGATCGATAACGCAGCAACCGCGCATTGTTTCTGTCGTTGACCGCAGCCACGTCGTAACCCCACGCCTCTTTGAGCGAATTGTCTCGTATGATTTGAGCATCGCGTTCACCCATGAACTCAGTGCCTTCAAGAATCGAGAGCGGCGATCCGCTTTCAAGACTCACGCCACTTGCAGCCATCCCCGCACGTTGCTGTCCTTCAAGCTGCCGCGTCTTCAACCGCGAAGCGCTCACCGCTACGTCGCCACGGTACTTCGCATCTTCCGAACGCGCTTTATCGAGCATCGCGTTGGTTTCCGCGGTCCCGGCTTGAATGTCGTAAGCCGCTTTGTCCGCCTTGCTCTTAGTGTACGCCGCAGCCGTGGACATAATGGTGCCCGCACCTTGAATGCCGAGCGCTGTTGTCCCTACATCAGACCCGCTGCACATGAGTCACTTCCTTTCGCATACCGATGCCGTGATGGTGATAACCAAGTGCTGCAAACATTTCAGCGGTCTTACCGTTGTCAATTCCTGCGCTCACACCAAGCTCAAACATCTTCACTCCGCGTTCCACGGCTGTAGCTTCGAATGCTCGAATCAATCGTATAAAAGCGCTGCACCCGCGATGCGCCGGATCAACGAAAATAGCCACGTCCGACGCGATCTTATCGTAGCCCCATAAATGTTCGACCACCACGAAAGCAATCAGCCCGATGATCTGCTCGCCTTTGCACGCCACCAACATACAGTTATTAGCAATCAGCTTATCGATCACCAACGCTGCTTTCTCTAAAGAGAAATCGAGCTTTAAAAAATTCGGACCTTCGTTGCGCATACGGTGCCCAAGTGCGAGCAGCACCTTTGCATCACCTGACGTGGCTAATCTGATCTCAACCACCGACAGCCACCTTCAGTGACATCGACAGCACCGTAAGCGGCAACGGATTCTCCTGACGGATAGCGATACCTCCGTCTTGGTTCCAGCTCGGGTCAATCTTCATCGGGAGCATACCGCTCACCATATTGGGCGGCGATCCGTAAGGTTCAGTAGTGCGCTGCGGTATCTCTCGCAGTTTCGTTAAGCTCGGGCCGACCTTAATAGTTGACGACTGGTAAACGCGCAGCATCACTTCGTCCACGTTCTTCGTCACGCCCTGACCAAGCGCCGCAGCCTCGAACGAAAGCGGCAATGTTTCAAGATCGCAATTGTATCCTAGACCCACCGACACCAAACTCGCCGCTTGGGGTAGAGTGATCGATCCATTAAGTACGATCAGCCCTGGTATCACCGCGCCATCCGCAAGAACCTTCACTGGTGTAGCTTCAAGATGGTACAAACCGCTGATGGTCGTGGCCGGTGCACCGTTATATGTGCTGCCGGCGTCAACGAAGAACGATGACGCCAACGTAGTCAATTGCCGTGTGCGCTGCCGTTCAAAATAACGCACCGTGCGCCCATTGATTACACGCCTGATGATTGCATATAGCACATCTTCCGTGCCCTCAGGCGTTGCGCAGATCGACTCAAAAAATCCGTTAGTGTCTCTGTGAAACCACGCTGCGACTTGCTGATCCGGTACGTAAGTCAATCCAAGCAACACGCCGTCTGAACGCACCGACCACGCGAATGAGTACGGCGCTCGTGTGTACGCCATGCTCTTAATGGTGAACGTGTCAAAAAGATGCGGAGCCATGACCGATAGATCAGTCGAACGATAACTCTGTTGTTGCCAAACAAAGTTAAGTTCTCGAACTCGGCAACCTCTGTCTTGCGAATAGAGCACCGAACCACCAATTACTATCGGTGTGGTGTTGCTCGATCCTACGTAGTCTTCCGGCGTGTACGAAATGTTGGAAGGCGTCACCGGACCTTGACCACTTGAATTTATTTTCCACTCACCACCCGATGTGAGAAGAAGCAAATCCGTACCGGGAATGATGTGTCGTATCGTATCCGCGCGTCGTGCCTTGAGTTGCACCTGAATAACGTCGTCAGCCAATCCAGGTATGCGGTACGTGAAATTACTTTCTGTACCTGATTTAGAAGCAAACACACCCTGCGGTGCGTTGTTCGATCCGGCGAACCAACGACGACCTTGCCAGTAGCCTACAGCAGTAGGGTAGTTATTGATTGCGGAGATTGGGTCGTTAATAATCGGTGGTGTGAACGTTGTATCCGGTAGAATATTGTTGTCAACAAACGTACCTGAAATAGACGATGCGCCGATAAAACCAAAAAGCCCATTTAGTTTTTTGTAAATGTTGTAGCGCAAAAATGTTACGTTTGACGGAAGCGGAGCGGGAATAAGTCTAATATTATTACTATGCCCCGCAACTGTAAGGTCATTGTACACACCAACAAGCCGAACAAATCCAGAATTAGCTATGTACGCAAAAGCATCCGTAGTGTCCAAAACAACACTGGTAGTCTCGCTTCGTAGTGTGAACGTAGTTGGCGACGGAACAGAATTCACAATGCCAAAATACGGTTGCTGCAAAAATGGCCCGAACTGAACGGTCACACCTATACCTTCCAACACTACTGGATCACCGACAACAAAACCGTGCGCTGTATTCGTAGTGAACACGCCGGGATTGGCACTTGTCATACCTGTTATCCAATTCCCAGTCATTATGACGGCATCAGAAATTCCTCCACCGCCATAAGGGGAAAGAGCTGTTGTATCTATCGGCGTCGTTGTGCGTTTTACCGTGAACGTTGTTCCAGTCGGCACCGAGTTTATCGCGCCAATAAACAAATCGAACCAGCCATTCAAACCAGCGACACCAGTTATCCTAACTGTCTGCCCCACACTATAACCGTGCGCAGCAGTCGTGGTGAATACGCCTGGGTTGGCATTCGTCACTGCATTTATAACGTTACTAAAACCAACCGCAGTAGAATGTGTGCGCGGACGATAAGCAACAGATTCTTCAAGTGCCGACGCTTTTACGAAAGTAACGAGATATTCCGCCAACTTAGGGGTGCCACCCCCGCCTCCTACGTTCACCACAACAGGATCAGCTTCTACTACCAGAGTTTGCGCCAAACTAATCGGCGTCAACGTCCAATTCACCGCACCAAAACGTTTCAGCTCCCGCTTATCGTAGCTCGGGTGCGTAATCGTCATCACGTCCGCAGATTGTGTGTAGTGCAGATCGAAAAGATCAGCTTCAA
>Ga0209647_1000261_pt1 | contig 49528 bp, 45 predicted proteins | sample GraSoi_2013_60cm_FD_185827 | JGI IMG/M metagenome (GOLD analysis project Ga0209647, IMG submission 185827) | Grasslands soil microbial communities from the Angelo Coastal Reserve, California, USA - Sample 9_17_2013_60cm (SPAdes) (version 2) | ecosystem: Environmental > Terrestrial > Soil >...
CAGTTCCTGTGCGGCGAGAAACCGTTCACCGGCAGCGGCGCCTGGACCATCGCCAAGAAGATCATCCAGGAGGAGCCGCCGCTTCCCTCATCGCTCAATAACGCGATCACGCCGCTGTTCGACGCTGTCGTCAACAAGGCGCTCGCGAAGAATCCCGACACGCGCTACCAGTCCGCACGCGACCTCGCGGTTGCGCTGCGCCGCGCACTCGAAGGCAAGGCCGAAGAGGACGATTCGGACAAGACCGTCGCCGGGGCGATGACCGGTGAGTTCGCCGCCTTGGCGAAGCCCGCACCCGCAGTGGCCAAGGCGCCGGCGCAGGAATCGTCGCGCACGGCGAGCACCGGCACGCAGGCCGGCAGCAATCAGGAGGTCGAGCTCGAATTCTGGCGCGCCATCAAGGACGGCAACGATCCGGACGACTTCGACCTCTACGTCCAGCAGTTCCCGACCGGCATCTACGCCGCGCTCGCCAAGCGCAAGATCTCCAAGCTGCGGGGCGTGCCGCTCGAGGAGTCGAGCGCCAAGGCGAAGGAGCAGGAGAAGAAGGAAGCCGAAGAGGCGGCGCGGCGCGAAGCCGAGGCCCAGTCGAAGCTCGAAGCCGAGAAGGCCCGCCTCGAGGCCGAGATGGCCAAGAAGGAGGAGGAGTACAAGAAGCGCGAGGCCGAGTCTCAGGCGCGCGCGAAGCAGGAAGCCGAGAAAGCGCGCCAGGAGGCCGAGAAGGCCCGGCAGGAAGCCGCCGCCGCTGCCGAGAAGGCAAAGCAGGAAGCCGCGGCCGAGTTTGCCAAACGCGAAGCGGAATTCAAGAAACGCGAGGCCGAAGCCCAGGCGAAGCTCGGCATGGATGCCAAGGCGCGCGCCGAGGCCGAAGAGAAGGCGCGCAAAGAGGCGGTCGAAAGGGCGAAGCAGGAAGCCGCCGCCGAGATGGCCCGGAAAGAGGCCGAGTACAAGAAGCGCGAGACCGAAGCCGAAGCCAAGCGCCAGGTCGAAGCGAAGGCGCGCGCCGATGCCGAGGCCAAGGAGAGAGCCGAGGCCGCGGCGAAGGCGAAAGCCGAAACCGATGCGCGTGCCAAGCGCGAAGCCGAAGAGAAAGCCAAGCGCGAGTCGGACCTTAAGGCGCGCGCCGAACAGGAAGCCAAGGCGAAGGCCGAGTTCGCCAAGCGCGAAGCGGAGCTGAAGAAGCGGGTCGAGGAAGCCGAATCCAAGCCGGGGGGCAAGAAGCAGGCGGTCAAGCTGGCAGCGATCGTGGGTGCGATCGTGCTTGCCGTCGCTGGCGCGGGGATCTTCTTCTTCGGCGGCAGCGACGAGCAAACCAAGCAACAGATCGCGGCGATGCAGAGGCGCGTCGAAGAGGCGGAGAAGAAGACCAAAGAGGCCGAGGACGCGAAGCAGAAGGAAGAGCAGGCGCGCATCGCGCTCGAGAAGGTGCGCGCGGCCGAGGCCGAAGCGAAGAAGTCCGGCGACCTCGCCAAGCAGAAGGAGCTCGCCGAGGCGCGAGTGAAAGCCGAGGCGGAAGCGAAGAAGCAAGGGGACGCGGCCAAGAGTGCCGAGAAGGAGAGGGTCGCCGCCGAGAAGACGCGCGACGACGCCAAGGCCAAGGATACGAGCAAGACTGCCGAGAAGGACAAGCTCGCGAGGGCCGACGAAGCGAAGAAGCAGGAAGCGCAGAAGCAGGCCGAGGCCCGTGCTGCCGCCGAGCGTGCGGCGGCCGAGCGGGCCACGTCGGACAAGTTCGCGGCGGAGAAGGCGGCGCTGGATGCCGAGCGCGCGCGCATCGCCGCCGAGAAGGCGCAGGCGGAGAGGGCCATGGCCGATGCCAAGGCCGCGACGGAGAAGGCCGAGCTCGCCCGCGTGGCGGCGTTGCAGAAGCAACCGCAGCCACAGCCGGGGGGCAGCGCGGCGCCGACCGGTGGCTCTTTCCAGGTCGCCCAGGGCCTCGAAGGCGAGGGCAAGGGTAAGGAAGCGGTCAAGGCGTACATCACCGCCGCGCGCAGCGGAAACTGCGACGCCGCGAAGCGTCTAGGGGATATTTATGACAAGGGCCTGATCGGCATTTCGCGCGATTACGCCGAATCCCTGAAGTGGTACAACGCTGCCCGAGTCCTCGGCTGCGATGTGCCGATGCAAAAGAGCCGCTAGTCGCGCTCGTATCGCCTTCCGCTCCAGTCCGCCCGTAAATAATTAGAATTGGGTAACCGCGCTGCAGGCTGAGGCAGCGACGGACGCACAACTTCTGGGGGGAAGCATGAGCGAGCCCGCTCAGCAGGCCGACGACGACGCCGATGCAACCGTAGTTCTTCCGACCCCGGGCCGAAAACGCAGCGCGTTCGCGCCCTCGATCGAGCGCCATGCCGCGGCCGCCGATCTCGCCGCGCTGGGCGGCCTGAATCCGTTAGTCGAAGCTGCCAATCCGATCCTCGCCGCCGTGCCGCAGATCCGGCACGCGTTGCGCCATCCGGATCCCGCAGCATTGCGCGCACGCCTGCGCGAGCAGATCGACGGCTTCGAGCGCAGCGCGATCGCCGCCGGCATTCCCGACGATCAGATGCAGACCGCGCGCTTCGCGCTCTGCGCGCTGCTCGATGATTCCGCGGCGGCGACGCCGTGGGGCCGGGAGTGGGCCGGCAAGGGGCTGCTCGCCGAGATCCAGGGCGAAGACGATGGCGGCGAAAAATTCTTCACGCTGCTCGACGAAATGCTCGCCACGCCCGAGCGCCATGTCGAATTGCTCGAATTCTTCTATGTCTGCCTGGCACTCGGCTTCGAGGGCCGCTATCGCAGCGGCGAAGGCGGACGCCAGGCGCTCACCCAGGCGCGCACGCGCCTGTACGAGCTGATCGAGCAGCGCCAGGGCAAGAAGTCGACCGAGCTCTCGGCACGCTGGCGCGGCGCCGAGGTGCGCGCGCGCCGCGTGCCCGGTGCGCTCGCGATCTGGGGTGCGGCGTCGGCTTGTGCGCTGGTGCTTGCCGTACTCTATTTCGGCTACAGCGTTCTGCTGGGCGCGCGTTCTGACCCGGTGGCGCGCGAGCTCGCGCGGCTGAAGCTGCCGCCGCTCGCCGCGATGGCGGCTGCGCCGAAAGTGGCGCCGAAGCCCGGCGTCCTGCCGCTGAACGAGCAGCTCGCGAAATCGCTCGCGGGTCCGGATGTCGAGGTCTCTGCCATCGGCGAGGGCACGCTCATTTTGCTGAAAGGCGACCAGCTCTTCGCCCCCGGCAGCACACGGCCCGATGCCAAGGTTCAGCCGGTGATTCAGCGCGTCGCCGAAGCGCTCGACAAGGTGCCGGGCGCCGTCCTGGTCACTGGGCATACCGATGACCAGCCGATCCGCACCGCGCGGTTTCCGTCGAACTGGGAGCTGTCCACCGAGCGTGCGCGCTCCGTGGTGGGTCTGATGGCGGCCGACATGAAAGATCCGGCACGACTGCGCGCCGAGGGCGTGGCGGATTCGGAGCCGCTGGTGCCGAACGACAGCGCGGCGAACCGCGCCAAGAACCGCCGCGTCGCCATCATCCTGAGGAGCGGCTCATGAACCTGCGCTGGATCGTCGGCGGCGGCGCCTGGCTCGCATTTTCGGCGGCGGTCTGGTTCGCTGGCGACATGCTGGTGCTCGGCGGCTATCGGCCGCTGGAAGGCGCGCTCGAGCGCATCGTGCTGATCGCCATCGTCGGCGCGATCTGCCTGGCATGGGAGTTCTGGCGCGCGCGCAAGGCAGCCCAGGAGAACGCGCGCCTGCTCGAAGGCCTGGTCGGCGGCTCGATGGATGCCGATTCAGCCGAGCGCGCCGCTGCGGAGCTGCAGGTGCTCCGCAAGCGCTTCCAAGACGCTCTCGGCGTGCTGCGCAACGCGCGCTTTCGTACTCCCGAGGGTGAGCGGCGCACCGTATCGCAGCTACCCTGGTACATGTTCATCGGTGCTCCGGGCTCGGGCAAGACCACCGCGCTGCTCAATGCCGGACTGCGCTTCCCGCTCGGCGATCCGCGCGCGGGAGAGCAGGCGCTGCAGGGTGTGGGCGGCACCCGCAACTGCGACTGGTGGTTCACGGACCAGTCGGTGCTGGTCGACACCGCGGGACGCTATACCACGCAGGAAAGCGATCACCAGGCCGATGCGGCGGCCTGGCTCGGGTTCCTCGATTTGCTCAAGCGCTTCCGGCAGCGCCAGCCGCTGAACGGCGTGATCATCACGCTCAGCATCGCCGACCTGGTGCACTGGAACGAGGAAGAGCTCACGCGCTACGCGAAACATGTACGCGACCGGGTGCGCGAGCTCTATGGCCGGCTGGGCGTGCGCCTGCCGATCTACCTGATGGTGACCAAGACCGACCTGCTTGCCGGGTTCAACGAGTTCTTCTCCGAATTCGACGCCAAGCGCCGCGCGCAGGTCTGGGGAACGACTTTCGACTCCACCGAGCAGGCGCGCGGCCTGGGCGAGCGCTTCAAGGAAGAGTTCGCGCACCTCGAGCGGCGCCTTTACACGCTGCTTCCCGAGCGCATGCAGGAAACGCGCGACTTGCAGAAGCGCGCCTCGATCTATCGCTTTCCGCAGCAATTCCGCGTCGCCGGTCCGCTGATCGCGAAATTTCTCGACGGCGCCTTCGGCGGCGCCTGGGTCGGCGAAGCGCCGTTCGTGCGCGGCGTCTATTTCACCAGCGGCACCCAGGAAGGCAGCCCGATCGATCGGGTGCTCGGCACGCTCGCGCGCAGCTTCAACCTCGAGCGCAAAGTCCAGCCGCCTGCCGCCGGCGCCGGCAAGAGCTTTTTCCTCAAGCGCCTGCTGCACGAGGTGATCTTCGGCGAATCGGGGCTCGCCGGCCTCAATGTCGCTGCAGAGCGCGGCCGGCGCGTCGCGCGCATCGCGGCCTATGCCGTTTTCGCTGCCGTGACGATCGCCTGTGCGCTGCTTTGGACGGCGAGCTTCCTCGGCAATCGCAGCCTGATCGCTGCTGCCGAAGCGAAGACCGACGAGGCGAAGCGCGACCTCGAAGCGCTGCCGGCGGTGCGCGCCGGCGAAGAAGCCAAGCTGATCGCGGTTCTCAACCGCCTGCGCGAGCTGCGTGGCGCTGCCCGCGGCGGCGATTCCGGGATGCTGCGCGCTGGGTTCTACCAGGGCGACAAGCTCGGCGCCCAGGCCACGCGCGCCTATCGCAATGCGCTGCGCGACGGACTGCTCGCGCACCTCGCCGTGTCGCTGGAGGATGCATTGCGCGCCGGCGCGGACGCCAGCGTGCTCGAGGGCTACCTGAGCCTGCATGACGAAGCGCGACGCGACCCGCAAACCATCGCGCAGGCCGCGGCGCAGGTGTGGAAGCTTCCGCAAAGCGCAAAAGCCGATCTCGACACGCATCTGCGCGAAGCCCTGGCCGAGCGGCCGCTCACCCTGCCGCGGGGCCGCGACGATGCGCTAACCGGCAAGAAAAGATGATGATGACGGCAGGCAGCGCGTCGCAGGAAAGCTTCTCCGCCGGCTGGTACGGCAAGATCCCCGGCACCGGCGATTTCATCGCACGGCGCATGCCCACGTCGTTCAGCGAGGCCTGGGACCGCTGGCTGCAAGCAGCGATCGCCGGCAGCCGCGAGCGCCTGGGTGCGCGCTGGCGCGACACCTTCCTTTCGATGCCGATCTGGCGCTTCGTGCTGTCGCCGGGAATGCTCACGGCCAATGCCTGGGGCGGAATCATGGTGCCGAGCGTCGACGCGGTGGGGCGGTACTTCCCGCTCGCCGTGGCGAGCGCGCTGCCCTCCGCGAGCCTTGATCTGATCGCTACCCTGTTCGCCGCCGAATCCTGGTTCGACCAGATCGAGGCGATTGCGCTTTCGGCGATTGCGCCCGCCGCCGATTCGGCCGCGATCGACGCCGCCATCGTGCAGAAGCCGTTCCGCACCGAATGGCTGCGGCTGCCCGAGGGCAGGGACGACACCGTGCCGATCCGCGGCGCGAAACCCCAGATGCTCTGGGTACCGCTCGGCGCGCGCTCCGGCCAAGCTCCCGCACCCGAGGTGCACGAGCTCGGCGGGCGGCTGGCCGAACCGGCAGCGGTGTGGCTTGCCGAGGAGTCGGAGCTCTTCGGGCGCTGCCTGCTGCTTTGCGAAGCGCTGCCGCCCGCGGAACAGTACTGCGCCATGATGGACGGGCGCTGGGTCGAGCGCGGCTGGGGCCGGCGCGACACGCGCAGCGGGGCCGCTGCCTAGCCGATGGCTGTCACCGTCAAGATCTTCACCAAGCACGGCGGGCGGCCGACGCTTTTCCAGTCGCGCGATTTCGACGCGCTGCCGGTCACCATCGGTCGCGACGCGACCTGCACGATGGCGCTCGACGATCCGCACAAGCACATCTCGCGCGTGCACGTCGAGCTCGAGGAGGAAGACGGCACCTACTGGATGTCGGTGGTCTCGAAGGTGAACCCGGTGATGGTCAAGGGCCGCCGCTACGGCCCGGGCACGCGCCTCACGCTCAAGTCCGGCGACAGCTTCGAGATGGGCGAATTCGAGGTGCAGGTGGTGTTCCCCGAGAAGGCGCGCCCCGCGCCGCCGCCGCCGGCGGAGAAGAAGTCGCTCATCAAGATGCTGGCCGAGGAGGACGAAAGCGACGGCGGGGCGATACCGCCGCCCGAGCCCGGCATCTTCGACGAGCCGACCTTTGTTGGCGGCAACGAAGAGCCCACCTACATCGGCCCGGCGATGAAGGCCGCGCCGGCACCCGAGAAGCGGCCGGCCATGGAGACCAAACCGCCGCCCGCGGCGGCTCCGGCGCCGCGGCCGGCAGCGGCGCCAGCCGCGGCCGGCTCCATGAACGATGCGCTGCGTGTCTTTCTCGAAGGCGCCGGCATGCCGCACAAGGAGCTCTCCGCGGCGCAATCGGAACGGCTGTTGCGCGACTGCGGCACGGTGCTGCGCGCGGCGGTCGAGGGGCTGATGATGCTGCTCATCGCCCGCGGCGAGATGCGCAAGGAGTTCGAGGCCGAGGAGCGCACCATGGTCGCGGCGCGCGACAACAATCCGCTCAAGCTGATGGCCGACCCGCACGAGGCGATGCAGTTCCTGTTCGACCCGGCCGACCGCACCGACGGCTTCCTCGACCCGGTGCAAGCGATCGGCGACGCCTGCGAGGACCTGCGCGCGCACGAGCTCGCCCTGATGGCGGGCATGCGCGCCGCGATCCTCGGCGCGCTACGCCGCTTCGATCCGCAGGTGCTGGAGAAGGCCTTCGAGAAATCGGCCGGCGGCTTCAGCCTGGGCAGCAAGAAGGCGAAGCTCTGGGAAGCGTTCATCCTCCACCAGCAGAAGCTCGCCCAGGAAGCGCAGGAAGACTTCAACAAGGTGTTCGGCCGCGATTTCATGGCGGCCTACCAGTCGCAGCTGCGCAAGCTGAAGACCGGCCGCTGAGCAGGCTTGTCATGGCCCCTATACTGTATAAGAATACAGTATGGGTGCACTCGAGACCATCCTCCAGCGGCACCCGGTCTGGCGCGGCGGGACTCTGGCAAAGAACGTTGCGGCGCTGCCCACCGGTTTCCCGTCCCTGGACGCAGAGCTTCCCGGTGGCGGTTGGCCGCGCCAGGGGCTGACCGAGCTGCTGACGGACGAGGCGGGTATCGGCGAGCTCGAGCTGGTACTGCCGGCGCTGGCGGCGCTGACCAGCGCCGGTAACCGCAGCGTCTGGATCGGTCCGCCCCATGTTCCCTATGCGCCCGCGCTCGCTGCCGCCGGGCTCGATCTCACGCACCTCCTGATCGTCACCCCGGCGAACCGCCGCGATGCGCTCTGGGCCGCGGAGCAGGCGTTGCGCTCCGGAGGCTGCCATGCGCTTGCGGCGTGGCTGAGGAAGCCGCGCTACGCCGAGCTGCAGCGCCTTGCCGTGGCGGCCGAAGCGAGCCATGCGGTGGCATTCCTGTTTCGCCCGCTCGCCGCCGCGGCCGAGTCCTCGCCGGCGGGGCTGCGCCTCGCGCTCGAGCCGGCCGCGCTCGAGCTTGGCGTCCATATCGTCAAGCGGCGTGGCGCGTCGAGGGCGGCGCCGCTTTACCTGCCTTTGAAAAGACCGTTCCATGCTTTGGGTCGCGCTGCACTTCCCCGGGCTGCAGACCGGGCTCGAGCCGCTGGCCGCCTGGGCCTGCCAGTTCACGCCTAGGGTCGCGCTCGAGCCGCCCGACGCGCTGGTTGCAGAAGTCGAAGGCAGCCTGCGCTATTTCGGCGGCCGCGGGGCCTTGCTCGCTGCGCTGCAGGCGGGGGTCGCCGAGCTTGGGCTGCAGGCCTGGTTCGCTACCGCGCCGACGGCACGCGCGGCGCTGTGGCGCGTGCGCGGCGGCGGCCTGCCGCTCGAAGAGCTGCCGATCGGCGTTCTCGGGGCCGATGAGGCGTTCTGCGCCAGCATTGGCATCGCGACGCTCGGCGAGCTCTTACGCCTGCCGCGCGACGGGCTCGCGCAGCGCTGCGGGCAGCCGCTGATCGATGAGCTCGACCGCGCGCTCGGAAAACTGCCGGAGCCGCGAGCGTTCTTCGTGCCGCCGGCGCAATTCAAGGCGCAGCTCGAGCTTCCCGCCGAGGTGACGCATGCCGAAGGGCTGCTGTTCGCGGCGCGGCGCCTTCTCGCGCAGCTCGAAGGGCTGCTCACTGCGCGCCACGCCGGCGTGCGTGGGTTCACGCTCGGCCTCGCGCACCACGATGGCGCGAGCAGCGTGGTACAGGTGCAGCTCGCGTCGCCGGCGCGCGATGCCGAGCGTCTGTCGCAGCTGCTGCGCGAAAAGCTGAGCACGCTCGAGCTCGCGCAGCCGGTCGAAGCCATCACGCTCGAGGCCGGCGACTTCACACTGCTCAGCGGCCGAAGCCGCGGGCTTTTCGGCGACAGTGCGGCGCAAGCCGAGGACTGGGCGCAGCTCCTCGAGCGCCTGCAGGCGCGTCTGGGGCGCGACGCGGTCCATGGCATCACCGCCTATCCCGATCACCGCCCGGAGTACGCCTGGCGCCGCGTCGAGCCTGGCGAATGGGATCCGCACGAGTTCGTGCAGCCCGGCCCGCGGCCGGCATGGCTCCTGGACAAAGTTCGGGCGGTGGAAGAAGCCGAGCTCACGCTCATCGCCGGCCCCGAGCGCATCGCCTGCGGCTGGTGGGACGGCGACGACACGCGGCGCGACTACTTCGTCGCCGAGCTCGGCCGCGCGCTCGCCTGGGTATATCGAGAACAAGGGCAATGGTACCTGCATGGCTTTTTTGCCTGACTACGCCGAGCTGCACGCGCTTTCGAATTTCAGCTTCCTGCGCGGCGCCTCGCACCCCGAGGAGCTGGTCGCGCGTGCGCATGCGCTCGGCTACAAAGCGCTCGCGCTCACCGACGAATGCTCGCTGGCCGGCGCGGTGCGTGCGCATTTCGCCGCCAAGGAATGCGGCTTGAAGCTGATCTACGGCACCGAAATCAGCCTCGAGAGCTCGAAGCTCATTCTGCTGGCCACCGATCGGGGCTCGTACGGCGCCCTCTCCTCGCTCATCACCACCGGCCGCCGCCGCGGCAAGAAGGGCGCCTATGCGCTCGCGCGCTCCGATCTCGAGGCGCTGGAGAAAACCAATGCGCTGGTGCTCTGGATCCCTGGCGACGATGTCTCGCCGGCAGCGTGGCTCGCCGAGCGCTTTGCCGGCCGGGCCTGGATCGCGGTCGAGCTGCATTGCGGCCCGAACGACCGCGCGAAATTGAATGGCCTGCAACAGTTAGGAAAAGGCACCGGGCTGCCACTGGTCGCGGCAGGCGACGTGCACATGCATGTGCGCTCGCGCAAGCGGCTGCACGATGTGCTCACCGCGATCCGGTTCGGCAAACCCGTAGCGCAATGCGGCCAGGCGCTCGCGCCCAATGCCGAGCGGAGCCTGCGCCTTCGCATGCGGCTCGCGCAGCTTTATCCCGCTGAATTATTGGAAGAGAGCCTGCGCATCGCCGAGCGCTGCGACTTTTCCTTGCAGTCACTGAAATACGAGTACCCGGCGGAGCTGGTGCCGCCGGGACACAGCCCGGCAAGCTGGCTGGCAAAACTCACCGAGGATGGCCTGCGGCGGCGCTTTCCCGGCGGCGTCGAGGCCAAGGTGCGCGAGATGGCGGAGCGTGAGCTCGCGCTGATTCATGAGCTCGGCTACGAGCCGTTCTTCCTCACCGTGGAGGATCTGGTGAGCTATGCGCGCTCGCAGGACATCCTGTGCCAGGGACGCGGCTCGGCGGCGAACTCGATGGTCTGCTATGCGCTCGGCATCACCGAAGTGGATCCGGCGCGCATGAGCATGCTGTTCGAGCGCTTCGTCTCGCGCGAGAGAAACGAGCCGCCCGACATCGATGTCGATTTCGAGCACCAGCGCCGCGAGGAGGTGATCCAGTACGTCTATCGCAAATATGGGCGCGAGCGCGCGGCGCTTGCGGCGACCGTCATTTGCTATCGTCCCAAGAGCGCGGTGCGCGACGTCGGCAAGGCGCTCGGCGTGCCGGCGGACGAGGTCGACCGCATGGCGAAGGGCTTCGCCTTCTGGGACCAGCCGATCCCTTCGACCAGCGCCTGGATGGATTTTGCTCAGCAGCTGCGCGGCTTCCCGCGCCACCTGTCGCAGCACCCCGGCGGCTTCGTGATCTCGCGCGGCCCGCTCGCGGAGCTGGTGCCGATCGAGAACGCGGCGATGCCCGAGCGCACGGTGATCCAGTGGGAGAAGGATGATCTCGAGGCGCTCGGGCTGCTCAAGGTCGACGTGCTCGGCCTCGGCATGCTTTCGGCCATCCGCCGCGCGCTGGCGTTCGTCGGGCGGCAGATGCACGAAGTGCCGCCGGAAGATCCCGAGGTGTACGCGATGATCCAGAAAGCCGACACCATCGGCGTGTTCCAGATCGAGTCGCGCGCGCAGATGAGCATGCTGCCGCGGCTCAAGCCCAGGGATTACTACGATCTGGTGATCGAGGTCGCCATCGTGCGCCCCGGACCGATCCAGGGCGGCATGGTGCATCCGTATCTGCGCCGCCGGCGTAAGGAGGAACCCGCAACCTATCCTAGCGCCGCGGTGGAGGAGGTGCTCGGCCGCACCCTCGGCGTGCCGATCTTCCAGGAGCAGGTGATGCAGCTGGCGATGGTCGCCGCCGGCTTCACGCCCGGCGAGGCCGATCGCCTGCGCCGCTCGATGGCGGCGTGGAAGAAGCGCGGCGGCCTCGAACATTTCGAGGGCAAGCTGAAGGAAGGGATGATGCGCCACGGCTATAGCGCCGAATTCGCCGATGGCCTGTACCGCCAGATCCTCGGCTTCGGCGAATACGGCTTCCCGGAATCGCATGCCGCGAGCTTCGCCCTCCTGGTCTACGTTTCTTCCTGGCTCAAGTGCCACCACCCGGCAGCCTTCTGCGCCGCGCTGCTCAACAGCCAGCCGATGGGCTTCTACGCGCCGGCGCAGCTCGTCCAGGACGCGCGCCGCCATGGCGTGGAAGTGCGGCCGCCGGACGTGAACCTGAGCGACTGGGATTGCACCCTCGAGGGTGGCGCGCTGCGCCTAGGGCTGCGCATGGTGGGCGGGCTCGCCGAGGCTGCGGGCAAAAAGCTTGCTGCTGGGAAGCCCTATGCCTCGGTTTTTGATTTGGGAATGAACCGCAAGGACCTGCGCGCGCTGGCCGCCGCCGGCGCCCTGCAATCGCTCAGCGGCCACCGGCGCCTCGCGCACTGGGAGGCGGCGGGCGCATCGCGTCGGCCCCCGTTGGATGCGCCTCGGGTGGAAATCGCACCGGTGCTCGCGCCGCCGAGCGAAGGCCAGGACATCGTGGCCGATTACGCGAGCCTCGGGCTCACGCTCGGCCGCCATCCTCTGGCGCTTTTGCGCCCGCAGTTGCGCGAGCTCGGGCTGATCGCTTCGGACCAGATGCACCAGCTGCCCCATGGCAGCGCGACGCGCGTAGCGGGTCTCGTCACCTGCCGGCAGCGCCCGGATACGGCGAGCGGCGTGGTGTTCGTCACGCTGGAGGACGAGAGCGGCACGATGAACATCGTGGTCTGGAGCCGGCTGGTCGAAAGCCAGCGCCGCGAGCTGCTCGGCGCGCGCCTCCTGGGCGTGCAGGGCTCGATCGAGCGCGACGGCGCAGTGGTGCACCTCGTGGCGCGCCGCCTGGTGGACTACAGCGCGCTGCTCGGGCCGCTCGAAACAGCGTCGCGCGATTTCCATTAGTATTTTCGCCGTGACCGGCACCGAAGGTGAAATTCTCGGTCTGATCGCGGCGCGCCGCGAGCGGCGCCCGGTGCTTGATTTACCCGCGCTCGCCGAGCTGTTCCGCGTTCTCTCGGCCTGCGCCAGCGCCGACGCGACCGAGACCGAAGATCGCATCTGGGGCGTATGGATGCACCACCCGCATCGCGCCGCCGCCGCGGCGCTCGACGCCGCGACCCGCGATATCGCCGCGCGGCGCTACGACATCGCCGAGACGCGCCTGGCGCTGCTGTTGCGCAGCGCGCCGCTCTATGCCGAGGCCTGGCACAAGCGCGCCACGTTGTACTACCTGCTGGGCCGCGACGCGGAGTGCCTGCACGATATCCGGCGCACGCTCGAGCTCGAGCCGCGGCATTTCGCGGCGATGCTGCACTTCGGCGAGATCCTGCTCGGGGCCGGCGCCCCGGGCGAGGCGCGCTATGCGTTCGCCGCCGCGCTCTCGCTGCATCCGCATCTGCCGCGCGCGCGCGACGCACTCGCTGACAAAGCCTGACCCCGCCGCGGCCGGGTGCGCCGCTCTGGCGGCGCCTATAATCGCGCGCATGAACGATGCGATCTACAACGTCACGGTAGCGCGCGATCTCGAGGACCTGATTCCCGTCTTCCTGAAGAACCGGCACAAAGAGCTCGAGACGCTGCGCGTGGCGCTCGCCTCGGCGGACTTCGAGCAGCTGCGCCAGCTCGGCCACCGCATGAAAGGCGTCGGCAATTCCTACGGCTTCAACCACGTCTCGACGCTCGGCAAGTACGTCGAGGACGGCGCGCGCAGGGGCGACCGCGCTGGGCTCGAGGCGCGCATCGCCGAGTACGCCGACTACCTGGCGAAGGTGAAGATCGTCTACGAATGAGCGCCCGCGCGTTCAGGGTGCTGGTAGTCGACGACGATCCGGACATGCTCAGCCTGCTGACCCGCATGATCAGCGCCGAAGGCATGCGCGCCGACACCGTGCTCGACGGCGACGCGGCGCTGGTGCACGCGATGACCTCGCCGCCGGACCTGATCCTGCTCGATGTGCTGCTGCCCGGCATGGACGGCTTCACGGTGTGCGAGCGCTTGAAGCAGGAGCCGGCAACCGCGATGATTCCGATCGTGCTGGTCACCGCCCTCGAGGACTCGCAGAGCCGCGTGCGCGGCATCCGCGCCGGCGCCGACGACTTCCTGTCGAAGCCGGTGCAACGCGAGGAGCTGATCGCGCGGGTGCAGACGCTGCGCCGCCTGCACGAGACGCGCCGCGAGCTCGAGACGCGCCGCCTGGCCTCGGAAGTCAGCCGCAAGGAGGCGCTGCGCAAGGCGTTCGGGCGCTACATCTCGCCGCGGCTCGCCGAGCGCATCATGGCCGATCTCGCCGACGAGGGCACGCCGTTCCAGCGCGCCGCGCAGCGCGTCAGCGTGGTGGCGCTGTTCGCCGATCTGCGCGGCTTCACTCGCCTTACTGAACGAACCCAGGTGGACGAAGTGGTGGGCCTGCTGAACGACTACTTCGCGGTCATCACCGAAGCGGCCTACAGCCACGACGGCACCATTTTCAGCATGGCGGGCGACAACCTGCTGGTCGGCTTCAACGTGCCGTTTCCGCAGCCCGACGCCGCAGCGCTCGCCTGGCAGACCGCGCACGACATGGCGCGCAACGTGAAGCCGGTACTCGAGCGCTGGAGCGCGCGCGGCGGCATGTCGACCGGCGTCGGCTTCGGCCTCGCCTCCGGCGATGCCATCATCGGCAATGTCGGCTCGCCGCACTTCATGAGCTACACCATCATCGGCGACGCCGTGAACGTGGCCGCGCGCCTGGTGGCGCTGGCGCAGCCGGGCGAGCTGCTCGCCTCGGGCGCCGCGCTGCGCGCCGCGGGCAAGGAGACCGCCGGCGCCCAGCCGCGCGGCCAGCTCGCGCTGCGCGGGCGCAGCGAGGCCGTCGACGTGTACTCGGTGACCCTCTAGACCATGCGCATCCTGATCATCGACGACGATCCCGACCTGCGCAGCCTGCTCGGCCACTACATCAAGCAGCGCTGGCCGAGCGCGGTGGTGGACGAATACGACCCCCTGGATCACGATTTCCCGGGCAAGGACTTCCCGCTCGGCTCCTACCAGGCGCTGATCCTCGACTACATGCTCGGCAGGGGCGACGGGCTCGACTGGCTGGCGCGGCTCAAGCAACGCCCCGATTGTCCGAAGGTGCTGTTCCTCACCGGCGCCGGCAACGAGAGCATTGCCGTGCGTGCGATGAAGGCGGGCGCCGACGACTACCAGCGCAAGCAGGAGCTGACGCGCGAAAGGCTGCTGGCCTCGGTGCACGAGCTGACCGCGGATGTGCTCGAGAAGACGGCTTCGCCCGAGCTGGCCGCGCGCATGGAAGGCAATTCGCTCGGCGCCAAGATCCAGATCCCCGGCATCAAGGTGCTGCGCCTGATCGGCGAGGGCGGCATGGCGCGCGTCTATCTCGCCTCGCGCGACGGCGACGACGAGCCGCTGGTGGTGAAGATCCTGCGGCGCGAAGTGCTCTCGAACAAGACCGCGCTCGCGCGCTTCATGGAGGAATACACGCTGGTCGAGAGCATCCACAGCCGCCATGTGGCGCGCGTCTACCGCCATGGCAAGTCCGAAGAGCACGCCTACCTGGTGATGGAATTTTTCGAGGGCGGCGATCTAAACAAGCGCCTGGCCGGCAAGCCGATCGACCCGGTCGAGGCGCTGCGCATCTTCCGCGAGCTGATGTTCGCGCTCGGCGAGATCCACGAGAAAGGCATCCTGCACCGCGATCTCAAGCCGCAGAACCTGATGTTCCGCGAGGACGGCACGCTCGCGCTGCTCGACTTCGGCATCGCCAAGCAGATCGACGCCATCGATCGCACGCACCAGGGCGAGGTGCTCGGCACGCCGCGCTACATGAGCCCGGAGCAGGTGCAGGGACGGGCGCTCGACCTGCGCACCGATATCTACAGCGCCGGCGTGCTGCTCTACCAGATGCTCACCGGCCGGCACCTGTTCGACGGCGACACCGCGATGGACGTCGCCATGCAGCACCTCAATACGCCGGCGCCCGCTCTACCGGTGGCGCTCGATCGCTACCAGCGCCTGCTCGACAAGCTGGTGGAGAAGGATCGCGACGCGCGCTTTCGCAACGCCGACGAGGTGATCGGCTTCCTGGTGCGCCGCTTCGAGCAGGTCCCGGACGACCGGACGCTGAAGCTGCGCTAGCTAGGGAAGCTTGGCCCAGATCGCCCTGAGCTGCTCGGGCAGATCCTTGGGCGAGAAGGGCTTCGAGATCGCGCCGGCCGCGCCGAGCGCGATCAGCTCGTCCATGTCGCGCTGCGTCGCCTTGGCGGTGATGAACACCACCGGCAGCGCGCTCACCTCGGGCAGCTGTTTCATCTTGCGAAACAGCGTCGGCCCGTCCATGCCCGGCATCATCCAGTCGAGCATCACCAGGTCGGGCTTGAACGCGGTGATCGCCGGGACCGCCACCAGCGGGTCGCTCACCAGCTCGACGGTCATCTTGCCGATGCGCTCGAGCGACATGCGCACGATTCGCTGGATGTCCTCGTCGTCCTCGACGTAGCAGATACGCTGTAGCGGCCGGTCAGGCATGGCGCGGCAGGTCGAACCAGAAGGTAGTGCCGCCGCCGTCGCGGTCCTGGAAGCCTATATGGCCGTGCATCATCTCGACCAGGCGCTTGCAAATGGCGAGCCCGAGGCCGGTGCCGCCTTTCTGGCGCGACGTGGTGGAATCGGCTTGGCTGAAGCGGCCGAACATGCGCGCGCGGAAGGCCTCCGGAATTCCCGGGCCGCGGTCGTGCACTGCAACGCGCACGCCACCGGCCGCCGGCTCGGTGCTGATCTCGACCACCTCGCCCTCGGGCGAAAACTTCGCCGCGTTGGAGAGCAGGTTGGTCATGACCTGCAGCAGGCGTTTGTGGTCGCCGGTGACCTGCTCGGCGCTAAGCTCGCCGCGCGGCTGGAAGCGCACCTTGAAGCGGTCGCCGAAGCCCTTGTTGAGCAGCATCGCTTCGCGCACCAGCTCGTCGAGGCGGATCGGCTCCGGGTTGAGCGTCAGCTTGCCCGACTCGATCTTCTCGATGTCCAGGATGTCGTTGATCAGATCCAGCAGGCGCTGGCCGTTCCTCTCGGCCACCTCGGTGAGCTCGGTGACGTCCTTCGGCACCTCGCCCAGCACGCCGGCGTTGATCAGCTGCAGCGAGCCGATGATCGAGGTGAGCGGCGTGCGCAATTCATGAGACAGCGTGGAGGTGAACTCCTTCTTCATGCGCTCGGCCTCGAGCTGCGCCGTGATGTCGCGGCCCTGCGCGATCACCGCCAGCAGCTGCGCGTCGGCATTGACCAGCGGCGTCACGGTCCACTCGCACACTACGTCGATGCCGTCGCGCCGCGGGTTGCGCACCTTTACGCCGGCGAGCGGCGTGCGCGTCTTCATGAGCTGGCCCCAGTCGCGCTCGAAGTCGGGATGGTACTTGGGCTTCACCAGGCGCCGCGCCGACTGGCCGATGAGCTCGGCGGCGGCGTAGCCGAACAGCAGCTCCGCGGCGTGGTTCATTTCGTGGATCGTGCCCTGCGCGTCGAGCTCGAGCACCGCGATCGGCGAGCGCTCGGCAAACAGTGCGAGCTTGCGGCCGCTCGCTTCGATCTGGCGGCGCGCTTCCTGCAGCTCGACCAGCTGGCGCTGGTAGGCGTGGCGCAGGCGATAGCCCGAGACGAACACGCCGTTCAGGCGGAAGGCGATCGCGACGCTCACACCGTAGAACAGTGGAATCAGCAGCGCGATCTCGGCGAACAGGCGATTGCCGAAGGTCGCCAGCACGTAGGTGAACGGCAGCGCGATCGCCGCGGCATAGGCGGCGAAGATCGGCCACGACGCGGCATACATCGGGATGCCGCCGGAAAGGACGCCCGCCAGGAGGAATGCCAGGAACACCTGGCGCTCGTCCGCGTGCGACGGGAAAAACACCGCCGCGGCGAAGCCCCAGGTAGCACCGGCGGCGAAGGCGCCGATCCCCAGCCAGCGCAGCCATTGCGCGGTGTTCTCATGCCGCTTCGCGTCGGTGCGATAACCCATGTAGAGCAGGGCGTGCAACACCACGACCAGGGCGAGCAGGCCGCCCCAGAAGAGCACCAGCTCGATCAGCCGCCCTTCGTGCAGCTCCATCGAAGCGATGACGCCGACGACGATGGTCGACACCATGGCGAGCGGCAGCTGGCTGTAGAGCTGCTCGACGCGGTCGGCGCGCACCAGCGCCGGATCGGCGCGGTCGCGGATATCGGCGGTGATCGCGGCCGCGGCGCCGCGCTCCGCGCTTTCAATACCGTTGGCTAGATTGGTCATCGGCGCAAGGCAGAAGCCTGCGCCAATTCTAAAGGCTTATCAGAAACTCTTACCGTTGCGAATCACACCGACGGCGATGCCTTCGATCGCCAGCGTATCGCGCCGCAGGTCGAGCTCGATGGCGGCGAACTCGGGATTCTCCGCCTCGAGCTGCACGGCGTGGCCGCGGCGGCGCAGTCGCTTCACTGTCACCTCGTCGCCGAGGCGCGCGACCACGATCTGGCCGCTGCGTGCTTCGTCGGTCTTATGGACGGCGAGCAAGTCGCCCTCGAGGATGCCGGCATCGCGCATCGACATGCCGCGCACGCGCAAGAGGTAATCTGCGCGCGGCGTGAAGAGATTCGGATCCACCTGGTAGCGGCCCTGGACATGCTCTTCGGCCAGCATCGGCGCCCCGGCGGCGACCCGCCCGATCACCGGCAACTCGAGCAATCGGCCGCCCCGGTTTGCGCCTCGCGTCTCGCACACGCGGATGCCGCGCGAAGCGCCCGACGAGATCTCGATCGCGCCCTTCTTCTCCAGCGCGCGCAGGTGCTGTTCGGCCGCGTTCACAGAGCGAAACCCCATGCGCTCGGCGATTTCCGCGCGAGTCGGCGGATAGCCCGACACTTCGGTGAGCTCGCGCACCAGTCGCAGGATTTCGGCTTGCCGGTCGGTCAGCGCTTCCATGGACTGGCATTATATACAGTATTAGAGGAGATCGTGCTGCAGCGGCCCGCTGGCGGCCTACTCGATGAGCGAGGGCGCGTCGTTTTCCGGCTGGTTGACGCGCATGCTCACCCGTCGCGCCGCCATGCGCTCGGCCGCGAATGGGCGCACATAACGCATTGGGTCCGGTGCATCGTTATCGAGCCAGGCGCAATAGTCCTCGGGCGCCACGATCACCGGCATGCGGTCGTGGATCGGTTCCATCAGCGTGTTCGGCGCCGTGGTGATCAGCGAGACGCTGCGGATGCCGTTCCAGAGCGCCGTGATGCCGGCCAGGCCGAAAAGCCCGGCATCCGTCGGCGCGAAGTACCAGGGCTGCTTGCGCCCCGACACCGTCTGCCATTCATAGAAGCCGCTCGCCGGGACCAGGCAGCGCGAGCGGCGGAAGGCATCGCGGAACGCCGGCCTTTGCGCGAGCGATTCGCCGCGCGCGTTGGCAATCTTGTTACCAAGGCCCCAGCGGTATTGGCGCGCGACGCGCTTTTTTTCGCGATCGAGCCGCACCACCAGGATCTCGCGGCCCGGGCAGACGTTGTAGCTCGCTTTGAACTCGGCGGCGTTGTCCAGCGCGAATTGCAGCGCGACGACCTCAGGGTTGGCATGGAGCGCGTAACGGCCACACATAGCCGTCAGGTTAACAGCGACGGTTACAATGCCACCGGATGATCATCCAGTCGCTGCTGGACACCGACCTGTACAAGTTCACCATGATGCAGGTCGTGCTGCACCATTTTCCCGGTGCGCAGGTCGAGTACAAGTTCAAGTGCCGCACCGAGGGCGTCGACTTCCGGCCGTATCTCGACGAGATCCGCGAGGAAGTCGCGGCGCTGCCGAGCGTGCGCTTTCGCGACGAGGAGCTGCGCTACCTGCGCGGCCTGCGCTTCATGAAGTCCGACTTCGTCGACTTCCTCGGCTTGTTTCACTTCAACGACAAGTACGTGCGCATCGGCCACGGCGAGCAGCCGGGCGAGCTCGACATCACGATCCGCGGGCCGTGGCTGCACACCATCATGTACGAGATCCCGGTGCTGGCGATCGTCTCGGAGGTCTATTTCCGGCGCACGCAGCCGCACCCCGACCTGGCCGAAGGGCGCCGGCGCCTGCAAAGCAAGATCGATCTGGTGCGCACGGTCGAGCGCGAGCTCGACTTCAGGATCTCGGATTTCGGCACGCGCCGGCGCTTCGCGCTCGCCTGGCACGAGGAGGTGCTGCAGACGCTCAAGCGAGAAGTGCCCGAGCACTTCGCCGGCACCTCCAACGTCTGGTTCGCGATGCGCAACAACGTGACGCCGCTCGGCACCATGGCGCACGAATACATGCAGGCCTGCCAGGCGCTCGGGCCGCGGCTGCGCGACTCGCAGACCTTCGCCTTCGACAAGTGGGCGCAGGAATACCGCGGCGACCTCGGTATCGCGGTGGCCGACACCTACGGCACCGAGGCCTTCCTGCGCGACTTCGACATGTACTTCTGCAAGCTGTTCGACGGCGCGCGCCATGACTCGGGCGATCCCTTCGACTGGGGCGAGAAGCTGATCGCGCACTACCGCAGGAACCGCGTCGATCCGCGCACCAAGCAGCTGATCTTCTCCGACCAGCTGTCGTTCCCGCTCGCCATCGCCATCGCGCGCCGCTTCCACGGCCGCGCGCACACCGCCTTCGGCATCGGCACCAACCTGACCAACGATCTGGGCTACGAGCCGATCAACATCGTCATCAAGATGACCGAGTGCAACGGCCAGCCGGTGGCCAAGGTGTCCGACTCCCCGGGCAAGACCATCAGCAAGGACGCGGGGTACCTGCGCTATCTGCGCCAGGTGTTCGGCCTCGAACCCGCCGAAAAGATCTGATCCGCAATACCGCAGTCACGGTTCTCGGCGTTTGCTTCGCGCTCAACATGTTCGGCCGCGGCCTGGGCGACACCTATGTCGTGTTCCTGCTGCCGCTCGAGCGCGAATACGGCTGGACCCGCTCGCAGCTCACCAGCGTCTATTCGATCTACCTCCTGATGCACGGCTTCACCTCGCCGCTGGTCGGCCTGATCTTCGACCGCGTCGGCCCGCGCTGGGTCTATACCACCGGCCTCGCCTGCATGTGCGGCGCCTTCTTTCTCGCCGCCGGCCTGTCGAACCTGTGGCAGTTCTATCTCTTCGTCGGCGGCATGGTGGGCATCGGCGTCAGCCTCACCGGGATGGTGCCGGGCTCGGCGCTGCTCGCGCGCTGGTTCCGCGAGCGGCTGTCGAGCGCGATCGGCATTGCGTTCTCCGCCGCTGGCGTCGGCACCATCATTTTCGTTCCGCTCACCCAGTATCTCGTCGGCCACTACGACTGGCGCCTGGCCTACCGCGTGCTCGGCGGCGCGCTCCTGGTCCTGGTGCCGATCGTGGCCTTCGTGCTGCCGTGGCAGCGCTTCTATGCCGGCCACCCGGAGCGCGCACACGCGGCGCGGCTGAGCTCAGGGGAGGACGTGTGGACGCTGCGCAAGGCGATGCGCACGCGGCTCTACTGGGGGCTGTGCCAGGTGTTCTTCTTTACCGCCACAGCCATGTTCACGGTGATCGTGCAGCTGGTCGCGTTCTTCGTCGACGTCGGCTTCTCGCCGATCACGGCGGCCAGCGCCTTCGGCGCGCTCGGCCTGATGTCCGCGGCGAGCGTGATGGGCAGCGGCTTCACTTCGGATCGCTTCGGCTACCGGCAGACCATCACCGTGACCTTCGTCGGCACCGCCGCGGGCATGGCGCTCCTTTTGATCATGACCTTCGATGCCTCGCCGCTGGTGCTCGCGCTGTTCGTGCCGATATTCGGGCTGTGCATGGGTGTGCGCGGCCCGATCGTGTCCTCGATTTCCACGCGCACCTTCGCCGGGCCGAACGTGGCCACGATCTACGGCACCATCTACGCGAGCAATGCGGTGGGCGCGGCGTTCGGCTCGCTGATGGGCGGCTTGCTGCACGACCTCACCGGCGGCTACCGCGCGGGCCTTGGGGTCGCCATGGTCTGCGTAGTGATCGCCTCGACGCCGTTCTGGACCGTGCCGGCGCTCAGGAATTTCCGCTGATTTTCCGCATGCGGCGCTCGCGCTCGGCCAGCGTGCAACCGCGCAGGTCGGCGGCGCCGCGCTCGGTGACGACGACGCCCGCATCGCTGCGCGGCACCGATACCGGCCCCGACAAGCGCTCGACGACGCGCGCCGCCGGCACCACGATGATCGACAGTCCGCCGGGCGACTGATTGCCCGCGCGGATGAAGTCGGGCGCGCCGCCGACCGCGCCGACGTAGCTGCCGCGCGCCATCTCGCCATTGACCTGCCCGGTCAGGTCCACCTCGACCGCCGAGTTGATTGCCACGAATCGCTTGAGCGTCTCCAGCACGCGCGGACTGTGCGTGTACTCGGAGGAGCGCAGGCGAATCGCTGGATTGTCGCGCGCGAAGTCGTAGAGCTTGCGCGTGCCGACCAGCATGGCCGCGTCCACCTGCCGAGCAACGCCGCGCCGCAGGAGATCGACCACGCCGTCGCCGACCGTGCCGGAGTGGATCGCGAGGTCCATGTGCCCGCCGAGTGCGCTGCAGACCGCATCGGGCAGCGCGCCGATGCCGAACTCCACCGTGGCGCCATTGGGAACCAAAGCCGCGGCGGCACCCGCTATCGCGCCTTCCAGCTCACCGAGTCGATAGGGCGCCTGCAGCGGAGCGCGCGACGTATGCACGAGGAGGTCGAAATCGTCCTCCTTGAGGAGGCGCTCGCTCCAGGTCCAGGGCACCTGGTCGTTGACCTCAGCGACGATCGCGCGACAGACCTCCATGGCAGGCACTAGATAGTCGGCAGCGAGGCCAAGGCTGTACTCGCCGCGCGCGTTCGGCGGGCTCACCTGGACCATCACGACATCAGCGCGTATCCGCCGGTCGCGGATCAGGCCGCCGAGCTGCGAGTACGGCACCGGCAGTATGTCCAGCACGCCGGCATCGGCGAGCGCGCGGTTATGGCCGATGCCGCAGTAGGCGGAGAGCCGCAGATGGTCGGCGTGCTCCGGTCTTACGCTGCCGGAGTAGTTGATGCCGAGGAATACGCTGCAGCCCGTCAGCGCCGCGCGTTGCGCGAGCAGCGCTTCGACCAGCGTCTGGGGCTCGGCGCAGGCCTGGCCCCAGAGGATGCCGTCGCCGGGCCGGATCGCGTCCGACAGCACGCCTATTGCGCGGCGGCGGAACGGCGCAGCATCAGCGCGCTTCGCTTGCAGGTCATGACGAGCTCGTCGCGCTGGTTATAGCCGCGGTGCTCGAAGATCACGATGCCGTTGTCGGGCCGGGATTTGCTCGCCCTTGCCTCAAGGACCTCGCTCTCGACGCGAATCGTGTCGCCGTGGAACACCGGCTTCGGGAACCTGACCTCGTCCCAGCCGAGATTGCCGACCGTGGTGCCGAGTGTGGTGTCGCCCACCGAGATGCCGACGACCAGTCCCAGGGTGAAACAGCTGTTCACGATGCGCTGGCCGAACTCGGTGTGGCTGCGGCAATACTCTTCGTCGAGGTGCAGGGCCGCCGGGTTGTGGGTCAGGGCGGAAAAGAACACGTTGTCCGCCTCCGTCACGGTGCGGCGGATCGGATGCTTGAATTGCTTTCCGACGGTGAGCTCTTCGAAATACAGGCCGGGCATAGGCAGTCTCCTCGCTTATTCGGGTTCGATGCCTGCTTGCTTGATGCGCGAGCCCCAGGCGCCGAGCTGCTGTCTGACGAACTCGCCGAGCTCTTCCGGCGAGCTCGGAGCGGGCTCGGCGAAAAACTGGGCGATGCGCTCCTTGATCGCGGGTCTCGCGAGCGCCTTGTTGGTCTCGGCGTTCAGCGCATGGATGATGTCGTTCGAGGTGCCGGCGGGCGCGAAGATCGCAAGCCAGGCCGAAAGGTCGAAGCCCTGGAATCCCGGCGTTTCCGCAATGGCGGGAACCTCGGGAATCAGCGATGAGCGCTTGGCGCTCGACACCGCGATCGCACGCAGCTTGCCCGACTTGATATTCGCATTGCCCGAAGCCATGTCGGCTACCGTGTAGGAAACCTGCCCGCCGAGGACATCGGTCATGGCTTGAGGCGTGCTCTTGTAGGGCACGGTGACGACGTCGAGTTTCGCGGTGTGCGCGACCGAGGCGCCCACGACCTGTCCGATGCTGTTGCCATAGCCGAAGCTCAACTTCCCCGGCTGGGCTTTGGCCTGCGCGATCAGATCGGCGAGGCTGTGGATCGGCAGCTTCGGATCCACCACCAGCACCACCGGGATGTACATGATGCGCGCGACCGGCGCGAAATCCTTTACCGGGTCATAGCGCAGCGTCTTGAAGAGGAACGGATTCGCCGAGTGCGTGGTGTTCGTGGTGAAAAGCAGCGTGTAGCCGTCGGCGGGCGACTTGGCAACGGTTTCCGCCGCGATCTGGCCCGAGCCGCCGGGCTTGTTCTCGACCACGAACGACTGGCCCATGCCGGCGCGCAGCTCTTCGGCGATCATGCGCGCCGCAATGTCGGTCGCGCTCCCGGCGGCGAACGGCACCACGAATTTCACCGGCTTGGCGGGATAGGGCTGCGACCACGAGGCCGAGGACGAGAGCGCTGCGAATATCAGCAAAAGACGTGTGAGCATGCTTTACCTCCGTAGGTGCGCGGCAAGCTGGAGGAGTTTCTGCGCCTGGGTGAGGTGCGGCTTGTCCAGCATCCGCCCGTCGAGCTGGACGGCGCCGGCGCCTTTCGCTGAAGCGAAGGCGTCGATGACGCGCTGTGCGGCGGCGACTTCCTTCTCGTCGGGCGAGAAGGCGCTGTTGATCACGTCGACCTGGTCGGGGTGGATGGCGATCTTTCCGGAGAAGCCGGCGCGCCGCGCCGCTTGGCTATCGGCGGCGAGGCCTTCGGCATCGCGGAAATTTGTCCAGACCGTGTCGATCGCGGCGACGCCGGCGGCATGCGCGCCGAGCAGGCAGAGCGCGCGCGCAAGCTTGTAGGTGAACTCGTATTCGCCGTCGGGCAGCCGGTTGGTGCTGGCGCCGATGGCGCTCGAGAGATCCTCCGCTCCCCAGGTGAGCGCGACCAGGCGATCGCTCGCCCCAACGTAGGAATCGAGCGCGAACATCGCGCGCGGCGTCTCCGTCGCCACTGGCAGGATCTTGGTCGCGCCGCGGGCGAGACCCTCCCGCGCCTCGAGCGCCGACAGGTAGTGGTCGAGCGTCACGGTCTGCGCCGCCGAGTCGCACTTCGGCAGCATGATGCCGTCGGGCGCGCCGGGCATCACCGCGGCGAGATCGTCGAGCGCGAGCGGCGTCTGCAGCGGGTTAACACGCACCCAGAGCTGCTGCTTGCTGCGATCGGTTCTCGACTTGAGGTAGTCGCGCACCATGCCGCGCGCCACGGGCAGGCGCTCGGCAGCCACCGCATCCTCGAGGTCGAGCACCAGCGCATCGGCTTTGGAGAGCTGCGCCTTGGCGAGCTTGCGCTCGCTGTCGCCGGGCACAAAGAGCAGAGAACGCAGGATCATTTAACGTCCCTTGAATTGCGGTTTGCGCTTGGCCGCAAAAGCGGCTGCACCTTCCTGTACATCCTCGCTGTCCTGCAGCAGGCGCAGGAAGAGCTGCTCCATCCGCAACCCGCTCGCCAGATCGAGGTCGCGGCTGCGTAGCGCCAGCTCCTTCGCCGCCTGCACCGCGAGCGGCGCGTTGGCGGCGATGCGCTTGGCATAATCCATCGCACTCTCCATGAGTTGCGACAGCGGCACGACTTTGTTCACCAGTCCCCAGCGCGCGGCAGTGGCGGCATCGATCGATTCGCCCGTCAGCAGCATTTCCATCGCGATCGCATGCGGCAGCTGCTGGGCGACGCGTTGCGTGCCGCCGTTGGCGGGGAACACGCCGCGCTTCACTTCGGCAACGCTGAAGGTGGCGTGCTCGGCGGCGACGCGGATGTCGGCGGCGAGCAGCAGCGTCATGCCGCCGCCCAGGCAATAGCCGTTGACCGCGGCGATCACCGGTTTCCAGACTTCGAGCCCGCGGTTGAGGAGCTGGGACTTCTGCGTCAGCAGCAGCTCGGCGAGCTCGGGCGGCTTCGGGATGAAGCTCTTGAGGTCGGCGCCGGTCGAGAACGATTTCTCGCCCGCGCCGGTGATCACCGCGACCCGGATCGCGCGGTCGTCGCGCACCGTCTGCCACGCCTGCGACAGGCCGGCGTAATGCTCGGTGTCGAGCGCGTTGAGGCGCTCGGGCCGGTTGATCGTGATCAGGGCAACGCCGTCCGTGACAGAGAGGTCGATCGACATTGCCCGGAGTGTACGATGACCATTAGCCTTATATCTGCATGACTCAACCGCTCAAGGGCATCAAGGTGCTCGACTTTTCCAAGGTGCTCGCGGGTCCGCTGTGCGCCCAGTACATGGCCGACATGGGCGCCGAGGTGATCAAGGTCGAGCCGCTCGAGCATGGCGACGACACGCGCTTGTGGCCGCCTTTCCGCCAGGGCGAGGGCACCGTGTTCCTCAGCGCCAACCGCGGCAAGCGCAGCATCGCGCTCGATCTCAAGTCGCCCAAGGGCCGCGAAGTGTGCGCGCGGCTGCTCAAGTCCTCCGACGTGGCGCTCGAGACTTTCGGGCCGGGTGTCGCGGCGCGCCTGGGCATCGACTACGACTCGGTGCGCGCCATCAATCCGGCAATCGTCTATTGCAGCATCTCGGGCTTCGGCTCGACCGGCCCGATGCGCGAAGGCAAGGGCTACGACGTGATCCTGCAGGCCTTCAGCGGCATGCTGTCGATCACCGGCGAGCGCGGCGGCAACGCGGTGCGCAGCCCGTTCTCGCCGGTCGACCAGGCGACCGGCCTGCATGCGCTGATCGGCATCCTCGCGGCGCTCTTCGAGCGCTCGCGATCCGGCAAGGGAACGCGCATCGAAGCCTCGCTGTTCGACACTTCGGTTGCGTTCCTCGCCTATTTTCTCCAGTCGTACTGGCAGCGCGGCACCGAGCCCGAGAGAGCCGGCTCCGGGCACGAGTCGCTCTGTCCTTACGAGTGCTTCGAAACCAAGGACCGGCCGCTGATCCTCGGCGTGGCCAACGACGCCCTGTGGCGCGCGTTCTGCCGCATCGCGAAGCTCGAGCCGCTCGCCACCGATGCGCGATTCGCCACCAATGCCGCGCGCGTGCAGCGGCGCGAAGAGACCGTGAAGCTGGTGAGCGAGGTCCTGCGCGCGCGTACGCGCGAGGAATGGATCCGCGATCTGGGGCAGGCCGGCATTCCGTGCTCGCCGGTCCATACGCTCGGCGAGCTGTCCGCGCACCCGCACACCAGCGCCGTGGGCATGGTCTACGAATATCCGGCGGCCGGCGCGACGCCGCTCAAGGGCGTCGCGCAACCGCTCAAGTTCGATGGCGCGCGCAGCACGGCGCAGCGCCTGCCGCCGAAGCTCGGCGAGCACACGCGCGAAGTGCTGAAGGAAGCGGGCTACAGCGAAGCCGAGATTCTCGGCTTCGAAGAGATTGGGGTGGTGCGCTGATGAACTTCGCCATGACCGAGGAGCAGCAGGAGATCGAGCGCGCGGTGGAGTCGATCTGCCGGCGCTTCAATGACGAGTACTGGCGCAAGAAAGACGCCGAAGGCGGCTTCCCGCACGACTTTCACAAGGCACTCGCCGAGGCCGGCTGGCTCGGCGTCGCGATGCCCACCGAGTTCGGCGGCGCCGGCCTCGGCATCACCGAGGCGGCGATCCTGATGCGCACGATTTCGGAATCGGGCGCGGGTCTTTCCGGCGCTTCCGCCGTGCACATGAACATCTTCGGCCTGCACCCGGTGGTGGTGAACGGCAGCGACGAGCAGAAGCGGCGCTGGCTGCCGCCGCTCATCGCGGGACGCGACAAGGCCTGTTTCGCGGTCACCGAGCCGAATACCGGCCTCAACACGCTCAAGCTCAAGACGCAGGCGGTGCGCCACGGCGACCACTACGTGGTCAAGGGCCAGAAGATCTGGATCTCGACCGCGCAGGTGGCGAACAAGATGCTGCTGCTTGCACGCACTTCACCGATGGAAGAGGGCAAGGCGTCGCGCAAGGGCTTGAGCCTGTTCTATTGCGACCTCGATCGCAAAGCCGTCGAGGTGCGCGAGATCGCGAAGATGGGCCGCAAGGCGGTCGACTCGAACCAGCTGTTCATCGACGACCTGCGCATTCCGGTCGAGGACCGACTGGGCGAAGAGGGCAGCGGCTTCGACTACATCCTGCACGGCATGAACCCGGAGCGCATCCTGATCGCGGCCGAGGCGATCGGCCTGGGCCGCGTGGCGCTCAAGCGCGCCGCGCGCTACGCCAACGAGCGCATCGTGTTCGACCGCCCGATCGGCCAGAACCAGGGCATCCAGCACCCGCTCGCCGAGCGCTGGATGGAGCTCGAGGCGGCCAACCTGATGATGCACAAGGCGGCCTGGCTCTACGACCAGGGCAAGCCGTGCGGCGCCGAGGCGAACAGCGCCAAGTTCCTGTGCTCCGAAGCCGGCTTTCGCGCCTGCGAGACCGCGCTGCTGACGCACGGCGGCATGGGCTATTCGAAGGAGTTCGACGTCGAGCGCTACCTGCGCGAGGTGATGCTCACGCGCATCGCGCCGATCTCGTCGCAGCTCATCCTCTGCTTCATCGCAGAGAAGGTGCTGGGGCTGCCGAAATCGTATTAGCGTCGACGCACGGCGCGCGCACCGCGCTCATCGAACGCGTAATGCAGCGTGACCTGGTCGCGCACCGGCGCGCTCAAGCGCACCCGCAGCGCCCATTCGCCCGGCATGTCGAGATCGAGCCGCACCAGGTATTCGCCCGGCCCCTTGCCGGGCCGGCCCTTCACCGGCTTCAACTTGTGGGCCTCCGGCATCGAGGGCATCTCGGGCTCGACCATCAGCTGGGCGCCGCTCACCGGCTGGTCGGCGCGCGCCAGGCGAATCACACAGTTGTAGATCAGGTCCTTGCCGGCCGCCTTGCATTGCATGTCGGCGCGCGTCTGGGCAATCGCCGCCGCCGGGACTAGGACAAAGAGAAAAAGGACTACCCGCTGCATGATATCGACTCCTTCCAGCGCCACGTCACGCGGTTTATCATGGCTTTGACATGGAAGAGAGGACGAAGGTCACGATTTTCACCTCGAGCTACCGGCTCAAGGGCTTCATCGAGCTGGTGCCGGGGGCGCGCATCACCGACTTCATGGCCGAGGCGCGCGATTTCATCGCGGTGACCAACGCCGAAGTGTGGGAGCTCCAGCCCGGCGGCCGCCAGGTCGCCTCGGCGCCCTTCCTCAACGTCAGCCGCTTCCACATCGAGATCATCCTGCCCGGCGAGTAAAAGGAAGGGCCACGTCAACGGTCCAGCCCTTCGTCGTCGTAGGAGGCCGGGTCCGAAATCGGCTCGATGTGCGTGAAGATCGCCGCGTTCGGCACCATCGAGCGCATGCGCGCCTCGATTTCTTCCGAGAGCTGGTGCGCCTGCGCCACGGTCCAGGCATCGGGCACCAGCAGGTGGAACGACACGAAGCGCCGCGCGCCCGCCTGGCGCGTGCGCACCGCGTGGAACGAGATGCCGTAGCGGTGTGAATATTCCGCGATCAGCTTGGCGATTTCGCGCTGCTCTTCGCTGGAGATCGCCGGGTCGAGCAGACCGCGCACGGAGCGGCGCATCAGGCCGAAGCCGGTCCAGAGGATGTGTAGAGAGACCGCGATGGCGATCAGCGGGTCGAGGTACAGCCAACCGGTGGCGAACACCAGCGCGACGCCGACGATCACGCCGGCCGAGGTCCAGACGTCGGTGAGCAGGTGCCGGCCATCGGCCTCGAGCGTGATGCTGTGGTGCTCGCGCCCGGCGCGCAGCAGCACCATCGCCACCGCCAGGTTGATGGCCGAGGCGATGATCGTCAGCGCCAATCCGGCGAGCGGCATGTCGAGCTCGCGCGGCGCCATCAGCCGCGGGATCGCCGCCCAGACGATGCCGGCTGACGCCAGCACGATGAGCGCGCCCTCGATGCCGGCGGAGAAGTATTCCGCCTTGGAGAAGCCGTAGGGATGATCGGCATCCGGCGGCGAGGCGGCGAGGCGCAGCATGGAAAGCGCGAGCAGCGCCGCCGCCAGGTTGACGACCGACTCGAGCGCGTCGGACAGCAGGCCGACCGAGCCGGTCAGCCACCAGGCGAACGCCTTGAGCGTGATCGTCGCGATTGCCGCGGCGATCGCAAGCCAGGCGTAGCGTTCAAGCTGCATAGGCTCGATACCGCTGCACCCGCCATCCGGGCTGCGGCGCGGGCAGATTTCCGGTCGCCTGCGCCTGCTCGATGAGCGCAATATGGCGCGGCTCGCCGGCCGAGGCGACAAAGCGCCGCGTCTGCAGCGCGCCCGGCAGCGCGAGCTCCCGCACCGGGCCGTCAGCCGCGACCAGCAGCAGCGCTTTCGCCAATGGATGCGGGTCCGCCGATCCCGGCTCGACCTGCTCGCAGGCCCAGCGTTTGAACACTACGGTCTTCGCCAGGCAGCGTCTCGACCAGGGCGATTGGTGGTTGAACCGCGCGAGATATTCCGGTGATTGGAGCACGGCCGCCGAATCGAGCTCGTAAGTGGCGAGATATTTCCCCGCACCGGAGGCGCCCTCCAGGGTCCAGCGCAGCGCCGAGCGGAATCCCGGGATCGCCAGGCGCTCGGCGAGATGCTCGGTGTCGTACCAGGCGTTGAATTCCTCCTCCATCGCGGGCGGTGGCTCGGTGATGGTGAGGAGCAGGCCGCGGTGGTTCACGATGGGCGGACCTCGCCCTTCTCGATGCGATAGGTGCGGTCGACCAGCCCTTGCGCGAACTGGGCATTCTGCTCGCAGAGCAGCACGCTCAAGCCAGAGCGCTTCAACTCGCCGATCGCGCTGGCCATCTGCTTCACGATGATCGGGGCCAGGCCTTCGGAGGGTTCATCCAGCAGCACTGCAAGCGGGTTGCCCATCAGGGTGCGCGCGATGGCGAGCATCTTCTGCTCGCCGCCGGACATCCGGCCGCCGGGGCGGCTGCGCATCGTGCCCAGATTCGGAAAGAGGGCGAAGACCCGGTCCTCGTCCCACGCCGGCAGAGCCGGGCGGGCAGGGCGGCGCCCCACTTCGAGGTTTTCGGCCACCGAGAGCCCCGCGAAAATGCGGCGGTCCTCCGGCACGTAGCCGATCCCCAGGCGCGCAACCTCGAAAGGCGCGAGCCGCTCGACGCGTTGGCTGTTGAAGCGGATTTCTCCGCCGCGCTCGACGAGACCCATCACGGCCTTGAGCGTAGTGGATTTTCCGGCGCCGTTGCGTCCGGCGAGCATCACCACCTCGCCAGGTTCGATTTTCAGGCTGACGTCGAACAGCACCCGGGCGCGCCCGTAACCGGCGCTGACTCCCTTGAGCTCAAGCAGGGCCAAGGTAGACCTCCTGTACCCGGGCATTGCCGCGGATCTCGGCGGGCGCGCCGCTGGCGATGACTTCGCCCGCGTAGAGCACGATGACGCGATCGGCATGGCCGAAGACCACGTCCATGTCGTGCTCGGTGAAGAGCACCGCGATGCCCTCGCTCCTGGCGAGCGATGCCGCAAGCGTTATCAGCTCGGCGCGCTCTTGGGGCGCCATGCCCGCCGTGGGCTCGTCCATCAGGAGAAGTTTCGGACGATTCGCGAGCGCGATCGCCAGCTCGACGCGCTTCAGGTCGCCATAAGCCAGCACCGCGCAAGGGCGCGCGGCCTGCTCCAGCATCGCTACGCGCGAGAGCAGCGCATCGGCTGCGGCGAACGCAAGCCCCGAGAACGCGGCCACTGGCGAGCTGAGCCGCTGCTGAGAGGAGAGGAGTGCCATCTGCACGTTCTCGCGCACGGTCATGGAGCCGAAGGTCGCGGTGATCTGGAACGTGCGCCCGACGCCGAGGCGCCAGGTGTCGCGCGGCGCGCGACCGGCGAGGCTCTGACCGTCGAGCTCGATGGCGCCGGCATCGGGCGCGAGCTGGCCGTTCAGCAGGTTGAAGCAGGTGGTCTTGCCGGCGCCGTTCGGGCCGATCATCGCCACCAGCTCACCCGAGGACACGCTGAACGACACGCCGCGCAAGGCCTGCACGCCGCCATAGCTCTTGCTCAGCCCCTGCACCACGAGTGCCGTCATCGGCCCAGGCGCTCCCGCACCAGCACCAGCGCGAGGATCAGTGCGCCCATGGCAGCTCGCCAGTAGTTGAAGTCGCGCGCGAGCGAGTCCTCGAGCCAGGTGAAGAGCGCTGCGCCCCAGGCGGGCCCGGTGAGGGTCTGCACGCCGCCCAGCAGCACCATGACGAGCGCGTCCACCGAGCGCGGCACCGAAAGCGTCTCGGGCGAGATGGACCCCTTGGAGAAGGCGTACAGCGCGCCCGCGATGCCGGCGAACGTACCCGCGATCGTGAAGGCGATCCATTGCGTGCGCCGTACATCGATGCCGATGGCATCGGCGCGTAGCGGCGAGTCGCGCGTCGCGCGCAGCGTGTATCCCAAAGGCGCATCGAGCGCACGCCACAGCAGCGCGGCGCTCGCAGCGCAGATGCCGAGGGCGAGATAGTAGTAAGCGGACTTGGAGGCGAGCCACGCCGCCGGCCACACCCCGATCAGGCCGTTCGAGCCGCCGGTGACGCTGTCCCATTGGAAGGCGATCGACCAGGCAATCTGTGCAAAGGCGAGCGTCAGCATCGCGAGATACACGCCCGACAATCGCACGCAGAACCAGCCGGACGCGAGCGCGCCCGCCAGCGCGAAGAGCGGCGCCAGCGCGAGCGCCAGTTCCATCGGCGCGTGCCAGCGCAACAGCAGGAGCGCTGCGCCATAGGCGCCGAGGCCGAAATAGGCGGCGTGACCGAACGACACCAGCCCGCCGGGTCCCATCATGAAGTGCAGGCTGACGGCGAACAGCGCGAACACCAGCACGTCGGTGAGCAACACCAGCGTGTATTCGCCGCTGGCGAGGGGAAGGAGGGCGAGCACGGCGAGAACTGCGGCGAACGCGAGCCAGCCCTTGCGCCCCAGCCGAGCGAGCGGCAGCTCCGGTGCCGCGGCACCGCGCTGTGACAGCACGGGCTTGCCGAGCAGGCCCCACGGCCGCAGCACCAGCACCAGCGCCATGACGACAAATTCGACGGCGAGCGTGGCCTTCGAGTAGCCGAGGCCGATGCAAAACGCCTTCACCTCGCCGATCAGCAGCGCGGCGAGGAATGCGCCCGGAATCGAGCCGAGGCCGCCCACCACGACCACCACGAAAGCGTCCGAGATCGCAGCGAGATCGATTTCCAGGCTCGCCGGCTCGCGTGGCACCGCGAGCGCGCCGCCGAGACCCGCGAGCAATGCGCCGAGCGCGAACACTGCGGTGAAAAGCCAGCGCTGGTTGACGCCGAGGGCGCCCGCCATTTCGCGGTCCTCGGTCGCCGCCCGCACCAGCGTGCCCCAGCGCGTGCGGGTAAGGAGCAGATGGAGCGAGCCGAAGACCAGCGGACCGAGCGCGATCAGCAGCAGCTCGTAGCGCGGGAAGCGCGAGCCAGCGATCTCGACGGCATCGGCGAATCCCGGCGCGCGCGGGCCGAGCAGGTCCTGCGGCCCCCAGGCCCAGAGGGCGAAATCGCGAGCCAGCAGGACGAGGCCAAAGGTGGCGAGCAGCTGCAGCAGCTCGGGCGCCTTGTACAGCCGGCGCAGCACCAGCATCTCGACCGCCGCGCCGGCGAGCGCCACGAGCGTCGCGGCGAGCGGCACGCTCAGCCAATATCCCATCTTGGGCGCGAGCCACACGGCGAGGTACATGCCGAGCATGTATAGCGAGCCGTGCGCGAAGTTGACGATGCGGCTGACGCCGAAGATCAGCGACAGCCCGGCGGCGAGGAGAAAGAGCGAGCTCGCGGCGGCGAGCCCGTTCAGGAACTGCAGCAGGACTGCTGAAGCGCTCAATCCTTGCGGAGCTTACGTATCTCCGAGTCGGGCGGCTGGAACTTGGCGCCGTCGGCGTAGCGCCAGTTCACCATGACGCCGCGCCCGTCTTTCCTGGCGAGCTGGCCGACGTAGGCGCCCATCGTCGACTGGTGATCGATCGCGCGCCAGGTGATGCGGCCCAGAGGGCTTTCCATCTGCAGGCCGCGCAGCGCCGCCGAGAGCTTCTCCGGATCGGCCGAGCCGGCCTTGCGCAGGCCTTCGGCGATGGCGTAGAGCGCGGTATAGCCGACGAGCGAGCCGAGGCGTGGATAGTCGTTCCAGCGCTTCTGATATGCGCCGAGGAAGCGCTGGTGCTCCGGCGTCTGGATCTCGCTCCATGGATAACCGGTCACCCACCAGCCCTCGGGCGTCTCATCTTTCAGCGTATCGAGATATTCCGGCTCGCCGGCCAGCAGGTTCACCACCGGCCGGTCGGCAAAGAGACCGCGCGTATTGCCTTCGCGCACGAACTTCTGCAGGTCCGCCGCGAACAGCGAGCTGAAGATCGCATCGGGCTTCGCATCCGCGAGCGCCTGCACGACCGCGCCGGCGTCTATTTTCCCGAGCGGCGGCGCCTGCTCGGTCACGAACTCCACATCGGGCTGCGCCGCTTTCAGTAGCTTCTTGAACGATTCGGTGGCCGACTGCCCGTATTCATAATTGGGATACACGATGGCCCAGCGCTTCTTCTTCAGCTTCGCCGCCTCGGGCACCAGCATCGCCACCTGCATATACGTCGAGGGGCGCAGGCGGAAAGTGTAGCGATTGCCGTTCTCCCAGACGATCTTGTCGGTGAGCGGCTCGGCGGCGAGGAACACGATCTTGCGCTGCTGCGCGAGGTTGGCCACCGCCAGGCCGACGTTCGACGCGAACGTCCCCATGAGGACATTGGCTTTTTCCCTGGAGATGAGTTCTTCTGCGACGCGAACCGCGTCACCCGGTGTGCCTCCGTCGTCGCGCGATACCACCTCGAGCTTGCGGCCGAGCACGCCGCCCTTGGCATTGATCTCCTCGAGCGCGAGCTCCCAGCCCTTCTTGTACGGCTCGAGGAAGGCGGGGAACACCTTGTAGCTGTTCAGCTCGCCGACCTTGATGGTCTGCGCCTGTGCGCCGCACGCGGCAATCCCCCCAGCGATGATGCCGATGATCCTGACGAGCTTCATGACGTTCCTAGATGAGATCGGACGATTGAATGCGTTTGACGCCGGCGGTATTCATCGCCGCCCACGCCTTGGTGAGCGAGCCTTGGGTGTCGATGCCGCGGCAGGCGTCCTCGATGACCAGTGCCTCGAACCCCTGGGGGCGCGCGTCCAGCGCGCTCCACGCAACGCAAAAGTCGGTCGCGAGGCCGGCAAAGAAAACGCGCTTCAGGCCGCGCTGCTTGAGATAGCCACCGAGACCGGTCGGGGTTTTCTTATCCGCTTCAACGAACGCCGAATAGCTGTCGACCTCGCGCCGGTTGCCCTTGCGGATGATCAACTCGGCATGCGGAATATCCAGCCCTTTGTGGAGCATCGCGCCTTCTGTGCCCTGTACGCAGTGGTCGGGCCATAGCACCTGCGTGCCGTAGGGCAGCTCGATGGTGTCGAACGGTTTTTTGCCGGGGTGTTGCGAGGCGAAGGAAACGTGGTCGGGCGTGTGCCAGTCCTGCGTAAGCACCACGTGCTCGAAGCTTTTGGCGAGGCGGTTCACGAGAGGGACGATCTCGTCGCCTCCCTTGACCGCGAGCGAGCCGCCGGGCACAAAACAATTCTGCACGTCGACCACGACGAAGACATCGCTGCCGCGCAAGCCGAGCTTCGACGCTCCCCAAGCGCGCATACCCGTCAGGGACAAGGCGATGAAGCCGGCCGACAAACCGATAAGGGCTCGCCGGTTCATCGCCCGCCTTCGACTTTCGCGCCCCGGTCGGGGCGGATCTTGTCGGTGCCGCCGGGAAAGGCGCGCCAGAACTCCTTGCGCACCAGGCTCACCAGCGTGGCGCTCTTGTTGAGGCCGTGGTAGCGCGCCACCACCTCGAGCATCTCCAGGTCGCGCGGCATCGCGGAGAAGGTACTGACCTTTGCCTTGACCTTAGGCATATACAAATCTTATATAAGATCTGTATAGGTCGTCAAGCCGCCTTTCGCTCTGCCGGCGGCGGCAGCTCGCGCAGGCAGCGCCCGATCCAGAGCGCGGTCAGCTTCTCCTGCACGCCGTTCTGCGCCAGGCGCTGCGCCAGGGCGCCGAAGTCGACCTGGTCGAGCGGCTGGTCCTGGTTGAAGCAGGAGAACACGTAGCTCGTCTTGCCGGTGAAGGGGTCGACGTGCGGCTGCAGGCACTGGGCGCAGATCTCTTTCATCATGCATTGCATCGGCGAGTTGATCGAGCCGATCGCCACATGGTTCTTCTTAAGGAAAGGCGCGAGCGCACTGTGGCGCGCCGCGGCGACCGCGGCCATCATGCGGTCGGAGCCGATGGCGATGATGCGATCGGCGGTGGCGAAGGGAATCGGCTGCGGACCGAGCGCGCCGCTCGCATAAGCCTGCATCGCCTGGACGATGTTGCCGACGAAGCTGCGGTCCTGCGGCCGGCGCGGCGCGAAGCCGGGCGCCTCGTCGCAGCACCAGATCACCACGTCGGACGAGGCTTCGATGTCGTCGATGCGGTAGCGATCACTCATCTCCTTGTAGCCGGCGAAGTAGATGACTTTGCTGCCCGCCGCGCGCAAGGCGCGGCCGATGGAGAAGAGCACTGCGTTGCCGAGACCGCCGCCGGCCAGCACCACGGTCTCATCCGAGGGGATCTCGGTGGGCGTGCCGGTCGGCCCCATCAGGACGACCGGCTCCCCGGGGCGCAGGTAGGCGAGCAGGTCGGCCGAGCCGCCCATCTCGAGCGCGATCACCGAGATGAGGCCACGCTCCTTGTCCACCCACGCACCGGTGAGCGCCAGGCCTTCCATCGCCAGCGTCGTCCCCGGCACGCGCAAGGCGAGCGTTTCGAAGTTCTGCATGCGGTAGAACTGCCCCGGATTGAAGCGCCGGGCGGCGACGGGCGCGCGCAGCACGACCTCGACGATGCGTGGCGTCAGGCGCCGCACTTCATGGACGACGGCGCGCAGGTCACGGTTGAGGCGAGAAAGGAACCGTGCATCGTCATCCGCGCTCGCGGGCGAGCGCTGCGCAAGCACGCGGCTCACCACGGGGTAGCCTTGCTTCGCGCTGCCCATCGCCTTCACCACGTTGCCGAAGTAAGAGGGGTGAAGGTCGCCGAAGAAGCTCATGAAGCGCCCATCGGCATAACGGTGCAGCAGTACCTGCGGCTGCGTCGGCTTGGCGGTGTGGCGCTCGGGTCTTACCGGTGCGCCACTCTCGTCGGTGGCCAGGAAATATTTGCCGTCGAGCGCGAGGCTCACGCCCTCCTCGCGCGCGAGCACGGTGTTGGGCTGAGTCCCTGCGGCAATCAGCACCGAGCGCGCCGGAAGCTCGACCTCCTTGCCCTCGATGGCGAAGTTGACCGCGCGCGCATGGCCGTAGCCGTCGACCTCGATGCGGCTGGGCGTGAGGCCTTCGGCGAATACGATGCCTTCTTCGAGCGCCTTCTCGACCTCCTCGTGGTTCAGCGTGTAGGAGGGGCTGTCGATCAGCCGGCGGCGATAGGCGATGGTGGCGCCGCCCCACGACTTGAGCAGCGCCAGGCGTTCCTCCGGCCGGGCCGCGCGCAGCGCGCGCGCGTGCGCCAGGAATTCCTGCGCGATGGCGCGTTCCTCGGTGTTCCACGACGCCGGCTCCTCGCCCAGCGCTTCGAACCGGGTGAGGAACTTGTCGACCTGGACCGCGTAGTAGGCCAGCGACTCCGTCGCGGTGTCGATCGCGGTAAGCCCGCCGCCGATCACGACGACCGGCAGGCGGATCTGCAGGTTGGCGATCGATTCGCGTTTCGCGGCGCCGGTGAGCTGCAGCGCCATCAGGAAGTCGGATGCCGCGCGCACGCCGCGTGCAAAGCCATTCGGAATGTCGAGCACCGTCGGACGTCCCGCGCCCGCGCACAGTGCGATGTGGTCGAAGCCGTCGGCGAACGCCTCGTCGATGGTCAGCGTGCCGCCGAAGCGCACGCCGCCGAACATGGCGAACTGGCGGCGCCTTTCCAGCAGAAGACGGATCATCTTCAGGAAGTTCTTGTCCCAGCGCACCGTGATGCCGTACTCGGCCACGCCACCGAAGCCGGCCATGATCCGGCTGTCGAGCGGTTCTCGGAGCTGGGAAATATTTTTTACCGGCGCAAACGCGACGTGGTGGCCGAGCGGATCGACCCCCGAGATGGCGGGATCGAGCGGCTCGATCTTCAGCCCGTCGATGCCGACCACCGTGTGGCCATCGTTCATCAGGTGGTGCGCGAGCGTGAAGCCCGCAGGACCCAGGCCGACGATCAGCACGCGACGCCCGCTCGGCGCCTTCGGATAGGGCCGGCGCAGGTCGAAGGGATTCCAGCGGGTGAGCAGCGAGTAGATCTCGAAGCCCCAGGGTAGCTCGAGCACATCCTTCAGCGTGCGCGTCTCGGCCTGCGGGATGTCGACCGGGTCCTGCTTCTGGTAGATGCAGGACTTCATGCAGTCGTTGCAGATGCGGTGGCCGGTGGCCGCCATCATCGGGTTGTCGACGGCGATGATGCCGAGCGCGGCGAGCGGCTGGCCGCGCGCCTTGACCAGGTGGAATTCGGAGATCTTTTCTTCGAGCGGGCAGCCGGCGAGCGGCACGCCGAAGACCGTCTTGCGGAAACCCTCGGCGGGCGCCTTTTCCTTGAGGCCCTTGGCGCAGGAATCCTTGTTCTGCTCGTGGCACCAGATGCAGTAGTTCGCCTCATCGAGCGCGCCGACCAGGTCGGTGCCGGCATCGGTGAGCGCGAAGCCTTCGCGATGGCGCAGATGCTCGAGACGATGCTCGGCGAAGCCGCGCGCGGTTTCCGTGCGTACGGGAACCAGGCGCATGAAGTCGAGCTTCTGCGGCGCCTTGAAGAGCACGCCCGCGGCATGTCTTGCCTTGCCGGCGGGTGTCGTGACTGCCCACGCGGCGTAGCGCGCGGCGAGCTCGAGCTCTTTTGCATGCGCCGGCTCGTCCTGCAGCCAGCGGCTCACCTTGCGCGCGAAGTCGAGCTCGGTAGTGAACCCAGCTTCTGCAGGATCGAACTGCTGCAGCTCGGCGGGCTTGACCTTGTGCAGCGCGCGCCGCTGCACGAACTGGCGCTTCACCGAATAGAGCGGCGCGAGCTCGTTGTGCTTCTCGGCGAGCGCCTGCGCTTCGGCTTCGATGCGAAAGAGTTTGGCGATGAAATCTTCGACGTGCGGCGCGAGCGCGATCAGGAGTTCCGACTCGGCCGCGGCTGCGGGAGGAGTTGCACGAGCGGCGGTCAGCTTGTCGGCGAGCGCGCGATCGGTCTGCGCAAGGAAAGCGACGAACGCGCGATCGAGCCGGATCAGGCCGGCGCGCTCGTACAAGTCGGGAAAGGCAATGCCGAAGCCAAGCTGCATGAGGTTAGAATTATCGTCGAATTTTTTCCGGCATTACCTTATTCCCCCCGGGAGCAGCCGATGCAGATCAAGAACAGCGTCTTCCTCATCACCGGTGGCGCATCGGGTCTCGGCGCCGCCACTGCGCGCATGGCCGCCGAGAACGGCGGCAAGGTCGTGATCGTCGACATGCAGGCGGAGGCCGGCGAGAAGCTCGCGCGCGAGCTCGGCGGGCGCTTTGCCAAGGCTGACGTGGCGTCGGAGGCCGATGGCAAAGCGGCGGTCGCGCTGGCGCTGAAAGAGTTCGGCGGGCTGCACGTGCTGGTGAACTGCGCCGGCATCGCGATCGCCGAGCGCACCATCGGCAAGGAAGCGCCGCATGATCTCGGCCGCTTCGAGCGCGTGCTGAAGGTCAATGTGATCGGCACCTTCAACATGATTCGCCTGGCGGCCGATGCGATGGCGAAGGCGGGGCCCAATGCAGCCGGCGAGCGCGGCGTCATCGTCAACACCGCGTCGGTCGCGGCATACGACGGCCAGATCGGGCAGGCGGCCTATGCCGCGTCCAAGAGCGGCGTGGTCGGCATGACCCTGCCGATCGCGCGCGATCTGTCGCGCAACGGCATCCGCGTGTGCACCATCGCGCCGGGAGTCTTCGAGACGCCGATGCTGATGGGCCTGCCGAAGGATGCGCAGGACTCGCTCGGCAAGCAGGTGCCGTTTCCCTCGCGCCTGGGCCGCCCGGCCGAGTATGCGCAGCTGGTGAAGGCGATCGTCGAGATCGAGATGCTGAACGGCGAGACCATCCGCCTCGACGGCGCGATCCGGATGGCGCCTAAGTAATCGGCTTCATCTCCCGCTGATAAAGGCGGGAGCGCTCCACATAGCCGGAGGCGATGCCGAGGAGGTTTTGCCGCTCCTCCGGCTTGAGCTCGCGCACGATCTTCCCCGGAGAGCCGACCACGAGCACGCCGTCGGGGATCTCCTTGCCTTCGGTGATCAGGCTGTTGGCGCCGATCAGCACACCCTTGCCGATCTTCGCGCCGTTCAGCACCACGCTGTTGATGCCGACCAGCGTGCCCTCGCCGATGGTGCAGCCATGCAGCATCACCTTGTGTCCGATGCTCACCCGGCGGCCGAGCGTCATCGGATAGCCGGGATCGACGTGCAGCACCGAGCCATCCTGCACGTTGCTGCCTTCGCCGATGGTGATGCGATCGTTCTCGGCGCGGATCACCACCTTGAACCAGATATTGGCCTCGGCGTGCAGCGTGATCGAGCCGACGAGCGTCGCGTCGTACGCAATGTAGTGATGCTCGCCGACCAGTTCGACGCGGCGCTCGCCCAGGGAAAAGAGAGGCATGCGGCTATCATAATGCAGTGAAGATTCTCGTCCTCGGTGCTGGTGTCATCGGCACCACCACGGCCTGGTACCTCTCGCAGGCCGGTCATGAAGTCAGCGTGATCGAACGGCGCGCAGCGCCGGGCCTCGAGACTTCGTTCGCGAACGGCGGCCAGGTCTCGGCCACGCACGCGCAACCGTGGGCGAAGCCCTCGGTGGTGCCGCAGATCCTGCGCTGGCTCGGGCGCGAGGATGCGCCGCTGCTGTTTCGCGCGCGGGCCGACCGCGCGCAATGGCTGTGGGGTCTCGGCTTTCTCGCCGAGTGCTGGCCCGGGCGTTTCGAGCGCAATTGCCGGGCGCTTGCCGGCCTCGCTGCCTACAGCCTCGAGTGCCTGCGGGCGCTGCGACGCGAGACCGGCATCCGCTATGACGAGCTTGCGCGCGGCATTCTGCACTTCGCGACCCGGGAGCCGGACCTCGAGGCGTTGACGCGCCACGCCGAGGAGATGCGCGCGCTCGGCTTCGCGCGCGAGCTGAAGACTGCAGCCGAATGCGCAGCGCTCGAGCCGGCGCTGCAATATTCCGAGGAACGCGTGCTCGGCGGCGTCTACAGCGCTGCGGACGAATCGGGCGACGCGTACAAGTTCACCGTGGAGCTCGCGCGGCGTGCGGCCGGCAGCGGCGTGCGCTTCCTCATTGGCGAGACCATCGAGCAGCTCGAGGCTCGCGGCGGTGCTGTGGAAGCAGTGCGCCTCGCGAGTGGACCGCTCCGGGCCGATGCCTATGTGGTGGCGCTCGGCAGCTATAGCCCGCTGCTGCTGCGCAAGCTGGGCATCCGGATTCCGGTCTATCCGCTAAAGGGCTATTCGATCACGCTGCCGCTCGGATCCACGGAGGCCATGGCGGCGCCGAGCGTGAGCCTGACCGACGAGGCGTTCAAGATTGTCATCACGCGGCTTGGCAACCGGCTGCGTGCCGCCGGCACGGCGGAACTCACCGGCTATGACACCTCGGTGAACATCGTGCGCTGCAATGCGATCCTGCGCCGCGTCGGGCAGCTATTTCCGCAGCTCGGGGCGACCAGCTCGGTCGACCGGTGGGCCGGACTGCGCCCGGCGACGCCGAGCAATGTGCCGGTGATCGGCCGCACGCGCTTCTCCAACCTGTTCCTGAATACCGGGCATGGCACGCTCGGCTGGACGCTGGCGTGTGGCTCGGCCAAGGCGCTTTGCGCGCTGATGTCGGGGCAGCGGCCGGAAGTGGAGTTCTCCTTTCTTGCGCGCTAGCGAATCGCTGTTCCTCGAGGTGCGCGGCCTGCGCTACCACGTGCGCCGCTGGCCGGCGCCAGGCGCACCGAAGGTCGTGCTGCTCCACGGCTGGATGGACGTGTCGGCGTCGTTCCAGTTCCTGGTCGACGCGCTGCGCGGCGAGTGGGATATCTATGCGCCGGATTGGCGCGGTTATGGGCTGACCGACTGGGGCAGGTCGGACTGCTACTGGTTTCCGGACTACATCGCCGATCTGGACTTCTTGCTCGATGTCTTCGGCGGCACGGTGCATCTCGTCGGCCACAGTCTCGGCGGCAATGTGGCGTGCATGTATGCCGGCGTGCGGCCCGAGCGCGTGATGAAGCTCGTGAACCTGGAGGGTTTCGGCATGACCGCAACGCGTCCCGACGATGCCCCCAGGCGCTACGCGCGCTGGCTCGAAGAGCTGCACGACCGGCCGGGATTCCGGCCCTACGCGAATTTCGGCGAGCTGGCGAAGCGGCTGCGTGAAGGCAACCCGCGGCTCAGCGCCGAGCGCGCCGAATATCTGGCGCAGCATTGGGGCCGGCAGACGGAGGAGGGGACGGTCGTGCTGCGCGGCGACCCGGCCCACAAGATCGTGAACCCGGTGCTTTACCGTTATGAGGAAGCACGCGCCTGCTGGCGGCAGGTGCGCGCGCCGCTGCTGTGGGTCGACGGTGCCGAATCGACCACGCTCAAGCGCATCGGCCTCGATGAGGCGCAGCATGCCGAGCGCCGTGCCGAGTTCAAGCATTTGCGCTACGTGACGTTGCCGCAGGCCGGGCATATGCTGCACCACGATCAGCCGGAAACCGTGGCGCAGCTGATCGAGGAACATCTCACGAGCTGATGGCACAGTATTTCTCCATCCATCCGACGCATCCGCAGGCGCGCCTCATCCACCGCGCCGCGAACATCGTGCGCGCCGATGGCCTCATCGCCTATCCGACGGACTCGTGCTACGCGCTGGGCTGCCTGACCACCTCGAGCAAAGCGCTCGAGCGTCTGCGTCGCGCGCGCGGCATCGACGAGCGGCACCATTTGACGCTCATGTGCCGCGACCTGTCGGAGATCGCGGCCTACGCCGTGGTCGACGATGCGCGCTTTCGCCTCATGAAGCGCGCCACGCCCGGCAGCTATACGTTCATCCTGCGCGCACGGCGCGAGCTGCCGCGGCGCTCGGTGCATCCGAAGCGCAAGACCATCGGCGTGCGCGTGCCGGGTCATCCGGTGGCGCACGCGCTGCTGGCGGAGCTCGACGAGCCGATGCTTTCGGCGACGCTGCTCCTGCCCGGGGACGAGCAGCCGCTCTCCGAGCCAGAGGAGATTCGCGCGCGGCTGGAGCGCAGCATCGACCTCGTGATCGACGCCGGTTCGTGCGGCACCGAGCCCAGCACGGTGATCGATTTGACGGGCGACACACCGCTCGTCCTGCGCAAGGGAAGCGGCTCGCTCGCGCCCTTCGCGGTGGAGGCCGTCTGATACCGTCTGATAGAATCGGTCTTCGCAGATGGACGTCAACTCACTCGTACAGACGGTCGCCATCTACGCCCTTCCGGTGCTGTTCGCGATCACGCTGCACGAGGCGGCGCATGGCTATGTCGCGCGCCATTTCGGCGATATGACGGCGCACGCGCAGGGCCGCATCAGCCTGAATCCGATCCGCCATATCGACATCGTCGGCACGATCATCGTGCCGCTGGTGATCCTCGTGCTGACCTCCAAGCTGATCGGCGGCGGCGGCCTGCTCTTCGGCTGGGCGAAGCCGGTGCCGGTGAACTACTCGGCGTTGCGCAAGCCGCGCCAGCACATGGCGCTGGTCGCGGCGGCGGGGCCCGGCGCAAATCTCGTCATGGCGCTCATCTGGGTGCTCGCGCTAAAACTCGCAGTGCTGCTGCCGGCCAACGGCTTCTCCCAACCGCTCGGCCTGATGGCGCAGGCCGGGATCTTCGTCAACCTGATTTTCATGTTCCTCAACCTGCTGCCGATCCTGCCGCTCGACGGCGGCCGCATCGTCGCGAGCCTGCTGCCGACGCGCGCCGCGTGGCAGTACGCAAGGCTCGAGCCCTTCGGTCTGCCGTTGCTCGTGCTGTTGCTGGTCACCAATGTGCTCGCCTTCGTGCTCGAGCCGCTGGTCGGCGCTTCCGGCGCGCTGATCCGGGCGCTGGTTTTCTAACGATGTACGAAACACGGGTGCTCTCCGGCATGCGGCCGACGGGGAGCCTGCATCTTGGCCACTACCACGGCGTGCTCAGGAACTGGATCCGCCTCCAGGCGGAGTACGTCTGCCTGTTCTTCGTGGCCGACTGGCACGCGCTGACCACGGACTACGAGAAGCCGGGAGATCTTCACCAGAGCGGTATCGACATGGTGATCGACTGGCTCGCCGCCGGCGTCGATCCGAGCCAGGCGATCCTGTTCGTCCAGTCGCAGGTGCCGGAGCACGCCGAGTTGCACCTGCTGCTCTCGATGATGGCGCCGCTCGGCTGGCTCGAGCGCGTGCCGACCTACAAGGATCAGCAGGAGAAGCTCGCCGAGAAGGACCTCACTACTTACGGCTTTCTCGGCTATCCGCTGCTTCAGTCGGCCGACATCCTGATCTACCGCGCCAGGTACGTGCCGGTCGGCGAGGACCAGGTGCCGCACATCGAGTTCTCGCGCGAGGTGGCCCGGCGCTTCAACCACCTCTATGGCCGCGAGCCGGGCTACGAGGAGAAGGCGAAGGCCGCGGTAAAGAAAATGGGCACCAAGAAAGCGCGCCTCCTCAACGAGTTGCGCACCAAGTTCCTGGAGCACGGCGAAGCCGAGGCGCTCTCCAAGGCGCAGGCACTGCTCGAAGAGCAACAGAACCTGTCGCGCGGCGATCGCGAGCGCCTGTACGGCTGGCTCGAGGGCGGCGGCAAGAAGATCCTGGTCGAGCCGGAAGCCCTTCTGACCGAGGCGCCGCGCCTGCCGGGCCTGGATGGCCAGAAGATGTCGAAGTCCTACGGCAACACCATCGCGCTGCGCGACGAGCCGGAGGTGATCGCCAAGAAGATCAAGACCATGCCGACCGACCCGGCGCGCGTGAAGCGCACCGACCCCGGCACGCCCGAGAAGTGCCCGGTCTGGGCCTTGCATCTCGTGTATTCGGACGACGAGCGTAAGCAATGGGTGCGGAAAGGCTGCACCACGGCCGGCATCGGCTGCCTGGAATGCAAGCAGCCGGTAATCGAGGCGATCCAGGCCGAGCTCGCGCCGATCCGCGAGCGCGCCCAGGCCTATCTCGACGACCCGACGCTGGTGAAAAACATCATCGCCGACGGTTGCGAGAAGGCGCGGCGGCTCGCCGAGGAAACCATGCGCGAAGTGCGCGAAGCGATGGGGCTCGCTTACACGTGATGACGGCGAAGCTCTACGGCGAGCCGGTGATCGAGCTGCCGGTCGATCTCTACATTCCGCCCGACGCGCTGGAAGTGGTGCTGGAAGCCTTCGAGGGGCCGCTCGATCTGCTTTTGTATCTGATCCGAAAAGAAAATCTGGACATCCTGGACATCCCGATGGCGCCGCTCACGCGCCAGTACCTGGAGTATGTCGAGATCATGCGGTCGAAGAATCTCGAGCTCGCGGCCGAGTACCTGGTGATGGCCGCGATGCTGATGGAGATCAAGTCGCGCCTGCTGCTGCCGCGCCCGCCGTCGGCCGAGCCGACCGAGGAAGACCCGCGCGCCGAACTGGTCAGGCGGCTGCTCGAGTACGAGCAGATGAAGAAAGCGGCCAACGCGCTGGACGAGCTGCCGCAGGTCGGCCGGGATGTGATCGCGATCTCGGTGTGGATCGAGCGCACGATCGCCGAGCGCCTGCCGCAGGTCAACGCGCAGGACCTGGCCGAAGCCTGGCGCGGCCTCCTGCATCGCGCGCGCCTGTCGCGTCATCACCACATCTCGCGCGAGGAGCTTTCCGTGCGCGAGCACATGAGCGGCATCCTGCGCGCGCTGCGCGAGCGGCGGGTCCTTGAGTTCTCGGAACTTTTCGATCCGGAGCGCGGTGTGCCGGTGCTGGTCGTCACCTTCCTCGCGCTGCTCGAGCTGGCGCGCGAGCTGCTCGTCGAAATCACGCAGTCCGAGTGCTTCGCCCCGATTTATATTAAATTAGGGTATGCGCAGCCCATCTGACGTAAAGCGAGTACTCGAGGCTGCGCTGCTGGCCTCTCCCGAACCGCTGGGACTCCCTGAGCTGAAGCGCCTTTTCGGCGGCGAAGTCGCCACCGATACGCTGCGCAATCTCCTCGGCGAGCTGGCGCAGGAGTGGAAGGGCCGGGCGGTCGAGCTGGTCAACGTGGCGAGCGGCTGGCGTTTCCAGACCACCGCGGAGTTCGGCCCCTACATCGAGCGCCTGGCTCCCGAGAAATCGCCGCGCTATTCCCGCGCGGTCATGGAGACGCTGGCGATCATCGCCTACCGCCAGCCGGTAACCCGCGGCGACATCGAGGACATCCGCGGCGTGACCGTCTCGACCCAGATCATCCAGAGCCTGGAAGCCCGCGCCTGGATCGACGTGGTCGGCCATCGCGAAACGCCGGGCCGCCCGGCGCTTTACGCCACCACCCGCAAGTTCCTCGACGACCTCGGCCTGCGCTCGCTCGAGGAGCTGCCGCCGCTCGAGGAAATCGCCAAGACCCTCCAGCTTGAGCCGGTCCAGACCGCCGAAGCCGGCACCCGTCCCGCCAACGCCGAACCCGAAGCAGCCACCGGTACCGGAGGCTGAGAAGCGGGCCGAGCGGCTGCAGAAGCTGCTCGCGGCCGCCGGTCTAGGCTCGCGTCGCACCATCGAGTCCTGGATCGAAGCCGGCCGCGTCACGGTCGGCGGGCGCGTGGCCAAGCTCGGCGATCGCGCGCTGCCGGGCGACGAAGTTGCAGTCGATGGGCGACCGGTCAGCCTCGGATTGAAAGCGGCAGGCCGCGTCCTCATCTATAACAAGCCCGAAGGTGAGCTCGTCACCCGCAGCGACCCGCAGGGGCGCCCGACGGTGTTTGCGCGCCTGCCGCCGGGGCGCTGGGTCGCGGTGGGGCGGCTGGACCTCAATAGCGCGGGGTTGCTGCTTTTCACCGACGACGGCGAGCTTGCCAACCGGCTGATGCATCCGCGCTACGAGATCGAGCGAGAGTACGCGGTGCGCGCCCAAGGGCCGGTGGATATGGAAAGGCTGCGCCGCGGCGTGGCGCTAGACGACGGTCAGGCCGCCTTCGACCGCATCGAGCCCACGGATCCGCGTGCCGCGCCCGGAAGCAATCGCTGGTATCGCGTGATGCTGAAGGAAGGGCGCAACCGGGAGGTGCGGCGCATGTTCGAGGCGGTCGGCGCACGCGTCAGCCGGCTTCTGCGGGTGCGCTACGGCAGCGTGGAGCTGCCTCGCGATCTTAAGCCCGGCGAGTGGCGCGAGCTCGCGCCAGAACAGCTTCGGGAGTTGTTCGTGAAGTGAAATCCTGTTAAACTTCAAAAGCTTTGATGGTGCTGGGAAGAGATGGGCTTCGGCCCATTTTTTGTTTCAGCGCCCGGCGAATTTTATGGCAGCAGTGGAAGCAGTCGTGGAGCCGGTAGTGGCCGGCATGGGGTACGAGCTCGTCGAGCTGCAGGCGGCGAACGGGGGTCGGATGTTGCGCCTGTTCATCGACAAGCCCGGCGGCATCGATGTCGAGGACTGCGCGGCAGTAAGCCGGCAGCTGAGCCGCGTGTTCGAGGTCGAAGGCATCGAATACGATCGGCTGGAAGTTTCTTCCCCGGGTCTCGACCGGCCGTTGCGCAAGGCGGGCGATTTTGCGCGCTTCGCCGGCCACAAGGCGGATGTGCGGATGCGCACGCCCGATGCGACGGGACGTCGCAGGTTCGTGGGGGTGCTGCGCGGCGCCGAAGAGGGCCGCGTGGCGATGGAGCTGGAAGGACAGACCACGGTGCGGCTCGCGCTCGACGATGTCGAGCGGGCGCGGCTGGTGCCGGAATTGTGAGGATTAAAAGGTGGCAGCGAGCAATCCAGTAGTAGCAGGTAATCGGGAATTGGTGATGCTGGTCGATGTTCTGGCCCGGGAGAAGAACGTCCCGCGCGACATCGTGTTCAGCGCCCTTGAGATGGCGCTCGCGTCGGCCACCAAGAAGAAATACACCGAGGACATCGATGTGCGGGTGGCGATCGACAAGAACACCGGCGCCTACGAGTCGTTCCGCCGCTGGCGGGTGCTGGCCGATGACGCGCCCGACTGGAATACGGCCCAAATGCTTTCGGTCGAGGAAGCCCAGGACCGTGGCAAAGCCGACGCCAAGATCGACGACGTGATCGAAGCGCCCATCCCGAACGTCGAGTTCGGCCGCATCGGCGCGCAGACCGCCAAGCAGGTGATCCTGCAGCGCATCCGCGACGCCGAGCGCGAGCAGATCCTGAATGACTTCCTGTCGCGCGGCGACGAGCTGGTGACCGGCACCGTAAAGCGCATGGAGCGCGGCAACGCGATCATCGAATCCGGCCGCCTCGAAGCGCTGCTGCCGCGCGAGCACATGATCCCGAAGGAAAACCTGCGCGTCGGCGATCGCGTGCGCGCCTGGGTGGCGAAGATCGACCGCCAGGCGCGCGGGCCGCAGCTCATCCTTTCGCGCACCGCGCCGCAATTCATCATGAAGCTGTTCGAGCTCGAGGTCCCCGAGATCGAGGAAGGCCTGCTGGAAATCAAATCCGCGGCACGCGATCCGGGCATTCGCGCCAAGATCGGGGTGCACACCAACGACAAGCGCATCGACCCGATCGGCACTTGCGTCGGCATGCGCGGCTCGCGCGTGCAGGCGGTGACGCAGGAGCTCGCCGGCGAGCGCGTCGACATCGTGCTGTGGTCGGCGGACCCGGCGCAGTTCGTGATCGGCGCTCTGGCGCCGGCCGAGGTGTCGTCGATCGTGGTCGACGAAGAAAAGCATGCGATGGACGTGGTGGTGGATGAAGAGAATCTTGCGGTGGCCATCGGCCGCAGCGGCCAGAACGTGCGCCTCGCCTCCGATCTCACCGGCTGGCAGATCAACCTGATGACCGAGGAAGAGTCGACCAAGAAGCAGCAGGAGGAGAGCGGCCGCATCAAGGGCACTTTCATCGAGAAGCTCGACGTCGACGAGGAGGTCGCCAACATCCTCATCGAGGAGGGCTTTTCCACCCTGGAAGAGATCGCCTACGTGCCGATCAACGAGCTGCTCGAGATCCAGTCGTTCGACGAGGACACGGTCAATGAACTGCGCAACCGCGCGCGCAACGCGCTGCTGGTGGCCGCGATCGCCAACGAAGAGAAGATGGAAGGGGTCGACCCCGAGCTGCTGAAACTCGAAGGCATGGACACGCAGCTCGCCGCCAAGCTGGTCGAATCCGGGATCAAGAGGCGTGACGATCTCGCCGACCTTGCCGTGGACGAGCTCGCCGAGCTGACCCAGCTCGACGAGGAAAAAGCCAAGAAGCTGATCATGGCCGCCCGCGCCCACTGGTTCACCGAGTCTGCTGCAGCCGTAAAACCGGCTAACAGCAAGGAGGCCGCGTAACGATGGCTCATACGAGCGTAGCCCAGTTCGCGAGCGAACTTAAAGTCCCGCCTTCCGTGCTGCTCGAGCAGCTGCGCGCCGCGGGCGTCGACAAGCGCGTGCCGGAAGACTCGCTCACCGACACCGACAAGTCCCGCCTGCTCGAGTACCTGCGCCGCACGCATGGCTCGGCCGAGGCGAAGAACAAGATCACGCTCACCCGCAAGCAGACGAGCGAGATCCGCAAGACCGACGCCACGGGCAAATACCGCACCGTGCAGGTCGAGGTGCGCAAGAAGCGTGTGTTCGTCAAGCGCGACCCCAACGAGGTCACCGCCGCGGCGGTCGCCGCCGAAGCACCGCCGCCGCCACCGCCGCCCGCGCCGACCATCGATCAAAAGCAGATCGAGCTGCGCGAAGTGGAAGCGAAGCGCCAGCAGCAGCTCGCCGAGCTGCAGGCGAACGAGCTGCGCGAGAAGCAGGAGCGCGAGCGCAAGGAAGCCGAGCAGAAAGCGGCCGAAGCGGCCGCGGCCGCATCACCTGCAGCTGCGACCACGCTGCATGCGCCGAAGCCCGCCGCGGACGCCAAGGCGGAGAAGAGGCCGAAGAAGGCCAAGCCCACCACGGTGCTGCGCGACGATTCGGCGCGCCGGCGCACGATCAAGACGCGCGGCGACGCCGGCGGCGGCGTTGCCG
>Ga0209647_1000264_pt1 | contig 49309 bp, 45 predicted proteins | sample GraSoi_2013_60cm_FD_185827 | JGI IMG/M metagenome (GOLD analysis project Ga0209647, IMG submission 185827) | Grasslands soil microbial communities from the Angelo Coastal Reserve, California, USA - Sample 9_17_2013_60cm (SPAdes) (version 2) | ecosystem: Environmental > Terrestrial > Soil >...
GGCGATGAGCGCGACCACCGATTGCCAGAAGAGCTTTTCGCGCACCGACAGGCCCTTCGGATTGCGCCGCACGACCTTGCGCCAGTCGTCGACCCAGCCGACGATGCCGAAGCCCAGCGTGGTGGCAAGCACGATCCACACGTAGCGGTTCTGCAGGTCCGCCCACAGCAGCGTCGTGACCGCGACGGCCACCAGGATCAGCGCGCCGCCCATCGTCGGCGTGCCGGTCTTGATGAGGTGAGTCTGCGGGCCATCGTCGCGCACCGCCTGGCCGATCTTGTAGGCGGCGAGCCGGCGGATCATCGCCGGGCCGACGATGAACGAGATCGCGAGCGAGGTGAGCGCCGCGAGCACCACCCGCAGCGTGATGTAGGTGAACACGTTGAAGGTGCGGATCTTGAGATCGGTGGCGAGCCACTGCGCGAGCTCATAGAGCATGGCTGTCTCCCGGCGCGAGAGCTTCGGCGATCCGCTCCATGCGCATGAAGCGCGATCCCTTCACCAGGATCGCGGCCCCGGCGGCGGCTTCGCGCTCGGCGGCCTTGCGCAACGAGTCGGCGTCTTCGAAGTGCGCGGCGCCGCGCCCGAAGGATTGCACCGCGTGACGCGCGCCCTCGCCCAGCGCCATGAGGGCGTCGACGCCGGCCTCTTTCGCGAATCGCCCGACCTCGGCGTGCATCGCGTCCGACTCCGCGCCCAGCTCGCCCATGTCGCCCATCACGAACACCTTGCGTCCGCGCTCCTCGGCGAGCACGCGCAGCGCCACCTTCACCGATTCCGGATTGGCGTTGTAGCTGTCGTCGATCACCAGGGCGCCGGTCGCCGTGCGGCGCCGCTGCAACCGGCCCGGCACGCCCTTGAAGGCCGCGAGCCCCGCCTGCATCGCCGCGGGGGAAATCTCCAGCGCGTGCGCTGCCGCGCACGCGGCCGCCGCATTCGCGAGGTTGTGCTCGCCCTTCACGGCGAGCGTCACCGCGAAGGCATCCGCGGGCGTGACGAAGCGCGCCTGCGATCCAACCACCGCGGCGCGCACGTCGGCTGTCGCGGCGAGGCCGAACGTCACGACGCGCCGCGCGGCGTTGAGGCCCTTCCAGTACGGCGCGAAAGCATCGTCTTCATTCACCACCGCGATGCCCGCGGAACCGAGGCCGGCGTAGATCTCGCCCTTGGCGCGCGCCACGGCATCGACGCTGCCGAGGAGCCCGACGTGGGCGCGCTGCGCGTTGTTCACCAACGCCACGGTCGGGGCCGCGATGCGCGTGAGGTAATCGATCTCGCCGGCGTGGTTCATGCCCATCTCGATCACCGCGTAGCGATGGTGCTCGCGCAGCTTGAGCAGGGTGAGCGGCATGCCGATGTCGTTGTTGAGGTTGCCCTCGGTGGCGAGCACCGGCGCGCGCGCGCCGCAATGTGCGGCCAGGATTGCCGCGAGCATCTCCTTCACCGTCGTCTTGCCGTTGCTGCCGGTGAGCGCCACCAGCGGCAGCGCGAAGCGCGCCCTCCAGTGCGCGGCGAGCCGCCCGAGCGCAAGGCGCGTATCCGCGACCACCACCTGCGAAAGCGCGGGCTCGCCCGGCAGCTCGCGCGACACGAGCGCGGCGGCGGCGCCGCGGCGCGCCGCTTCGGCGACGAAGTCGTGGGCGTCGAAGCGCTCGCCCCTGATCGCGACGAAGAGATCGCCTATCTCGATCGCGCGGCTGTCGCTCGCCACGCCCGAGAAACTTCCCGGCGACCCGTGCACGCGACCGCCCAGCGCACGCGCGGCGTCCTCGAGGCTCATCATGAATCCCTGCGAGACGTGCACGCCGGCGTTCATGCGGCCCCGCTTCCCCATTCGGCGAGCGCCGCCTGCGCGACCTCGCGGTCGCTGAACGGCAAGCGCACGCCGGCGATTTCCTGGTAGGTCTCGTGGCCCTTGCCCGCGAGCAGCACGACGTCGCCCGCGCGAGCCTGGTGGATCGCCGCGAACACCGCGACCTGGCGATCCTCGATCGCCTGCGCGCCGGGCGCGCCGGCCAGCACCTGCTCGATGATCGCAAGCGGGTCCTCGCCCCGCGGGTTGTCGCTCGTCACGATGACCTGGTCGGCGAGGCGCGCGGCGACCTGCCCCATGAGCGCTCGCTTGCCGGGGTCGCGATCCCCGCCGCAGCCGAACACGCAAATCAAGCGACCGGCCGCAACCCCCTTGTCGCGAGGCGCCGTCGAGACAATGACCCGCAACGCCGCGAGCGCCTTGTCGAGCGCGTCCGGCGTGTGCGCGTAATCGATCACGACCAGCGGTTGCGCGCCGCCGCCCACGCGCTCGAGGCGCCCGGGGACTGGCTGGAGCGCGCACACCGCGATCCGCGCCGTTTCGAAGTCGATGCCCGCCGCGAGCAGCGCGCCGAAGGCCGCGAGCAGGTTGGAGACGTTGAACGCCCCCAGCGCCGCCGAGCTCACCTCGCCGCGGCCCCATTCCGATTCGATGCGGAAACGCACTCCCGCATCCGAAAGGCGAATCTGCTCCGCGCGCAGGCGCGCGCCCGCGCGCGTCCCGAAGGTCATGACGTCGCCGCCCAGGCGCCTGGCGAAGGACGCTCCGACCTCGTCGTCGGCATTGATCACCGCGCGTTTGAGCCCGCGCGCCGAGAAAAGGCCGAACTTGGCCTCGGCATAGGACTCCATGGTGCCGTGGTAATCGAGGTGGTCGCGGGTGAGGTTGGTGAAGACCGCGATGTCGTACTTGATCCCCGCCACGCGGCCCTGGTCGAGGCCGTGGCTGGAGACTTCCATCGCGACCGCGCGCGCTCCGCGGCGCAGGTAGTCGGCGAGCAGGCGCTGCAGCAAGATCGGGTCCGGCGTGGTGTTCTTCGCCTCGACGCGCTCGCCCACCAGGCCGTTGCCGAGCGTGCCGATCACCGCGGAGCGGCGCCCGAGCGCGTCGAGCGCGGCGCCGATCCACTGCGACACCGAGGTCTTGCCGTTGGTGCCGGTGACGCCCGCCATCCACAACGAGTCCGAAGGGTTGCCGAACACGTGGCCCGCGATCTCGGAGATGCGCCCGCGCAGGTTCTCGACGCCAAGGTTGGGAACTTCCCAGCGCTCGTCCCACGTGAAGCCCTTGCGCTCCCAGATCACCGCCGCGGCGCCGCGCGAGATGGCCTCGGCGATATACGCCCGCCCGTCGAGGCGCGTGCCGGGGTAGGCGACGAAGATCGATCCGAGCTTCACCGCGCGCGAATCCGCGGTGAGGCCGACCAAGGGCACGCCGAGCTGCGCCAGCCGGTCGAGGATCGGCAGGCCCGCCGAGGTGCGCGGAGACTCGGCCGCGGCGATCATCCCTCGCTCCCGGGGCGCACGACGCCCTTGGCCTCGATCTCGCCGCGCGGCGTTGCGGGCGCGGGGAGCGTCGCCGGCGAATCCGGCGGCACCGAGATCAGGCGAAGCGCAGCGCCCATCACCGACGAAAACACCGGTGCGCCGACATCGCCGCCCAAGTGCTTCTCGCCCTGCGGCTCGTCGAGCATCACCGCGACGATGAGGCGCGGCGCGCTCACCGGACCAAAGCCGACGAAGGACGACACGTATTTGTTCTCGGCGTACCCGCCCGCCTCGGGCTTGTAGGCCGTGCCGGTCTTGCCGGCGACGCGATAGCCGGGGACCTGCGCGCGTGGCGCAGTGCCGCCCGGCATGACCGCCATCTCCATCATTCGCGTCACCTCGCGCGCGGTCTCGCGCGTGATGAGCGGCTTGCCGATCGGCAGCGAGTCGCGGCGCATGAGCGCGAGCGGCAGGAGCTGTCCGTCGTTGGTGAAGATGGTGTAGGCGCGCGCGAGCTGCAGCAGCGATACCGAGATGCCATGCCCGTACGACATCGTCGCCTGCTCGATCGGGCGCCATTGCGCCCACGGTCGCACCGTTCCCTTCGCCTCGCCCGGAAAGCCCGTCTGCGGCACCGAGCCGAAGCCAAGCTCGCGAAAGAGCGTCCCCATGCGCTCGGCCGGCATCTGCAGGATGATCTTCGCGGCGCCGATGTTGGACGACTTCTGGATCACCTGCGAGACGGTGAGCGCCCCGTTGGGATGCGAGTCGCTGATCGTCCAGCCGCCGAGGGTCATCGTGCCGTTGCCGGTCTGGATCACCGTCTGCGGCGTGACGATGCCCGCGTCGAGCGCGGCGGCGACCGTGAACGGCTTCATCGTCGAGCCGGGCTCGAAGAGGTCGGTCACGGTGCGGTTGCGAGTCTGGCGGCCGGTGACCGCGCCGCGGTTGTTGGGGTTGTAGTCGGGCTGGTTCACGAGCGCGAGCACTTCGCCCGTGCGCGCATCGAGGATGACCATCGACCCCGCCTTGGCGCGGTTCGCGGCGACTGCCTCCTTAAGGCTGCGGTGAGCGAGGAACTGCAGCCGCTGGTCGATCGCGAGCATGACCTCTGCGCCGTCACGTGGCGCGCGTACGCTCTCGACGTCCTCGACAATGCGTCCCTTGCGATCCTTGATGACCTTGCGGCTGCCCGGAATGCCCGCGAGCCGGCCCTCGGCGGCGAGCTCGATGCCCTCCTGGCCGTTATCCTCGATGCCCGTGAAGCCGACGACGTGCGCCATCACTTCGCCTGCCGGGTAGTAGCGCCGGAACTCGCGCTGCTGGAAGACGCCCGGAATGCCCAGCGCCATCACCTTGGCCGCCTGGTCGGGCGAAATCTGGCGCTTGAGCCAGGCGAACTGGCGATCTTTTCTGGCAATTTTCTGGCGAATCTCCTCCGGGGAAATGCCGATCGCGTGCCCGAGCGCGCGGATCTGCGCCTCGTCGATCTCGAGGTCCTCCGGACTTGCCCAGATCGATTCGACCGGCGTCGAGATCGCGAGCGGCTGGCCGTTGCGGTCGCGCACCGGCCCGCGCGAGGCGGGAAGCTCGAGCACGCGCCCGTAGCGCGCCTCCCCCTTCGCCTGCAGGAAGCCGGTCTGCAGCGCCTGCAGGTTGAAGGCGCGCGCGGCAAGGAGGGCGAAGGCGGCGGTCACCAGGATCAGCACCAGGCGCGAGCGCCATCCCTCGAGCTTCAGGCGCAGTTGCGGGGCGCGCTGCTCGAGCTTCATTGCGCCGTGCCCGGTTGCGCGCGCGCCGGGAGCGTCACCACGACGGTGCTCGCGGGGTCCGGCGCTCGCATGCCTAGATTCTTCGAAGCCACCGACTCGACGCGCTTGTTGGTGGCCCACGTGCTCTGCTCGAGCTGCAGCTGCGTCCACTCGTCGTCGAGCCTCTTCGCCGCCGCCTGCTCGACCTCAAGGTCGTTGAAGAAGCGGCGCGCGTGATGCTGCGAGCTGATCACGCCGAGCGCGCACGCCACCGCGATCCCGAGGAGGAGCACGTTGAAGCGCGTCACCGAGATGCTCCGTCTGCCTTGGGAGACGGCAGTTTCTCCGCTACGCGCAGCACGGCGCTGCGGGCGCGGGGATTGCGCCGGATCTCCACGGGTGAGGGCTTCACCGCGCGCCCCACGGCGCAAAGCGGCGCGGGAGGAAGGTCGCGTGCGCGCACCGGCACGCCGCGCGGCAGGCGGTCGGCGGTCGACTGCTCGCGGATGAAGTGCTTCACGATGCGGTCTTCGAGGGAATGGAAGCTGATCACCGCGAGCCTGCCGCCCGGCTCGAGCAGCTCGAGGGCGACGGAAAGCGTTACCTCGAGCTCCTCAAGCTCCTGATTGACGTGAATCCGAACAGCCTGAAAGGTCCGGGTCGCCGGGTGCTGCCCCGGCTCGCGCGTGCGAACCGCGCGACCCACGATCTCGGCAAGTTGCCGCGTGGTCCGGATGGGCTCGAGCTTCCTTGCCGCAACAATCGCTGCTGCAACTGCCTTAGCAAACCGTTCTTCGCCATGTCGCCGGATCACCTCCCTGATTTCTTCTTCCGCGGCGCGCGCGAGCCATTCGGCGGCCGTCTCCCCGCGGGTCGTGTCCATGCGCATGTCGAGCGGGCCCTCGCGCGCGAAGCTGAATCCGCGCGCGGGCTCGTCGAGCTGCGGGGATGAGACCCCGAGATCGAGAAGGATCCCGGCCACCTGCCGGACTCCGCGAGCGGCGAGCACCTGCTTCATCGTCGAGAACCTCGCGTGGATCAGCTCAAGACGCGGATCTTCGAGCGCACCAGCCGCAAGCGCCGCGGGGTCCTGATCAAGAGCGAAAAGTCTTCCGCGAACACCGAGACGGGCGAGGATGGCCTGGCTGTGCCCGCCGCGGCCAAAGGTGCCATCGACGTAGGTTTTGTCTTCACGGATGTTGAGAGCGGCGATTGTTTCTTCGAGTAGGGCCGGGACATGGGAGACCTCGCTCACGGTGGGGGGGAGTCGACGCCGGGTCTTCGCTCTCTTGGGGGAGCGGCTTCGGACCCTCGGGTCGTCGGCCGCGTCACAGAGAGAAGTTCTCCATCCCGGGGGGCAGGTTCGTATTTCCCCCGGACCTCAGGTTCTCGAGCTGCTGCTTCCATTGCTCGAGATCCCAGATCTCGTAATGGCTCCCCTGCCCGACGAACATCACCTGGCGGTTGATGTGCGCGAAGTCGCGCATCTCGGGCGGAAGGAGCAGGCGACCCGCGCCGTCGATCTCGACGTCCTGCGCGAAGCCCACGAGCAGGCGCTTCCAGACGCTGAACTGGCGATCGAGGCTGGGAAACGACATCACCCGGGCGCGGATCGGCTCCCAGGCGGGCGAGGGAAAAAGCAAGAGGCAGCCGTCAGGATGGGCGGTGAGCACCAGCTTTACCGTGCCCCCCTGGGTCAGCGGATCGCGAGTTCGCGTCGGCACCGTCATGCGCCCTTTGGCATCCAGGCTGATTTGGGCTGCCCCTTGAAACACATTCCCCCCCACGTTTTCCCACTTCCGCACACTGTAGTGATTCAACTACATCGAGTCAAGAGGGGAAAGTGGCAATTTATTCTTGTGAGACAAAGGCTTAGCGAGGGTTTTTCGTCCGTTTTCTCGCTAATCAAATTCTTTCTTTTCAAATACTTATCGTCGATTGTGAAAGTAATGGGCGAAGTAGTTGATTGTGGAGCGCAAAAAGAAAGGGCCCCAAGAGGGGCCCTTCGGCGCACGAGATGCGAATCGAGTCAGCCGCCACCTTTCCCCTTGCCGTGAACGTCGCCCTGGCCATTGCCGGAGTTGTTGCCGTGCGGTGTCGTCACGCTCGCGGCCGCGCCTCCGGTGGCAGTGACAACACCTGATGTCGACGGCTTGCCGCCCGTGCTTGCGACAACGCCAGTACCCACTGCGGACCCGGTGCCGGTGACGATGCCCCGGCCGTAGGCGTTCCCTTTTGGCGTGTTGCCCGCGCCTTCCGCCGTGACGACCCCGCTCAAGCTGGGGCTGGAGCCGGTCGCCGTAGTGATGCCTTGCGACTTGCCACCGCTCGCGCCCGCGGCCGTCGTCACGCCTTTCGTCGTCGCTCCCGCGGCAGTCGAAGTGGTGATGGCGCCGGTGGGCAGCGCTGAGAGCTGGGCCTGCGTCGATTTGAGCGAGCTCACCACCGGCCCGACGTTGGTCCCGCCCGCATGCGCGATCTGTCCCCAGCCCATGCCGTCGGCGCGCATCTGCAGCACGCCTTTCAACGTCACCGTCGTGCCGTCGGTTTTCGTGACGGTGCCGCCATCGAGCGCGGCCTGGAGTTGCGCGGCTGTCGGATTGGTGATGCCCGCGCGCAGCAAGGAATCCTGCGCGAGCGCGAGCGCGATCTTGACGTTGCCCCAGCCCATCTTGCCGGTGGGCGGCGTGAACGTCGTCGTCGTGGTCGTCGCCGTGGCGCCCGTTCCGGTGGTGGTGGCCAGGTTGACGTCGGTGCCGTTGCGCAACGCCGTGACGAGCGCGATCGCGTTGTCCTTCGAGCCGGCGAGGTTGGCGAAGAACGCCGCGATCTTCGCAGCAACCTGCGTCTGCCCCTTGTTGGCGGCCGTCGCGTCGAGCGCCGCGGCCTGCGCGTCGAGCTCGCTGCCGGTGGCGGACGCCGCGGGAAGCGCGAGCGCGGCCAGAAGTGATGCGGCCAGGATTCGTATCGTGACTTTCATCTCTTGTCTCCTTAGCTGGATCCGATGAACTTCTCCGTCTGCAGGATGATCTCCGTGGCCGTCGCGCCATCGCGCAGGATGCCGCCGTCCTTCTTCGCAGTGACCAGCATTCGCGTCGTCGTCGGCGTGAGCGCCTCGAGTTCGATCTCGATGTCGCGATCCGTGGCTTTCGCGTGGATCGTCTCGGTCGAGCCCTCGCGCTTCGTGTTCACCACCTTGATCTGCATGCGCCCCAATGCGCCGAGGGATGCGCGCTTCACTTGCGCCTGGGGCGCCGTGAAGGTCTTGTAAACCATCCCACTCAACGTGTGAGAGACACCGGTGGCCATTCCGACGCCCATGGCGGTGAGGCCCACTGCAACGCAGCCGCCGAGCGCCAGCGCCGACAGCGCCAGCAAAACCGTTGTCGTTTTTCTCAAGATCCTCTCCTGCAACCAAGATTCGTACCGGGTATTGGGAAAGACCCGCCGCCGCAGCCGTAGTTCATTGAGGTATCGAGGCTTTTCGGCGCATTGCACGCCCGGCGCCATGCGCCTCGCACGGCGCGATGTGTCGCCGCGCGGAGACGATCCACGCGCCGGATGACGCAATGCGTCCGGCGCAGAATCCAGTGAAAAGAAGTGAAGCAAGCCGGTAAGCGGGATTCTGTTACGGCCCTTGCGGGCTATGACGGTCATTCCTCTAGGCCGTGCGTTGCCGCACGGCTCGAGCCACCTACCCGCAGACTCGGTGGGCCACGTCGTCGTCTGCCTACTTGGTGTTGCTCCGCGTAGAGATTGGCCGTTTCACCCGGACTTAACCGGCTACGTCTCTGTTCCTCTGATCCTCGCCTCACGGCGGACGGGAGTTACCCGCTACGCTGCCCTGTGGAGTCCCGACTTTCCTCTGTGCGACTTGCGTGGCACAGCGACCGCCTGGCTTGCTTCACGGGGCCATTTTACGCCGCGGCGCTCTTCGCCCGGAAATGCGCCGTGTCATCGTAGAAGGACTCGCGCTCCGTTTCCGGATGCCATCCCGGAACGCCCAGCACCGGCATCGGCGCCATCGACTTGGGGCTCGCGAAGCGCAGGCGGTCGGCGAAGTGCCGCGAGAGCAGCTGGTCGACCTCGGCGACCTGTGATTCGCGCTCGAGCATGAAAAAGAATTCGCCCACGGGGAGGAAGATCGTCTTCGCGACCATGCCCAGATGCGGATCGAGCGCCTTCTCGTAGAGCGCGTGGCCGAACGCGAAGAAGCGCATCCTGGCTTCGAGCTCGGCGCGCCGCGTCCAGAAGAGCTCCTTCCACTCGAAGTCGACGATCAGCCGCAGCAACGCGGGCGAGCTCGAGGCGATGGCCACGCCGCCTTCGTCGAAGAGCGTGAGCGAATCGCGCTCGGGGCTGCGCCGCCGCGCTTCCGCCTCGCCTCGCTCCTCGAGGATCGCCGCGTGCTGCGCGTTGATTGCGCCCTTCGCCTTCGGGAACGCGGCCCACGCGAGCGCATTGAAGAGGTCGTGCCAGTTCGCCGCGCGCGTCTCGACGTCCCCCGTCGCCGCGATGTGCTGCTCATAACCGCCGCGTTGCCGGTCGCCCGCGCCGCGCGGCGGCACGAAACGAAGCGGCGCACCGCGTGATGTCGTGGCGCCGGCGACGAGCGCCGTCAGCTCCTCGTGCGTCGGCCAACGATCGGCGGGAAGCGCGGCCGCGAAGGGACGGAGCGGATCCAGGATCGGCGAGGCCGGCAGGGGCGCGAAGCGCGCGTCGGACACGCGAGCGCTCAGCGAGGGGCCGCAAGCCGCCAGCGCAGCGCTTCTCCGGCGCGTAGCGGCACCACCGCTTCCTCGCCGAACGGATACTCGGCGGGAACCTTCCACGTCTTCTTCTCGAGGCGCACCTTGCCCTTGTTGCGCGGCAGCCCGTAGAAGTCGGCACCGAAGTGGCTCGCGAACGGCTCCAGCCGCTCCAGGGCGCCCGCGCCTTCAAACACCTCGGCATAGAGCTCGAGCGCGGCGTGCGCGGAGTACATCCCGCCGGCCCCGCACGCCGACTCCTTCGAATGGCGCGCGTGCGGCGCGCTGTCGGTGCCGAGGAAGAACTTGGGACTTCCCGACGTCGCCGCCTTCATCAGCGCGCGCCGGTGCGGCTCGCGCTTGAGCACGGGCAGGCAGAAATGGTGCGGCCGGATGCCGCCCGCGAAGAGCGCGTTGCGGTTCATGAGCAAATGGTGCGCGGTGATGGTCGCGGCGACATTGGCGCCCGCGCGCTCGACGAATGCGGCCGCCTCGAGCGTGGTGATGTGCTCGACCACGACTTTAAGCGCGGGGAAGCGCTTGACGAGCGGAGCGAGGGTGCGCTCGAGGAAGACGGTCTCGCGATCGAAGACGTCGACTTCGGCGTCGGTCACCTCGCCGTGCACGAGGAGCGGCATCCCCGCGGCCTGCATCGCCTCGAGCGCCGCGTCGCATTTCCGCAGGTCGGTGACCCCCGAGGCGGAATTCGTCGTCGCACCGGCCGGATAGTACTTGACGGCCTTGACGAGTCCGGCGTCCCTGGCCTTCGCGATCTCCTCGGCGGGCGTGTCGTCCGTGAGGTAGAGCGTCATCAGCGGCTCGAACGCGGAGCCTTTGGGCAGCGCCGCGAGGATGCGCTCGCGATACGCCTTCGCCTGGCGCGCGGTCGTCACCGGCGGCTTGAGGTTGGGCATGGCGATCGCGCGGGCGAATTGCCGCGCCGTGGCGCCGACTACCGAGGCCATTTGCGCGCCATCGCGCAAGTGCGCGTGCCAGTCGTCCGGCTGGGTGATCGTGATCGACTCGGCCATGCCGGAATTATAGGGAATCGCGGACTTGCGCCCGGCTATTTCTTGATCTCGAGGGCGAGCGCGTACAGGGCATTGCGCTTCTCGCCGGTGAGCTTCACCGCCAGCGCGACCGCCTGCTTGAGCGGCAGCTCGGCGAGCAGCACTTCGAGGATGGCGCGCGGATCGGCGGCCGAGGAGCGCTCGGGTTCACGGCCCTCGATCACCAGCACGAACTCCCCGCGACCCCGATCGGAATCGGCGGCCACCCACTCGCGAGCCTGCGAGAGCGGCAGGCGCGTGATCGCTTCGAACTTCTTGGTGATCTCGCGCGCGATCACGACGTCGCGCTCGCCGAGAGCCGCGCGCAGGTCGGCGAGCGTCGCGTCGATGCGATGCGGCGCCTCGAAGAGCGCGATCGCCCAGGATCCGGCGGCGAGCGCGGCGAGCTTGTCGCGGCGCTCGCGCCCCTTGGCGGGAAGGAATCCGGCGAAAACCACGCCGTCGTGGGAGATGCCGCTCGCCGAGAGCGCCGCGGTGAGCGCGCTCGCGCCGGGCACGGGAATCACGCGGTGTCCGGCAGCGCGCACCGCCTCGACCAGCTTCGCGCCCGGATCGCTCACCGCGGGCGTGCCGGCATCGGTCACGAGGGCGACCGCGCGCCCTTCCTCGATCCAGCGCGCGACCTCGGCCGCCGCGCGGCTTTCGTTGTGCTCGTGCAGCGCGACGACTTTCGCGGCGATCCCGAAGTGGTGCAGGAGCGCGCGCGTGACGCGCGTGTCCTCGGCGGCGATCACGTGCGCGCGGCGCAGCGTCTCGAGCGCGCGCAGCGTGACGTCGCCGAGATTCCCTATGGGAGTGGCCACCACATATAATCCGGGTTCCATTGTTGCCTCGCGTGGCCCGTCCTCGCGCGGCGTGACCGAGCTCCCGACCCCCCTGGCGATGTCGCGTTTCAGCGCGCTACTCCTTCTCTTCCTCGCCTCGATGGCGTCGCCGGCATTCTCGGCCGACGCGCTGTCGGGCACAACCCGTCCGCCCGGACGCGAGGCGGAGCCCGCGGAGGAAATCGATCCGGCGACGGGTCTTTCGCGCGCGACGATCGTGCGACCGCTGCGCGAGGCGCCGCCGGTTCCCGAGACGCGGCGGCCCGTAGTCCCCCAAGCCGTCCGCCCGCACATCGCGCTCATCCTGCCGATCGCCTCGCAGGCCCTCGGCCGGCTCGCCGAGGCCGTGCGCCTCGGCTTCTCCGCGGCCGCCGAAGCCTCGGGCAAGGGCTCTATCCCAGTCGCGATCACCGCCACCGACAATGAAGCCGCGGCCCTGGTCGAGGCGTGCCGCGTCTCGCTCGGCGCCGGCGCCCTGCTCGTGGTCGGCGGCCTCACGCGCGACGGCGCCAACGCGTTGGCGCGCAGCGACTGCGCGCGCCAGCCGACCCTTGCGCTCAACGAGCTGCCGGCAATGGACAACCCGCCGGCGAGCCTGTATTCCTTCTCGCTCTCGCTCGAGCACGAGGCGCGCCAGGTGGCGCTCCTCGCGGTGTCCGAGGGCGGACATTCGGTGATCGTCATCACCTCGCCCTCGCCGCTGGCGCGCCGCGTCCAGGAAGCGTTCGAGCGCGAATGGACACGCGATGCGGGCGAGATCCGCGCGCGCATCACGTTCTCGGGGTCCACCGACGACGCGCCGCTGGTCCGCGACAAGATCGCCACCCTCCAGGCCGACATGGTTTTCATGGCGCTGGATCAGCCCGAGGCGCGAGCGGTGCGGCCTTACGTCACGGGAATGCTGCCCCTCTACGCCACCTCGATGAGCGTCAACCCGCGCGCCGAGGCCATCGTCAACGTGGACCTCCAGGGTGTGCGTTATGAGGAAATGCCCTGGTTCGTCCAGCCCGACCACGCCGCCGTCATGATCTACCCGCCTCCGCGCACGCCCATGTCGGTGGAGCAGGAGCGCCTGTACGCCTTCGGAGTCGACGTCTATCGCCTCGCGCAGCAGGTGGCGCGCGGCAACGCCCGCACTCCGCTCGACGGCGTCACCGGCAAGATCGCGCTCGAGGCCGCCAACGGCTTCCAGCGCACGCTCACGCCGGCCGAAGTCGACGGAGGACGCGTCATCCCGCTGCGCGCCCCATGAGCGCGCGGCGCACGCCGGCGCAGGCCGCCGGCGGCGGCGCGGAGGAGGCGGCGGCGCGTTTCCTCGCCAGGCAGGGACTCGAGATCCTCGAGCGCAACTACCGCACCCGCTTCGGCGAGATCGACCTCGTCGCCCGCGACGGCGCCACCCTCGTCTTTGTCGAGGTGCGCCTGCGCTCGAGCGCGCGCTTCGGCGGCGCCGCGGCGAGCGTCGATTCCACCAAGCGCGCACGCATCGAGGCCGCGGCCCGGCAATTCCTCGCGCGCCTCGCCCGAGAGCCCGTATGCCGCTTCGACGTGGTGACGCTGGAAGGCGACAATCCCACGTGGATCCGCGCGGCTTTCGAATGCCGTTAAAGTAGAATCGGACCATGGACCTCGCCTCGCACCTGCGCCGGCATTTCGAGGAAGGCATCGAGCTGCGCCGCAAGATGGCCGAGACGATGCCCGCCGAGATCGCGCGCGCGGGCGAAGCGCTCGCCTCCGCGCTCAAGTCGGGAAAGAAGGCTCTCGCGTGCGGCAATGGCGGCTCGGCCGCGGATAGCCAGCATTTCGCCGCCGAGCTCGTCGGGCGCTTCGAGCGCGAGCGCCCGGGCTTCCCCGCCATCGCCCTCACCACCGACACCTCCGCGCTCACCGCCATCGGCAACGACTACGACTTCGATCGCGTGTTTTCCAAGCAGGTCGAGGCACTGGGCAATGCGGGCGACGTGCTGCTCGCCATCTCCACTTCCGGCAACTCGCGCAACGTCGTCGAGGCGGTGCGCGCCGCCCAGGCTCGCGGCATGGTGGTCATCGCGCTCACCGGGCGCGACGGCGGCGCGATGGGAAAGATGGCGCGCGCGCACGATTTCCACCTGAACGTCTCGCACCCGCGCACGATGCGCGTGCAGGAGGTGCACCTGCTGGTGGTCCACTGCCTGTGCGAGGTGGTCGACAACGTGATTCACGGAGAAAAGAAATGAAGCGAAGCCTCATCGCAGTCCTCGCCCTGGCGGCCGCCACACCCGCCCTCCAGGGCTGCTTTCCCCTTGCGCTCACGGGCATGGGCGCCACGGCGCTGGTCGCCACAGACCGGCGCACCACCGGGATCTACATCGAGGACGAGAACATCGAATGGAAGATCTTCGCGCGGGCGCGCGATTTTTCCTCCGCCCACGTGAACGCCACCAGCTTCAACCGCCACGTGCTCCTCACCGGGGAGGCGCCGGCCGAGGACATGCGCAAGCAGATCGAGGAAGCGGTGCGCGGGGTTCCGAGCGTGAAGGAAGTCACCAACGAAATGCAGGTCGCGGGCGCCTCCTCGCTCGCCTCGCGCGGCAACGACACGCTGATCACCTCCAACGTGAAGGCGCGCATGGTGAACAACAAGAAGTTCTCGCCCACGCACGTGAAAGTCGTCACCGAAGCGGGAGTCGTCTACCTGATGGGGCTCGTCACCACCGAGGAAGGCGACGCCGCGGTCGAGATCGCGCGCACGACCAGCGGCGTGAACCGCGTGGTCAAGGTCTTCGAGTACATCGCCAAGTAGGGGGTTACAGCTGTATTTCACGAAGTGATACCAGTCACTTCGATCCCCGCGCCTTCCAAGGACAATCGCGCCATTGATCAACGGGCGGGAGCCCCATGCAATGGCGTGTCGAAGGTACGGCTGAAGCGCTTCGTTCTCCGATTCCCTGGATGGCGCTCATGGCCGCGTTCGCGCTCACCGCCGCCGGCTGGATCGGCCTGGAGCGCGCCCGCCACGACGAGGCCCAGCGCCAGTTCGAGCGCCGCACCGAGACCGCTGAATCGGCCGTGCGCATGCGCATGCTTTCGTACGAGCAGATCCTGCGCGCGGGCGCGGCGCGCATCGCCTCCTCGCGAGCCATCTCGCGCAACGAGTGGCGCGATTTCGTCGCGCACCTGCAGCTCGACGAGCGCTTCCCCGGCATCCAGTCGATCGGTTTCGCCGAGCGGGTAAAGCCTGCCGAGGTGGGCGCGCACGTAAAGCGGATGCGCTCCGAGGGATTCGCCGACTACGAGATGCGACCGTCCGGCGAGCGCCCCGAGTATTTCCCCATCGTCTTCAACGAGCCCTTCACGGCACGCAACGTCCGCGTCATCGGCTTCGACATGTTCTCGGAGCCGGCGCGGCGCGCCGCGATGGAGCGCGCCCGCGACACCGCGGACGCCGCGATCACCGCCAAGGTGGTGCTCGCGGGCGAGCCGTTTCGCGGCATGCAGGCGTCGCAGCCCGGATTCGTGATGTACATGCCGGTGTACCGGCAGCAGGTTCGCTCGCTCGGCAAGGAGGAGCGCTCGCTCGCGCTCGCAGGCTTCGTCTTCAGCCCGTTTCGCATGCACGACCTGATGCGCGGCATCCTCGACGACGGCGTCCTGCAGATGCTCGACATGCGCATCTTCGACGATGCCTCGAGCTCTTCCGCATCCGAGCTCATCGACACGCGTACCGCCTGGCGCGCCGCGCCGCCGGCGGGCGCGGTGCCGTCCTTCGCGCGGCGCACCAGCCTGCAGATGCCGGGGCGCGCGTGGGTGATCCAGTTCAGCTCGCGCCCCGAATTCGACGCCTCGGTGGAGGGCGCGCGCCCCTGGACGATGCTCGCCTCGGGGCTCGCCGCGAGCGCGTTGCTCTTCCTCCTCACCGTGGCGCTGGTCGCCTCGTGGAACCGCGCCCATCACCTCTCGATGCGCGATCCCCTCACCGGCCTCTACAACCGCCGTTATCTCGACGAGACCATGGCGCGGGAGCTGCCGCGCGCGCGCCGCCTGGGCGAGAGCACAGGCGTGATCCTCATCGACCTCGACGAATTCAAGCGCCTCAACGACACGTTCGGGCACGACGCGGGCGACAACGTGCTCGAGCGCGTTGGCGACCTGCTGCGCTCCGCCACCCGCAACAGCGACATCGCCTGCCGCTTCGGGGGCGAGGAGTTCGCCGTGATCCTGCCCAACGCGACGCTCCAGGTCGCCCGCAACCGCGCCGAGGCGATCCGTTCGGCGCTCGAGGCGCTGAAGCTCGAATTCGGCGGCCGCCCGCTCGGCTCGCTCACCCTCTCCGCCGGCGTCGCCTCGCTACCGCCCCACGGCCAGAGCTGGGGCGACGTGCTGCAGCAAGCCGACCGCGCGCTCTACGTCGCCAAGCAGGCCGGGCGCAACCGCGTCATCGCCGCCAACTGAGATAATGGGGGCATGAAGCTGCCCCACGAAGCGAAGGTGTGCGAGCCGCAAGGCTTCGCCAAGCGCGCCGCGGCGCTGGCGCGGCCCCTGATCTTCACCAATGGCGTCTTCGACATCCTGCATCGCGGGCACGTCACCTACCTCGAGGAGGCGCGCGCCCTCGGGCAATCGCTGGTGGTCGCGCTCAACTCCGACGCCTCCGCGCGCCGCCTCGGCAAGGGAGACGACCGGCCCGTCAATTCGCTCGAGGATCGCATCGCCGTGATCGCGGCGCTCGAGAGCGTCGCCCTGGTGACCTGGTTCGACGAGGACACGCCGCTCGCGCGCATCCTCGAATGCAAGCCCGAAGTGCTGGTCAAGGGCGGCGACTGGCCGGTGGAGAGCATCGTCGGCGCGAAGGAAGTGGCGGGATGGGGAGGACAAGTGCGCTCGATCGCCTTCCGGCACGAGCGCTCCACGACCGGGTTGCTCGCGAAGATCCGCACATGAACGAGCGTTTCGCCGCCGGCGGCCTCGTGGAGCGCCTGCACGCCATCGTGGGCGAGCGCGGACTGGTTCTCGGCGAGGCCGATTCGGCGCCCTATGAGACCGACTGGCGCGAGCAATGGCATGGCCGCGCAGCCGCGGTGGTCAAGCCCGCCAGCACCGACGAAGTGTCGCGCGTGGTGGCACTCCTCGCCGCCGAGCGGGTGGCGATGGTCCCGCAGGGCGGCAACACCAGCATGTGCGGCGGCTCCGTGCCCGACGCGTCCGGGCACCAGGTAGTGGTCAATCTCTCGCGCATGGACCGCGTGCGCGAAGTCGACGCCGCCAACAACACGATGACAGTGGAAGCGGGCTGCGTGCTCGCGATGCTCCAGGAAGTCGCCGACAGTCACGACCGCCTTTTCCCCCTGTCGCTCGGCGCGGAGGGAAGCTGCGAGATCGGCGGCAACCTCTCGACCAACGCGGGCGGCACCGGCGTGCTGCGCTACGGCAACACGCGCGACCTGGTGATGGGACTCGAGGTCGTGCTGCCGGACGGACAGGTGTGGAACGGCTTGAGGGCGCTGCGCAAGGACAACACCGGGTACGACCTCAAGCACCTCTTCGTCGGCGCCGAGGGCACGCTCGGCATCATCACCGCCGCGGTGCTCAAGCTCTTCCCCAAGCCGCGCTCGCTTGCGACCGCGTTCGTCGCGCTCGAAAGCCCGCGCGCGGCGTTGTCGCTCCTCGCGAGCCTGCGCGGCGCGGTCGGCGATCGCGTCACCGGCTTCGAGCTGATCTCGCGCATCTGCATCGACCTGGTGCTCCGGCACATTCCGGGGTCGCGCGATGCATTCCGCGAGCCGCATCCCTGGTACGTGCTGGTCGAGCTCTCCGACAGCACCGAGGCGGAGGCGCTCGCCGCGCATTTAGAGAACGCGCTCGGCGCCGCCGCGGAGGCGGGCCTCGTACGCGACGCCGTGATCGCCGCGAGCGAGGCGCAGCGCCGCGCCCTCTGGGCGCTGCGCGAGAACGTCTCGGAAGCGCAGAAGATCGACGGCGTGTCGATCAAGCACGATGTCTCGGTTCCCGTGAGCCGCGTGCCGGACCTCATCGAGCGCGCCGGAGCCGAGCTCGCGCGCCGCTTTCCCGACGTGCGCGTCGTCGCCTTCGGCCACCTCGGCGACGGCAACATCCACTACAACTGCGGCAAGCCGGCGCGCGACGACGCGCGGCGCTTCTTCGGCGAGGAGTCCCCCGAGGTGAACGACGTCGTCTACGGAGTGGTGCGCAGCCTCGGCGGCTCGATCAGCGCCGAGCACGGGCTGGGCGTCCTGAAGGCCGAGGAGATCACGCATTACAAGAGCGCCCTCGAGCTCGACCTGATGCGCGCCATCAAGCGCACGCTCGATCCGCACGGCCTCATGAATCCCGGCAAGGTCCTGCTTACGGCTTCGGATCCCCGATCCAGCCGGTGATCGTCGCCACCGCCTCCTTCTCCATGCCGATGTAGCCGTGGTAGTGCAGCGCCTCGCACGCGTCGCCGCTCGCGCCGCCACCGCCCTCGACCAGGATCAGCTTCTTCACCGGCGCGTGCGTGAGCCCGGCCATGACGCGCGGGGTTTCGCCCGGGACGCATGAGCGGCATGCGTCGAGCTTGTGGTGCACGACGAGCACCGGCACGCGGATATCGCCGAGCGCGAGACCCGGCACCGGCGTGAACTGCCTGCCGTTGGTGACGGTCGAGGAGAGCACGATGCCCGCGATCGAGGCCGGATCGAGCGCGATCGCCGCCGCCGCCGCCGAGATGGTCCCGCGGCTCGTTCCCACCAGCCACACCGGCTTGCCGAGGTCCTTGCGCAGCTTCTCGATGACGACCCGCAGATCCTCGACGTGCGCGGCGCTCGAGCGGAAACCCGAATCGAGGTCTTCGTGGTCGCTCGGCTTGCCCACGAGCGCCACGTTGAACCCGGCCCCCGCGAAATCGTCGCGGCTGCGCACCAGGAAATTGCGCGAGGTCGGCACGCCCTCCTTCACTGCGAGGCTTCCCGAACCGCCGGGCAGGATCAGGAGCGTGGCCGTCGCGCCGTCGCGCGCCATCAAGTAGTAGCCGAGGCGCACGCCCGGCCGCGTATCCACCACCACGAGATGGTCGGCCGCCGCGGCGGCTGTGGCGACGGCGATGAGCAGGCATGCGAGCAAGCGGCGCATCGCGGCCATTCTATTCCCGGGCGCCGGCCCAGCGCAGCGCCTGCAGGCGCACGACGTCGTTGAGCGAGCGTGTCTCCTCGAGGCGATCGCGCAGCCACCGGCTGTCGTTGTCCTCGCGCGCGGCGAGGCCCGCGAGCGTGAGCAACGGCACTGCGGTACCGAGATCGCCGGCCCGCGGCGCGAGGCGCTCGAGCGTGGCGATCAAGTCGTCGCGCAGGCTCACGTGGCGGCGTTGGTAGGGATCGACCAGCTCGGCCTTGTAGCCGAAGCGGCACGCCTGGAAGCGGTTGTAGCCGTAGACGCGATACATCGGCTCGAGCGGCTCGTCCCGGCGCTGGGCGAGGAGATCGGCGGCGAGCGTCTGTGCATAGGCGGCGAGCTGCGCGGCGAGCTCCACCGTGAGCGGCGTATCGCAGATGCGGATCTCGATCGTGCCGTATTCCGGCTTGGGCCGGATGTCCCAGTAGAAGTCCTTCATGCTGGCGACGATCCCGTAGCCCGCCATCTCGTCGAAGTAACGGTTGAAGTCCCCCCAGGTCTTTACCGGCGGCATGTGGCCGGCGAGCGGAAAGGACGATATCGCGTGCAGCCGCGAGGTCTCGAACGACGTCTCCTCGCCCTGGGAGAAGGGGGAGGACGCCGAGAGCGCGATGAAGTGCGGAATATAGCGGGCCATGCGATGGGTGAGGTAGACCGCGTCCTCGCCGTTCTCGACGCCGATGTGGATGTGCTGCCCGAACACCGTGAACTGTTTGGCGAGGTAGCCGTAGAGAGCCGAGACGCGCTGGAAGCGCTCCGCCGGAAAGATGCGCCGCTCGGGCCAGCGATGGAACGGGTGTGCGCCACCGCCGGCAACGGCGATGTTGAGCCTGTCGGCGGCGACCACGATCGCATCGCGCACGCGCACGAGCTCGGCGAGCAGCTCGCCGTAGCGCCGGTTCACCGCGGAATTGATCTCGATCATGCTCTCGGTGATCTCGGGCTTCACTTCGCCCTCGAGCTCGACCTTCTCCAGGCGCGCGAGCAGGTCGGGCGCGCCGCGCACGAGGTTGTGGTCGTGCGTGTTGAGCACCATCAGCTCGAGCTCGACGCCGAAGGTGAGCGCCTGCGAGGAGGTGAATTCCAGCGGCATCAGGTCTCCTCGGCCGGGGCGCCCGGCTTGGCGGGAGACTCGGTGGGAGCCGGCGCGTCGGGCTCGGTCTCCCCGGCGAGCTGCAGGCCCCACTGCACCGCGATCGGCCCGGCGATCTCCATCACGATCACCGCGGCGAGCACCGAGGCCGCGAGCTCGGGACCGAATGCCGGGTATTGCTGGACGACGTGGTGCTGCAGCATGAGCGCGAGCGTCGACATCGGCATCAACGCGCATCCGAGGCCCACCGCCTGGCGCACGCGCAACCCGCCGAGCGGCGCGAAGAACATCACCCCCGCGAGCTTGGCGGCGAGGCGCGCGGCGACGATGGCGATGCCGCCCGCGGCGCCCGTGACGAGCGCCGGCAGCGGCAGGCTCGCGCCGGTGATCACGAACAGCACGATGTAGAGCAGGCGGCTCGCGGGTTCGAGGTTCACGTTGAGCAGGTCGTGGCGGCGCGCGTCGTTGCGGGTGAAGAGGCCGAAGGCGAGCAGCGCGAGGATGACCGACACCTTGAGCAGCGTCGCGAGCCCCACGGCGGCCACCACCAGGCCGGCGATCAAGGTGAAGTGCAGGTCGGGCGACTTTTCGACCGCGCGCGCGAGGATCCGCGCGAGGCTCGCGACCGCCGCGCCGAGCACCAGCGAGCCCACGAACAGGTATGCGGGATGCAGCAACGTCTCCTCGACGTGGCGCAGCTCGACCAGGTCGGGAGAGGCGACCAGGATGGTCGACAGGATCGAGGCGAGCAGGCTGTTGAGCGCGACGAGGTTGAGCGCGCGTTCGGTGACCTGGCCCTCCGAGCGCGTGTCCTGGACGATGAGCAGCACCACGGCGGGCGACGTGCCGATGGCGATCGAGGCCGCGATGGCGGAATCGACCACGCGAAAATCGAGCGCGACCAGCGACGCGAACACCGCCCCGAAGGTGAGGAAGCTTTCCGCGGCCCCGGAGGCCGCGAGCGTCCAGTCGCGCTTCATCCAGTCGAGGTTCATGCGCCGCCCGAGGTCGAAGAGCACCAGCCCGAGCGCGAGGTCGACGAAGATGCGCGCCTGGTCGACGAGGGGGTTGAGGGCCAGGGCCTCGATCAGCGGGGCGATCATCCCGCCGACGACAACGTAGCCGACAATGCGCGGCAGGCCCAGCGCGCGCGCGGCCTCGCCACCCAGCATTCCGGCGAGCAGCAGGAGGCCGAAAAGCAATGGATAGCTGAGCGCGAGGGGGAACTGCGGAAGGAACCCCGGATCCATTCGCCCGCCCTTTGCCGACGCTCGTGATTCCGCGCGGCCGTTATGATTGCTATAGTCCTACAGACCCGGCCGGGCATTGGAGGTTCAACAGGTGGCGACGCAGTATCCGAACGCGCTCACCATCGGCTCGATGCTGATGGAGTACCACCTCGACAACGTCCTCGGCGTGGGCGGGTTCGGCATCACCTATCTCGCACGCGACACGCTGCTCGAGAAGGACGTCGCCATCAAGGAGTTCTTTCCCAGCGGCGTGGTCTCGCGCGTCGATACCGGGCACGTCACGCTCACGGCGCCTGGTGGCGCCTCCGACTACGAGGCCGGGCTCGACCGCTTCCTCAAGGAAGCGCGCACCCTCGCCGGCTTCAGCCATCCCAACATCGTGCGCGTCGTGCGCTACTTCAAGGCGAACGAGACCGGCTACATGGTGATGGACTACGAGCGCGGCGAGTCGCTCAAGGCGTGGCTCAACACCCATCCCCAACCCGAGGAAGCGCAGATCCTCGGCATCGTCGCCCCGCTCCTCGACGGCATCGAGAAAGTCCACGCGACCGGCTTCCTGCACCGCGACATCAAGCCCGACAACATCTTCATCCGCCAGACCGGCGACCCGGTGCTGATCGATTTCGGCTCGGCGCGCCAGGCGCTCGCAAGCTCGACGCACACGCTCACCGCGATGGTCACGCCGGGCTACGCCCCGTTCGAGCAGTACGGCGGCGATTCCGAGCAGGGCCCCTACACCGACCTCTACGCGATGGGCGGCGTGCTCTTCTTCGCGATGACCGGGCGCAATCCACCCGACGCGATCTCGCGCATCAAGAAGGATCGCCTCGACGAGGAGCTGCAAATCGCCATCCAGCGCTACGGCGCGCGCCTTCCGGAGGCGACGCGCTGGGCGATGTCGCTCAAGGAGTCGGACCGTCCTCAGACGGTCGCCGAATGGAAGGAAACGCTGCTTCCGGGACGCGGCAGCGGCAGGGCGAGCTCGACCAGCGAGCTGCGCACCGTGAACGTGACCAAGCCGCTGACGCGCGCGGAAGTCGCCGCGATTCCAGCTTCCAACGTGGACATGGGCGCGCCCGAGACGCGCGACATGGCGAAGCTCCTCGAGCAGCGCGACATGCTCGAGCGCGCGGTCAAGGAGAAATTCCAGCGCGTCCTCACGGTGATGTTCACCGACCTCAAGGGCTCGACCGCGATCGCCGAGGCGCAGGGCGACATCGCGGTGCGCGGCATGCTCAAGCGTTACCACGACCTCGTGACCGAAGCGGTGACCAGCCACAACGGCACGCTGGTGAAGACCATCGGCGACGGGTCGCTCTCGCACTTCGAGGATCCGCTCGACGCCTGCCGCGCTGCCGCCGCGATCCAGCGCGGCATGGAAGAGATCAACGTCTCCAAGGTCTACAAGACGATCCTGCTCGCGCGCATCGGCATGCATACCGGCGAGTGCCTGCTCGAGAAGAACGACGTCTTCGGCGACGTCGTCAACACGGCCGCGCGCTTCGAGGGATCGGCGAATCCGGGCGAGATCCTCATCTCCGAGGACACGTACAACGCGATGGCGGACAAGAGCGAGTTCTACTCGCGCTTCGACCGCGACGTGACGCTCAAGGGCAAGAGCCTGCCGTACAAGGCCTACATCGTGTTCTGGGATCCGAAGGAGATCGAACGCGATCGCGCTCGCCCCGTGTCCACCGGGCACGTCAAGCCACCGACGCCGATGTGGAAAATCGCCGTCTACATCGGCGTTCCGCTGGTCCTGATCCTGGCGACCGCGGTCTGGATCACCGCGGGCGAGAAGATCGGCGGCGAGTCGCGCCGCTCGATCAACTACTCCGTCCCCGCCACCAAGTAATTACTTGCCGCCGCGCTTGTTGCGCGCGCGCAGGCGCCGCAGGATGAAGAAGAGCGCCACGCTGAAGATGACGACGACGGCGGCGATCACCGAGTAGTAGATGATCGGCTGCGTGAACAGGTACGACTCGACCGGCGAGTAGCTGCCGGTCTTTCCGGTGGCGTAGCCGGGCCCGCCCATCATCGCGGTGACCTTCGGCTCGGGCTCGCCGGGCTCGAGCAGCACGGTGTCGCCGCGCGCCTGGCCCTGTACGTCGCCCAGGAGCAGGAGCTGGCTGCCGAGGAGCACGTCCGCCGGCGTCACGCCCGTGAGCAGAGTCGCCGTGCGCCCCGATTTGAATGGCGACTCGAACTGCATCAGCAGCGCGCGCCCCGCGCCGAGGCCGCTCTGCTGGCGGCTGATCGCGGCCGGCGCCACTTCCGTGTTCCAGCCACGCGTCACGGGATAGGGCACGGTCACGCCGTCTTCCATGAGCTTCACCGGAGCGGCGGCGCGCACTTCGCGGGCGACCGTGGCCGCCGGGCCCACCACCATCAACTCGCCCTCCTCTTTCGGCCGCTCGTAGGTGAAGGTAAGGCCGAAGAGCGGAAAACCGTTGCGCTGCGTCGCGATTCCGATCAAATTCAGCGCCGCGGCGAGGACCTTGTCGTCCTTCTGCGTGAGCCAGATGTAGGCTTCGTGCCCGTCGGGCCAACGCGTGAGCGGGAATCCGCTGTGCATCAAGAGCTCGAGCTTGGGCATCTCCACGAAGTGCGGCATCGGCGGGAAGGAGACCGTCGAGACGTCGTAGATGGTGAGGAAGAGCCCATCGGGATTGATGAGGTCGCACACCTGCCCGGCGGTGTGCAGGTGGCCGGTGAAGCCGACGGTGTTGGTGCCCGGCTGGAAGACGTAGGTCGGGATGTCGATCTTGTAGCCGTCGATGAACGCTCCGGAGGCGCTGTCGAGCTGCACCGCCCGCACGCCGCGGCCGTTCACCGAGACGTTGAACGACGAGTCGTTCTTCAGCCCCGCGCCATAGGAAAAATTGAGCGAGAGCTTGGCGTACTGGTTGGGCCGGATGTGGAAGTCGGGTGGCAGTCGGAAGGTGATGTTGCGGCTGCCGGGGTTGATGCCGACGAAGCTCTGGGTGGGAAAGTTGAGCGTCTTGAGCGAGTAGATCTTGTCGGTCGCGATGGTCTCACGGCCGCTGTACTGCTCGACGTCGGGCAGCTCGAAGGCGAAGGCGCGAAGCTCGTCGGAGCCCGGGAAGCGGAAGCTGATGTTGGAGAAGGTGATCGCGGCGAGGCGCGCGGCGTTCTCGTCGGGGCCGGAGATCACCAGCAACGCGCGAGTCGGATCGGCCGATCCGTCCTTCTCCACCATCGGCAGGAGCTTCAGGTAGCCGCCGCCGGTCGCATCGAGGCCCGGAACGCGGTTGCCGAGCAACTTGCGCACGAAGTCGCGCTTGGCGACCACCACGTTGTCGACGCCCGGTTGCAGCTCGCGCGACACCGTGAACGCCACGCGACGATAGTCGAAGCGCCGCGCGATTCCCGAGGCGACGATGCCGGCGAGGGACGCGGCGGCCGTGGACAGGTCCTCGGTGACGACGTGCACTTCGCCCTGCGGCATGATGCGCGGGTCGAACACGTGGGTGGAGAGCGCCGAGAGCTCGCGAGGCACGGGTTTGCGCTCGTATTCCATCTCGATGTACGAATCGCGCAGGTGGATGTTGGTCCACATGTCGGCCGCGCACGGGCTCTCGCACTGGTTCTTGGAGAAGTGCTGCGAGACCTGGAACGAGAGCGCGTTGTAGCCCGGCTCGAGGAGCTTGGGCGATATCTCGACGCCGACGCGCACCTCGGGGGCGGTCGGGTTGAGCCGTGTCTGCGCGACCGGCGTCCCGCGCATCTTCACCACCATCGCCGACGAGTCGGGGAGCAGGTTCGCCGACACCGTGTAGCGCAGGTGCACGGTGAGCTTCTTCACGTCCCAGCGCTCGGGCACCGGTATCTGCACTTCGCGCTCGTCGCTTACGCAGTGCAGCTCGAGCGTCTTGTTGGGCGAGAGCTGCTGCAGGGACATGCGGAAGACGTCGGCCTGCGCGCCGGTGGCGAGTGCGAGCGCGGCGGCCGCGCCCCATTTCGTGAAGCGCTTCGCGCCCTTCCACGCCACGCGGAACACGATCGTCGAGCAAAGCCACATGCCGAGAATCCCCATCTTGGTCAGGTTCCACGCCAGGTCGAGCATCGGAGCGCCGCGCGCGCGCGCTTCCCAGACGCCGACCCACCGGCGGCTGTCGCCGTAGACAAAGCGCACGATATCGTCGATCGACTCGGCGGGCTTGAGGAATTGCAGGCCGCAGTGCACCTGGCGCACCCGGCGCACCTCGCCCTCGAAATAATGCACCAAACCGTCGGCGCCGGAGGCCTCGACCATCACGCGCTCGCGGTCCTTCACCTCGAAGGGCAGGGTGGCGCTGAAGCTCAGGCCGGTGAGCGAGAGGTCCGCGAGGGCAACCGAGAGGCGCTCGCGCACGCGCGGAAACTGCACCATCGCCTCGCCCGTCACCACCAGCCGGTGCGCCTGGCGCACCTGGCGCCGCTCCCACAGCGCGCCCACGGAGACCACCGTGAGATACACGTTGTAGAGGCTCCATCCGAGCGTCACCGCGATGACGTCGCGGTAGTCGGGCTGCAGCCAGAATCGCAACCCCCCCGAGAAGGCCGCAACGGCATTGACGCTCAGCAGGGCGAAGAACACCAGCGAGAGCGAGCTCAGCTGCTCCTCCTTGATCCCCATTCCCTTGGGCGTCACCTTGAAGGACGGCTTGTGCGGATGGCGGATCGTCGAGAGCACGGCCGGGACGAGGAACACCGACTGGATGCTCTCGTAGATCTCGGAGAAGAACGGCCGGCGCGTGCGTCCGAACAGGAACTCGGTGACGAGGAAGGTCGAGACGACGTACGGCATCGCGTAGCCGACCACCTGGATGGCGGAGGCGTGATAGATGCTCATGCCGAAGATGAGGAACGCCGCGGGCGCGAGGAAGTACACCATGCGCGCGAGCCCGAAGAACCAGAAGAGGCAGCAGTTGAAGTAGCACAGGCGCTGCGCGAAGGTGAGGCCCGGAACGAAGAGCGGATCGTGCAGGACGAAAATCTGCACCATGCCCTGCGCCCAGCGCGTGTGCTGCAGCATGTAGTCGGAGTAGGTCTCGGGAGCCAGGCCGCAGACCATCGGGTGGTTCACGTAGACGCTCTTGTAGCCGCGCCGGTGCAGCTCGAAGGCGGTCTCCGCGTCCTCCGTGATCGACTGGCCGCAGATGCCGCCGACTTCCTCGAGCATGGTGCGGCGCATGACCGCGGCGGAGCCGCAGAAATAGCTCGCGTTCCAGGCGTCGAGGCCGGGGTGTATGACGCGGTAGAACATCTCGCTCTCGTCGGGCACGTGGTGGCCCTTGCCGAAGCTGCGCTCGGCGGGCGCCGCGTTGGCGAAGAAGTGCGGGGTCTGCACCAGGAACACCTTCGGATCGTCGAGGAAATGGCCCACGGTGCGCTGCAGGAGCTCGGCGGTCGGCACGTGGTCGCAGTCGAGGAAGAGGATCAGCTCCCCCTTCGACTGCGTGAGCGCGTGGTTGAGGTTGCCGGCCTTCGCCGAGCGGTTGGTTTCGCGCGTGAGGTACTCGGCGCCCACCTCGGCGGCGATTTCCTTGAGCCGGTAACGGCGCTCCCAGGCCGCCATCCCCTTCTCCGGGTGGGCTCGCTTCGCGAGCGTGCCGCCGTCGTCGAGGATGTAGATCTTGATCTTGTCCTTCGGATAGTCGATCTGCCGGGCGGCGAGCGCCGTGAGGCGCGCGATGTCCTCGTGCTCGCTGTAGGTGGGGATGAAGATGTCCACCGTGGGCCAGGTCGCGCGGTCCTCGGGCAGCGGGCACGGCTCGCGCTCGAGCGGCCAGAGGTTCACGAACAGCCCCAGCATGTGCACCGTGATCGAGTAGAGCTCGGCGGCGAAGAGCGCCGACATCCCCACGAAGTCGAGGGGATTGGTGTAGATGAGCGTCTCGAAGGTGCGCCACCACAGGTAGCGCATGCCCACGTAGGCGGCGACCAGGATGAAAACCAGCCGCAGCACGGGCTTGTTGCTCGCGCCGAGCGCCTGGAGCAGGAAGAGGATGAACAGGCACCCCCACCCGACCGCGAGCTGCAAGACCTGCGTGAAGTGCGCTTCGCGCAGGTTGACCATGTAGAGGAGGATCCCGCCGCCCAGCACCAGCGGGGCCATGCTCGGCGGGATCGTGCGTAGCTCGTCGAGCACCCGCATGAGGAGCGAGCGCTTCTTGCGGACCAGGTAGGTGCGGGGGGTGTCGCTCACAATCCCAGCACCGGGAGGTCCGCGCTCACCACCCCGCGTCGCGGATCGAAGGTGACTCTCACCAGGAGCATCGCCTGGAGGTCACGGTACTGCGGCGACACCGAGCGCTGGATGGCCGCCCCGACCTGGACATACGGCGTGAGGCGAATGGCGCTCGAGAGTTGCACGGAGAAATCCCGTCCGCCGGAATTCGAGCCGTCGTAGAAACGGCCGTCGGGCGCCAGGGGCAGGACCGGCGACGGGTCCTCGCGCTTGCGCGCCCAGCCCCCCGCCACCCGGCCGCGCACCATCCAGTCGTCGTTTTCCTTCGTCTGGAAATCCAGCGACGGCCCCATGCGGGCATAGCGCTGCGGGCTGAAGTAGCCGCCGTGGCCGACGGTGAAGTGGCTCAGGTTGCGCGCGAACCGGTCGAATCCGACGCCGAAGCCGACTGCGGAGTAGGCAAAGCCCTCGAGACGCAAGTCCCGGCCGATTGACGCGTCTCCCCCCCAGGCGTGGTTGTCCTCGACCTGCTTTCCGGCATAGCGGGCGGCATACATGTGAGCGCCTACAGACCAGGGAGCCTGCTGCAGCCAGAGGCCGCGCGCGTCGAGCCCGCGGCGGATGACGCGCCCCCAGGCTTCCCCTGTATAAGGATCGGTCATTCCGGAGATCGAAAGCACCGATTCGCGCACGGTCGCCGCGGTCGCGGCCGCCGTGTATTGGCCCCAGTCGTTGGTCCCGGCGACTTCGAGCAGGGCCGTGGGGCGGGAGGCGACGGCTCCCCCGCTCGGGCTGGTCCCCACCGCGGCGCGAATCGTGAGCTCGCGCTCGAGGCGCAGCTCGAGACGCGGCTCCCAGAGCTGGGCCAGGACCTGGCGCGCCGGCGGGGCCGCAACTGCCAGCGGCGCGGATCCCAGCAATTGGCCCTCGGCGGGCACGCCCGCATCGGCGTGCATGCGATCGAGGCGGAAATGCAGCATCGAGAACTTGTCGAGCGTTGCGCCGACGTCGACCGTGTTGGCCGCGCGAACCGTCAGCTGCGACAGCCCGGGGTCGCCGGTCTTGTCGCGCTGCGCGGTAGCCACCCAAGCCTGCGGCGTACCCGCCGCCCCGATGCCGCCGTAGGTCTCGGGCTCGAGCGCAGCGGCTTCCTGGAAGCGCCGGTCGTTGTACGCCTTCGCCGCCTTCTTCTTGTTCAGCAGGGACGCGAGGGGCTCGCTCGAAGCGAGCGCGGAATCGATTCGCGCTTCGCCGCTGTGCGCCGCCGCGGCCATGCCCTCGGCGCTCTCGGCGTCCGGCGATTCGCGGTAAAGCGCGGTGAAGACATCCTGCGCCGCGCGGCGATTGCCCAGCGCGATCAGGTTCCATCCGCGCAACGCCTGCCCGTATCGCGGCAGCGGACCGTCCTTCGCGGCGGCCTCGAGCAGCTCGAGCACTTCGGCCGGACGCTCGAGGCGCGAGGCGCGCTGCGCGAGGCCGAGCTGCGCGTCGCGGCGGATCTGCGCGCGCTGCGGATCGCCCGCCGGGAGCTTGTCCGCGAGGGTTAGCGCGAGCTTATGGTCGTTTTCCGCGAGGGCGGCATTCGCGCGGCCACGAACGGCCTCCGGAAGGCCGGGTGCCCAGGCGAGCGCGCGGTCGAACCAGAGAGCGGCGCTGGCGGCGTCTCCGCCTTCGAGCCATTGGCGCCCCACCTCGATGGCGACGGGAGAGTCGCGGAACGTGACCACGTAGGCGCCGGCCCCGTCGGCGAGCATCCTGGCGCGCTCGAGCGCGCCGGCGCGCGAGGCGCCCCACCGATCGAGCAGGCGCGCGTAGTCGAGGCGCTGGAAGCGGCGCTCGGCGTCGAGGTTGCGCGTGCGAGCGGCCTCGCGCTCAATCCAGCGGCCGAAAGTGTCGGGATCGAGCGACGCGCGCGCTTTTTCCAGCGCCGTTACGCGCACGGCATCGGACGGGCAGCCGGCGGCGAGGGAATCGAGCAATTCACGCGCGCGATCGCCTTGACCTTCGCGTCCGAGCGCTTCGATCGCCGACCACGCCTCGTCGGGCTGCTCGCACGAGACCGGACGGCGCACGACGCGCGTCTCGGGTAGGGCGGCCGGAACGGGTTTCGCCGTTCTCGCCGGGACGGCGCCCGTCGCCGGGGTTCGCGTCGCCGCCCGCGCCGCGGGCGCGGGACGAGCGGCCTGCGGTTCAGGAGGCGTCGATCCAGGATGCGCCGAAGGCGTCTTTGGCGCAGTCATCGGCGCGATCGGGGCGCGCTTTTCGCTCCCAGGTCCCGTCGGGGGCGATACCGGGTTCACGAGCCCCCCGGATTCCTCGAAATAGATGATGCGCGAGTCGTTTTTCTCCCCGAATCGGCTCGCAGCGGGCTTTTTGGGGTCCGTTCCCGCGCCAAGAACCGCTCCGGGGAGCACCAATGACAGCAGGATCGCGGACAAAAGGGCTCCCGGACGCACGCGAACGCACGCCGCAACCCCGTCCGGGGGGGCTCCGTATCCCACGATTCCAGGTGGCACAAGCTCCCTTCGCATCGCGTTCTTGTTGATTATTCGCGACTATCGGGTGCATCTTGCCCCACAACTCTCCCGGGGTGCAATGACGCCACTCGGCGGGTAGTCGATACAATGCCGGGCATGCCGGGCCGCTTCTTCCAGAACACCATCGCGCTCGTCTACGACTTCGACGGCACGCTCTCGCCCCAGCCGATGCAGGAATACACCGTGCTGCCGAAGATCGGCGCCAGGCCGGCGGACTTCTGGGCCAAGGTGAACCGCGAGGCGCGCGAGACCGAATCCGACCCGATGCTGGTCTACATGCGCCACATCCTCGAGGCGCTGGAACGCGAGAAGGTCGACGTCAAGCGCGAGGACTTCATGGCGATGGCGCGCCGAATCGAGTACTTTCCGGGAGTGCCCACCTGGTTCGCGCGGGTGAACGGCTACGTGCGACAGCGCAGCGCCGGGCAGGTGAAGCTGCGGCACTATTTGATCTCCGCGGGCCAGAAGGAGATCCTCGACGGCGTTTCGATCCGGCGGCACTTCAAGCGCATCTACGCTTCCGAGTACCACTTCAACCACCACGGCGTGGCGACGTTCCCCAAGTTCCTGGTCACCGACACGCTGAAGACCCAGTTCCTCTTCCGCATCAACAAGGGCATCGAGGACGTGACCGAGTCGATCAACGAGCACATGCCCGAGGCCAAGCGCCCGATCCCGTTCTCCAACATGATCTACGTGGGCGACGGCATGACCGACGTGCCCTCGATGGCGCTTACCACGAAGAACGGCGGCCACGCGGTGGCGGTGTATGGCCCCACGGACGCGCGCGGACGCGCCACCTGCCTGAAGCTCCTCGACGCCGGGCGCGTCGATTTCGTCGCCGAGGCGGACTTTCGCCGCTCGAGCAAGCTGTCGCGGCGCGTGGAGCTGCTGCTCGACGCGATCATCGCCGACATCGCCTACCGGCGCGAAGCGTTCGACTGCCGCATCGAGGAAACCACGGGCCGGCGCAGGACGAAACGAGCATGAGCGCGCTCACCTTCCAGGCGCTGCGCCGCCTGGCCGACGGGCGCTTCCACTCCGGCGAGGACATGGCGCGGTCCTTCAACCGCTCGCGCGCGACGCTCTCGGAAGCGCTCAAGCGCGCCCCCGAGCTCGGCATCGAGCTCTTCAGCGTGCCGGGCAAGGGCTACCGCCTCGCCGAGCCGATCGAGTTCCTCGACGCCGCCGCCATCGCCGGGCTCTTGCGCGCGGCCGATCCGCGCATTGCCCTCGAGATCGTCGACGAGATCGATTCCACTAGCTCGAGACTCCTCGAGCGGGCCGCGCAAGGCGCGCCTTCGGGCACGTGCCTGGCGGCCGAATGGCAGAACTCCGGGCGCGGTCGGCGCGGTCGCAGCTGGGTGTCGAGCCTCGGCGGAAGCCTGACCTTCTCCTTGCTGTGGCGCTTCGAGCGCGGCGCAGGCCATCTCGGGGGACTCTCGCTCGCGGTCGGGACCGCGGTCGCGCGCGCGCTCGCCGACTGCGGCGTGGAACGCGTGCAGGTGAAGTGGCCCAACGACGTCGTCGCCGATTTTCGCAAGCTCGCGGGCATCCTGGTCGAGACCAGCGGCGAGATGCAGGGGCCGAGCGCGGCCGTGATCGGGGTGGGCGTGAACTACCGGCTTGGCGAGCGCGTCCTCGAGCGTATCGACCAGCCGGTCACCGACGTGTGGCAGTGCGCACCGTCGCATCCGACCCGCAGCGCACTACTCGCGCGCCTGCTGGGCGAGCTCGCCACCGCCCTCGACGCCTTCGAGCACCACGGCTTCGCCGCCGCCCGCGACGCTTGGCGCGCGATGCACGCCTATCAGGGCCGGCGCGTGCGCGTCCTGCCCGCGCATGACAAGCCCTTCGACGCGGAGGTCGTCGACGTCGCGCTCGACGGCACGCTCGTGGTTTCCTGCGCCGACGGGCGCACCCTGTCGCTCTCCTCGGCCGAAATCTCGCTGCGCGGAAAATGAAGGCGGTGCTCGCGATCGACGCGGGAAACACCCGCATCAAATGGGGCGTGCACGACGCGGGCGCCTGGCGCGCAAGCGGCTCGGTGCCGACATCGGAATCGGCGAGTCTTTACGAGGCGCTGCGTGCGGCGTTGCCGGTCGACCTGGCGATCGCTTCCAATGTCGCCGGCGAGAAGGTGCAAGGCGACATCGCGCGCGCCTGCGAGCGTGCCGGCGTTACGCTGACCGTCATCCGGTCCCTTCCGGAGCAGCTCGGAGTGGTGAACGGCTATCGCGATCCGCAACAGCTCGGCGCCGACCGCTGGGCCGCGCTTATCGCCGCTCACCGCGCGGCCCCGGGACACAAGCTGGTAGTCAACGCCGGAACGGCGCTTACCATCGACGCGCTCACCTCCGCCGGACACTTCCTCGGAGGCCTCATCGTCCCGGGCCCCGCGCTCATGCGCCGCTCGCTCGATCGCGGCACCGCGGGCCTTCGCCTCACGGAGGGTGTGCTGCGCGACCTGCCGGCCAGCACTCCCGATGCGATCACCAGCGGGGCGATCCAGGCGTGCGTGGGCGCGGTCGAACGCCTCGGGAAAGCGATGGCCGCCCACGGTGCTCCGCCGGACCGTATCATTCTCTCCGGGGGCGCCGCGGCCGAGATCGCCGCGTCGCTTCCGATCGCCGCGACGCTCCACGAACACCTGGTGCTCGACGGCCTCGTCCTGATCGCCCGCCAATCCTGACCCGCGCTTGTCCCGCCTCGCCTTCTTCCTGCTGCTCATCGCGATCGTCGCCCTCGGCGCGCACCTGTGGCTCACCGCCGCGACCGAGAAGACCGATTTTTCCGCGCGCGAGCGCAACCGCGACGAGGTGCGGCTGGTGGCGGTAACGCCGCCCCTGATCGCAGCGCGCGCCAGCGAGGAGTCCCGCCGCACGGTGCAAAGCCTCGTGGGATCGGCGTGCGTCGAGTTTTCCGGAATCGCTGCCGCCGACATGGCGCGCGGGCGCGACGCATTCGCCGCCTTCAAGCTCGGCGATCGGCTGATCGAGCGCCGCGTCGAGGAGATCACGCGCCACTGGGTGTTCATCGGGCCGCTGCGCGACCGCCGAACGGCCGAGGAGCGCATGACGCAGCTGCGCCGCCAGGGTATCGGCGAGATGTCGATCCGCCCGGATAACGCCATCTCGCTCGGCGTCTTCTCGACCGAAGAGGCCGCGCGCCGCTTTCTCGGCTCGATGGAGGGCAAGGGCGTCAAGGACGCGCAATCGGGACCGTTCCTGAAGGAGACGCGCGAGATCGCGATGCTGGTGAGGGAGCCCGACACCGAGCTGCTCGCCCGCCTCACGTTGCTGCAGCGCGACTTCGCGACCTCGCAGCTGCGCGCCGTCCCCTGTCCGCAATGATGAAGATCCACCCGCTCCTCGCCCCGCTGGTGTTCATCGCGCTCGCGGGCTGCTCGGTGCTCGATCCCTACAACATGATCGGGCGGCAGATGGGCGAGGCGAACGGGCCGGCGACGATGGTGGTTCCCCCGCCGCCTTCAACGACCCTTGGGGCGGCCGCGCGCGCGAGCGCGTTCGATTTCGTCTGGGCGACCATCGAGGATCGCTACCACGATCGCTCCTTCAACGGCGTGGATTGGAGCGCCGTGGGGCAGCGCTACCGGCCACTTGCCCTCGCGGCGCCGAGCGATGACCAGTTCTGGGACGTGCTCGACAAGATGACGGGCGAGCTGCGCGACGCGCACACGCGCGTCGAGTCCCCGAAGAAGGTGGAGCTACGCAATCGCGACGAGTCGATCACCCTCGGATTCTCATTCGTTCCCGTCGAGGACAAGCTCGCGGTGTCATACGTGAATTTCGATTCGGATGCCTGGTGGGCAGGGGTGCGCCCGGGCATGACGCTCGTCATGATCGCGGGCGAATCCGCCGCGCGGGCCTACGAGAGGCTGCGGTCGGACACGCGATTCGACTCGACCGACCGCTCGCGGCACCTGCGCGCGCTACGCCGCCTCATGACCGGCGACCTCGGCTCCACCGTCGCCTTCACCTTCGAGCGCGCCGACGGCTCGCGCTTCGACGCGGCGCTCTCGCGGCGCAAGATATCGACCCGTCCCGCGGCGCTGCACCGCGTCCTTCCCTCCGGCTACGGCTACCTGCGGTTCACCGAATGGACGATCGGCATGACCTCGCGCGCGCTCGAAGGCCTCGAGGAGCTCAAGGGCACGCCCGGGCTCGTCATCGACCTGCGCAACAACCCGGGCGGATCGGCGCACGCGGTGAACCTCTTGCTGGGCAAGTTCTTCCGCCATCGCACCGAGATGGGCCAGGTCACCACGCGCACCGGCACTCCGGTGTCGCTTTTCTTCGGCGCGGTCGAGATCATCAAGTTGAAGCGCGTCGTCGAAGGCGATCCCGACGCCTATGCGGGACCCGTCGTGATTATCGTCAACATGGGCAGCGCCAGCGCGAGCGAGCTCTTCTCGGGATCGATGCAGGCCGCGGGACGCGCCGCCGTCGTCGGCCAGCCCTCGTGCGGATGCTTGCTCGGCTATCTCGGCTACGCACGCATCCCCGGCGGCGCCGAGCTCGCCTACAGCGAAGTGGGCTTCGTGCTCGCGAACGGCAAGCGCATCGAGGGCGAAGGCGTGATCCCCGACCGCGAAGCGCCGCTCACGCTCGCCGACCTGCGCATGAATCGCGACCGCGCGCTCGAAGAAGCGCAGGCGCTCCTCGCCACCATGAAACCCCCGGGAAGCTGACATGGCCCCACCCGTTTCCGCCCTCAACCCTGGCGTCGCGCGCCGCGAGGTGTGGGCTTGGGCGATGTACGACTTCGCCAACTCGGGCTACACGACGGTCGTGCTCACCGCGGTCTTCAACGCCTACTTCGTCTCCGTGGTCGCGGGTAACGCCGAATGGGCGACGTTCCTCTGGACCGTGGCGCTGTCGATCTCGTACGCGATCGTGATGGTGATCGGTCCGCTCCTCGGCGCCTACGCCGACGCGCATGCGGCGAAGAAGCGCGTGCTCGCCATCTCGACCGCGATCTGCATCGCAGGCACGGTCGCCCTCGCGTGGACCGGACCGGGCGCGGTCGCGTGGGCGGTGGTCTTCATCGTGGTCTCGAACGTGGCCTACTCGATGGGCGAGAACCTGTGCGCCGCTTTCCTGCCCGAGCTCTCGCGCCCCGAAGCGCTCGGCAAGGTATCGGGATGGGGATGGAGCCTCGGCTACTTCGGCGGCATCCTCGCGCTCGCGGTCTCGCTCGCCTGGGTGTTGACAGCGGAGGCGCGTGGCTCGACGTCGTCGCAAGCGGTTCCGGGCACGATGATCATCACCGCCGCGATCTACGCGCTCGCCGCGCTCCCGACCTTCCTGTGGCTCAAGGAGCGCGCGCAGCCGATGGCGGTTCCCGGCGCGCGCGCGGCCTTCAGGCGCCTGATGGAAACCGCCCGCTCGGCGCCGCGCTACCGCGACCTGCTGCTCGTCTTCCTCTGCGGCGTTTGCTACCAGGCGGGCGTGGCGACGGTGATCGCGCTCGCCGCGATCTACGCCGAGCAGGTGATGGGCTTCAAGACGCGCGACACGATCATGCTGATCCTCGTCGTCAACGTCACGGCCGCGATCGGCGCGTTCGGCTTCGGCTACGCGCAGGATCGCGTCGGCAAGGTCGTGGCGCTGCGCATCACCATCGTCGGCTGGGTCGCGATGACTGTCGTCGCGTATTTCTCGCGCACCGCCGACACCTTCTGGATCGCCGCCAACCTCGCGGGCCTTTGCATGGGATCGAGCCAGTCGGCAGGACGCGCGCTCGTGGCCTATCTCTCGCCGCCCGCGCGCAGCGCCGAGTTCTTCGGGCTCTGGGGCGTGGCGGTGCGGCTCGCCGCGATCCTCGGTCCCCTCACCTACGGCGCCGTCACCTGGATCACCGGCGGCAATCATCGCCTGGCGATCCTGCTCACCGGCGTCTTCTTCATCGCGTCCCTCGTGGTGCTCGCCTTCGTGAACGAGCGCCGCGGGCGTGCGCAGGTCGCATAATGGCCCGAATGCGCGCCCTCGTCCTCGCTCTCCTGCTCTTCTCATCGATCAACGTCTACGCGGACGACTACATCGAGAACCCCGAAGAGACGGCCAGCACCGACATGAAACGGATGCAGACGGTGATGTCGTTGGCCGTCCAGGGACCCCACTATCCGGCGAAGGTCTTCGATCCGCCCTGCCACGAGCCGTTCGACTGCATCTGCCGGCGCCTCTGCGCCGACCTGCCCCCGGGGAAGAAATTCGTGTCGATCGCGTCCGAGACCATCGAGCCACCGGAATATGCGCGGTTCGTCGACCTCGAGGAGGGCAAGCCGGTCGAAATCCTCGAGATGGGCGACCACCAGCGGGTCTGCCGCCGCCTGAAGGTGTGGCGCCCACTGCTGTTCCTGGATTTCTCCGTGACGCTCAACTGGAAGTAACCTGCTTCCCGTCGTCTTTCTTTCCCATGGAGCGCCGACGCTCGCCGTCGAGGACGGCAGCGATACGCGCGCTTGGGCCGAGCTCGCGCGAAGCCTGCCGCGACCCGACGCGATCCTCGTGGTGTCGGCGCACTGGGATACCGCCGAGCCGCGCGTGAGCGCGGCGACGCAGCCCGCGACCATCCACGACTTCGGCGGTTTTCCCGCGGAGCTCTACCAGCAGCGCTATCCCGCTCCGGGCGCGCCGAAGCTCGCAGAAGACGTGCGCGGCGCGCTCGAAGGCGCGGGCCTGCGCTGCGATGTCGATCCCGACCGCGGCCTCGACCACGGCGCCTGGGTGCCGCTCAAGTGGATGTATCCGCGCGCCGACATCCCGGTGACGCAACTCTCTGTGCAATCGCATCGCGGCCCGCGCCATCACCACGAAGTCGGGCGCGCCCTATCGGCTCTGCGCGGCAAGGCAACGTTGATCCTCGCTTCCGGCGGCATCGTCCACAACCTGCGCGAGCTCGAATGGCACCGGCAGGGCACGCGCGAGCCGACCGCCTGGGCGCGAGACTTCAACGATTGGATCGCCGCGCGCGTAGCGAGCGGCGCCGTGGACGAGTTGATCGACTACCGCCATCTCGCGCCGGAGGCCAAGCGCAGCCATCCGACCGAGGAGCACTTCGATCCCTTCTTCGTGGGCATGGGCGCGGGCGGCCTGCCGGCGCGCCGCCTCGAGCTGGGATTCGACCTGGGCTCGCTCGGAATGGACGGCTACGTCTTCGGCTGAGGCAGTATCATTGCCCCCCATGGCCGCCAAGAAGACGCTCTACGAAATCCTGGGAATCGCCCAGGACGCCAACGACCTCGACATCGGGCTCGCATTCCAGCGCCGGTCGCTGGAGATCCAGCGCGCGAGCGGCGGCGGCGATACCAACGCGCTCACCTTCATCACGCATGCGCGCGACACCCTCATAGATCCCAAGCGCCGCGCCGCCTATGACGCCACGCTGGTGACCGCCGCGGAGAAGGCGGAAGCGGCCTCGCAGGCGCCCGACCTTATCGTGGAAGCCGATGCCGACGAGGAGGAGGATTCGGGCACTCGCAAGAAGGTCATCCCGCTGGTCGTGGTCGCGGTGGTGGCTTTGATCGCGCTGACACTCTGGGTGAAGGGTGGCCACCCGCCGGAGCCGCCGAAGGAACAAGCCGAAGCGGCCGCGCCGCCGCCGCCGCCACCTCCGCCTCCCAAGGCGATGAAGGCCGAGGACATCCTCGCCGCCTCGATGCGCGCCGTCGGCCGCGTGCAAAGCTTCGACATGTCCGGCAGGGCGACGCCGGTCGGCCTCGCGCTCGCGGTCGAGCCGGGCGCGATGGTGACCACCTGCCATGGAGTCTCCGCCGGCTCGCAGATCGTGGTCGCGGTCGGCAAGGAGCAACTCTCGGCGACTCTCACGATCGCCGACGAGGTCCTCGACCTCTGCAAGCTCGCGGTCTCGGGCCTGGCGACGCACGCGCTCGCCATCGCCGCCGAAGAGGCCAAGCCCGAGGACAGGATCTACGCGCTCGGCGCCAATGCCAAAGGCGAATTCGCGCTCACCGAGGGAACCGTGAAGGCCGTGCGGCAGATTCCCGCGGGCAAGGCGCTCGAGCTATCGATGCCGATTGCGCCGAGTGCCAGCGGCGGCGCGGTGTTCGACAAGTACGGCAAGCTCGTCGCCATCGCCACCACCGGACCGGGCGCCGGCGGGCAGCTCGCGATCCCGGCTTCGTGGATCGCGCAGATGCGCACGCGCCAGAAGGACGCGAAGTAGCCCGCGCGCTCGCGCGGGGTCCTGCGTCAGCTCGTAAGAAGGAATAGCGCGATCAGCACGCAGATCGCGAAGATGAGCGCGTAGAGCGCTTCGGGCGAGCGCAGCTCTTTCATCGAGCCGTGTTCTCGATCGATTCTGAAGACCCCCCGTTGTGAAAAAGCCGCTTCTCCGCCGCGCCGAGGGACATTGAAGCGGGCAACGGAGCGCGCTCGCCGGTGAAGCTCGCGCAAGGGAGGAGGCCTCGCGCGTGACGATCGTGTCGCCGCCAACTGGGACAGGAGCCTGCTCATGCGCAGCGGAGAAGCGGGCCACTGCAAATGATGCGCGGCGAAGCTTGCGCGAACCTGACGGAGCGCGGCGTTGCGCCTGCCGGATCAGTCGTATCATTGCCGCGTCATGCGCGTGCTCATTGTCGAAGACGACCCGCTCCTCGCCAACGGCCTCACCGAGACGTTGCGCCGCGCCGGCTATGTGGCCGACACGGTGCCGAGCGCCGAGCGCGCCGAGTCCGCGCTCAAGGTGACCGAGATCGACCTCGTGATCCTCGACATCGGGCTGCCGGGCATGGACGGTCTTGCGTGGCTGAAGAAGCTGCGCGGGCGCGGCGGCGAGCAGGCGGTGCTGGTGCTCACGGCGCGCGACGCGGTCGGCGACCGCGTCACCGGCCTCACGCTCGGCGCCGACGACTACCTCGCCAAGCCCTTTGCCACCGAGGAACTGGTCGCGCGCGTCTCGGCGCTCGCGCGGCGCGGGCGGGCGATGCGCTCGCGGGTGATCGAGCATGGGCCGCTGGCGATCGATCTCGACCGCAAGCGCGCGACGATCTCGGGCAAGGCCCTCGAGCTGTCGCAGCGCGAGCAGTCGATCCTCGAGTACCTCTTCTCGAACGTCGACGCGATCGTCGGCAAGGACAAGATCGCCAACGCGGTGGCCGGGTGGGACGAGCAGATCTCGCCCAACGCGATCGAAGTGCACATGTCGCGACTGCGCGCCAAGCTCGAGCCATCGGGGATTCGCATCCGCACCGTCCGGGGCCTGGGCTACCTCGTCGAGGCGTGGCGCGATGGCAAGCCTTAGGGAGCGGCTCCTCGCCTCCCTCCTGCCGCCGCTGCTCGTGGTCGGCGCCGTCGCCGCCGGCGGCACGTACGTGTTCATGGAACGTCGCCTCACGGCAGCCTTCGACCAGGACCTGGGGGACATCGCCCGCGCGATCGTGCCGTATCTGCGCACCTCCGACGGCCGCATCGAGCTGCAGGTGAACGCGCAGGCCGACGCGATCCTGCGCATGGACAGCGCCGACCAGGTCTTCTACGCGGTGTTCGATTCGCAGGGCGCGATCATCACCGGCGATCGCGCGTTGCCGGCGCCGCGAATCGCCGATGTGAGCGTGACCTTCTGGGACGACGTTCGCAGCAAGGCCAACATTCGGGCGGCGGCGATCCGCGCGACCGTGGACCAATCGCCCGTGATCGTCATGGCGGCCGAAACGACGCGCAAGCGAGATCGCGCTTCGCGCGACGCGATGGTCTCGGCGATCGCGCCGGTCACGCTGCTGTCGATCGCGGCGGTCGCCGCGCTTCTCTTCGGCATCCGGCGCGGCCTCGGCCCGGTCGAGCGGCTACGCAAGGAGCTGCAGGAGCGCTCGCACATGGACTTGCGCCCCGTCGACGAGCGCCAGGTGGTCGACGAGCTGCGCCCGCTCGTGCAGGAGCTGAACGAGATGCTCTCGCGCCTGCAGGGGGCGCAGCTGACGCAGGCACGCTTCATCGCCAACGCCGCGCACCAGTTGCGCACGCCGATCGCCGGCCTGGTGACGCAGCTCGACCTCGCGCGCTCCGGCGACCCGCAGGCCCGGCACCTCGAGCACGCCCGCGAGGGCGCGGCGCGGCTCGCGCGACTCGCGCGCCAGATCCTTTCGCTCGCCGCCGCCGATCCGATTTCCAATCCCGATGAGCGCAAGGACGACTGCGACCTGGAGGCGATCGTGAAGGACCATGCCAACGACTGGCTGCGCGTGGCGACCGCACGCAATGTAGAGCTCGAGTTCGAGCTCGCGGTCACGCCGATTCGCGGCAACGCGCTTCTCGTGGGCGAGCTCGCCACCAATCTCGTCGACAACGCGATCCGCTACGGGGCGAAGACGGTGCGCATCGCGACGCGGCGAGATGGCGCGCGATCGATCTTCGAAGTGATCGACGACGGCCCGGGAATTCCCGTCGAGGAGCGCACGCGCATCTTCGAGCGCTTCCGCCGGCTCGACAACCAATCCACCGAAGGCAGCGGGCTGGGACTCGCGATCGTGAGCGAGATCGCCCAGCGCCACCGCGCCGAGATCGAGGTCACGGAGGGTATGGGCGGCAGGGGCACGCGGGTGGCAGTTTCTTTTCCAGGAGGGCAACCATGATTCGACGATCGCTCCAGAACGTATTGCTGCTCGCGACGGTGACGGCGAGCGCCGTCCTATCGGGCTGCGCCTCTTTCGGCCCCAATGCCTTGCAGCAGACGCGCTTGCAGTACAACGAGGCGGTCAAGGCGACCACCGAGGAGCAACTGCTGCTCAACATCGTCCGGCTGCGTTATACCGATACGCCCAGCAGCCTCGCGGTGTCGACCATCGCCGCGCAGTTCGAGCGCACGCAGAACCTCCAGCTCACGCCTTTCTTCACCTCGGCGGGAGCGGACGTCAATCGAAGCTTCACCGCCATCCTTCCCCAATTGGGAGTCGGCGCCGCCGATCGCCCGACCGTGAGCCTCACGCCGCTCGACGACCAGGAGTTCACGCGCAAGCTCTTCACGCCCATGACGCTCGACGGGATCATCTATCTCGCCAAGACCACCTGGCCGATCTCGACCGTCTTCCGGCTCTACCTCGAGAATCTCAACTGGGTATCCAACGCGCAGTCCGCGAGCGGTCCTACGCCCAAGGATCCGCCGGAGATCTTCGATTTCCTGCGCGGCATCGAGGCGATGCAGTCGCTCCAGGACCGCAGCCGGATCGTCTTCGCACAGGAGGAGCGAATCGAGATCGTGGGCGGCGCGCTGCCCGCGGCGAGCGTCACCGCCCGCGACATGCTCGAGGCCGCCAAGGGCGGCTACGAGTACCGGCAGGATGAGAAGACCGGCTCGTGGTCGTTGATCAAGAAGAGCATGGCACCGGTGCTGCTCGTCGATACGGCGACCGCTTCCTCGCCGGACCTGGCGGCGTTCACCAGCGCTTTCCACCTCAAAGCGGGTCTCGCCAAGTACGACATCACGCAGGAGACGTTGAGCCCCTTCGCCTCGTCGCTTCCACCCGAGGGCGTGACCAGCGTCGACCTGGAAACGCGCTCCCTGCTGCAGGCGCTCTACTACGTGTCGCACGGCATCGAGATTCCGCCCGAGCACGTGGAACGCAAGATGCTGACGATCACCCGCGAGGGGTCCGGCCAGGCATACGACTGGTCGCGCGTCATGCGGGGGTTGTTCCGTGTCGGCTGGGCGAAGGGCGATGAGCGCCCCCCGACCGCCCACGTCGCGGTCCAGTATCGCGGCTACTGGTTCTACATCGACCAGACGGACCAGGACACCAAAGCGACGTTTTCACTCCTGATGGAGCTCTCCCGCCTCGAGCTCGCAGGAAAAGCCGGGCCCGGGCCGGTGCTGACGCTGCCCCTGAGCGGGCGTTAACGCAACCTTCGATAGGTTCGCGCTGTCCGATTGCGGCAAGCACGACACCATGGAACTCGCGGACCTCATCGATTCCTACGGCTACATCGCCGTATTCCTCGGCGCCTTCTTCGAAGGCGAGACGGTGTTGGCGCTCGCGGGGCTGGCGGCCTACCGCGGCTACCTCGACTTCTACAACTTGGTGGCGGTCGCGCTCATCGCGGGGTTCCTCGGCGACCAGATGTATTTCTTCCTCGGCCGATTCAAGGGTCGGGCCATCCTCGAGCGCTTTCCGCACGCGGGCGAGCGCGCCAAGCGCTTCGACGAGATGCTGGCGCGCTGGCACGCGCCGCTCATCGTCGCGATCCGCTTCATGTACGGCTTTCGCATCGTCGGTCCCATCCTGCTCGGGATGGGGCGCGTGCCGGTGTGGAAGTTCGTCGTCTACAACTTCATCGGCGCCGCGATCTGGGCGCCGCTCATCGCCGGTATCGGCTACTTCTTTGGCACGCTGGTCGAGACCATCCTGCACGACCTCAAGAAGTTCGAGCTCTGGGTGTTCGTGGCGATCGCGGTGATCGGCCTCGTCTCGGCCGCATGGCACCACCGCAGGCAGGACAAGCTCGACGAAACCGTGGCGCCCGCCCCGCCTCCGGCCGACCTGACTCAATAATTGGGGTCAGAGTCGCTTTTCTGCCGGACGGAAAATGGACTCTGACCCCATTAATCAGAATTCGTATTCGGTCTGCAGCCGGAGGGTGCTCTTCGGCGCCGCGCCGCCGGTGCCGAAGAGGTAGGCGGCGTTGTAGCGGATCGCTTCTCGCCCGCCCAGCCTCACCTTGCCGAACAGCGCCGGACCGACCTGGTGGCTCTGCTCCTCACGCGGCTCCCAGTGGTTCCACTTGCCCATCTCGCCGAACGCCTGGAAGCCGACCTCCGTGTCGCGCGCGAGCATGTGCCGCGCCTGCAGCTGATAAACCATCTCCATCGGATGCTCGCCTTCCACGCGCGAGCGGTAGATCCGCTCGAAGAAGACGTTCGCGTTCCAGCGGACAGAGCCCGTGTCGAACTGCACCAGCGGACCGATGCGCAGCTCGTAGCCCTCTTCATGGCGCTTTTTCGGAATCTCGATCTCGGTGAGCAAGCCGAAATCGGCGAAGTACTGGTTTGGCTCCGTGAGCTGGAACTTGTTCTCCCACTCGACCGCGTCGTACTTGGTCTTGTCGCCAGGATCCTTTGCGAACTTGAGGTACGCCTCCGTGTACCACCACGGCGCTGCGCCGTAGCCGAACTCGATGCTGCCGGCGCTCGTGCGCCCGCCACCCTGCGAATCCTTCGCCTTCGCAGTGCCGAACAGCAAGGCGATCTCGTGCTCGCCATATTCGACCGTCGGCACGGCGACATAGTCGTCGGGGCCCGCATGCGAAACGATCGGCAAGCCGAGGGCGACGGCTGCGATCAGCCGCGATGTGCCGTTCATGGATTGGTCTTCCTAGGTGGAGTCTTGCGCGCGGCGGCGGGCGAGCGTGGTGCCCACCGCGATGACGGCGACGACAGCGATGAAGAAGGCGATCTGCATGCCCGAAGGCTGCGCGTCGTAGCCGACGAGGCCCTGCAACGCCTTGCCCACCACCGACGAATTCGAGACCAGCGCGGACGTATCCCAGAGCGGCGTCGTGAGGCTCGGGATCATGTTGGCCTGGATGAGGAAGCGAGCCGCTTGCGACGCCATGCCCGCGGCGAGAAGCAGCACGAGGAGCGAGGTCGCGTCGAAGAAGTACTTGAGGGGGATGCGCAGCAGCCCCGCGAAGAGGACCCACCCGAGCGCGACGCCGCCCACGAGGCCGATCGCGCCGCCCGCGAGCATCGAGGTGGCGGAGGCGTCCCCGGAGATCGACACGCCATAGAGGAAGAGCACGGTCTCGGATCCCTCGCGCAGCACCGCGATCAGGATCACGACCATCAGCACCGACAATTCCTTCGCGCCGCTCTGGATATCGCTGCCGATGCGCCTGGCATCCGCGGCCATCTCGCGGCCGTGCACCGACATCCAGATGTTGTGCCACGCGAGCATCACCACCGCGATGCCGAGGATGGTCGCATTGAAGAGCTCCTGGCCCATGCCTTCGGCGAGCGAGGCGATGCTCTCCGCGGCGAAGGCGACGACGATCGAGCCCGCGACGCCCGCGGCGAGCCCTGCGCCGATCCACCGATTGCGCCCCGCGATGCCCTTCGTCGCGGCGGCCACGATGCCGACGATCAGCGCGGCTTCGAGGACTTCGCGAAAGACGATGAGCGCGGTGCCGAACATGTTATTTGGCGACGATCACGCCCTTGGCGGTCTTGTCGTTGAACTCGCCGGCGAACTTGTACTCGCCCGGCTTGAGCGGCCCGATGAAGACGACGCCCTTCGACTTGCCGGGAATCACCTTCTCGATCTTGAGGCTCTCGCTCTCGAACTCCTCCGGCGTGCCGTCCTTGTTCTCGATGAGGAACTTGACTTTCTTGCCCGCGGGCACCTCGATGCGATCGGGCGTGAACTTGTGGTTCTCGATCGTGAGCGAGAACTCGGGTTCGCCGGCAGCGAAGGCGGCCAGGGAGATTGCCGTTGCGAGGACGGCTGCGATGCGGGTCATTCGGACAGTTCCTCTTCTGTTGAGACCTGTCCAAATGCTAATCGTTCTTATTAAGCTCCGCAATAGATGGTCAAAAAATCCTTATTATTCAATGGGCGCGTCCGGCGTGTTGCCGTACTGGAGCCAGGAGGCGAGGTAAAGGCGGACCGAGCGAAAGCCCAGCCGGGTGAGGATCGCGGCGGTCATCGCGGCGCGCAGCCCCGTATGGCAATAGACGATGGTTTCCTTGTGCGGGTCGAGTCCGGCGTAGAGCTTGCGCAGCGCCGCCTTGCTCTTCAGATGCACGCCCGTCGTGTCGGCGATCTCTTTCGCCATGAGTTTTCGCGGCGCGTCGGGATCGGCCAGGTTCTGCTCGTACGGAATGTTCAGCGCGCCCGGGATGTGGCCGCCGCGTTCGGTCTCGTACTCGTCGCCGCTGAATTCGCCGGGGCGGCGCACGTCGACGAACTGCACGCGCGGCCTGCCCACGCGCTCGATCACCTCGCCCGTCGTCACCAGCATCGCCGCGTTGGCGAAGGGGCGGAAACGCACGGGCTTGCGCTTCGACTCCGCGCTCGACACCGGCCTCTTCGCCGCTCTCCACCCTTCGATGCCGTCGTGGAAGACGTCCACGGAGCGAGCGCCGAAATAGTCGAGCGCGAATTGCGCGAGATAGGGTTCGGGGCTACCCGCCTCGCCGTAGACGACGATCGGCTTGGCGAGATCGATCCCTGCGCCGCCAAGCGTCTTCGCGATTCTTTCGATGGGCTGGAAGCGCCCCGTCTTCTCGTCGAGGAGCACTTCCTCGACGTCGCCGACGTTCACCGCGCCCGGAATGTGGCCGTCGAAGAATTTCTCCGCCGGGCGCACGTCCCATACGATCGCGCCACGCGCGATGGCCTTGGCGACCGCGCTCGCATCGACGATCGCGCCGCTGAAGGCGCCGTTGGCGAGAAGCGAGGCGAAGGAGAGGAAAACCGCGAGCGCGAAGCGCACGCTACTGCAGCAGGCGGTTCAGGTTTTCCCGGAGGAACCGCTTGGCGACCTCGGCCTGGTCGTCGTCGAGGAGCGCGAACAGCTTCTTCCAGTCCTCGCTCGCCTTCTTGAAGAGGGGGCGGTTGCGCTCGATGCTCGCCTCGTAGGTGCCGGCGAAGACCCAGAAGTCGGGGCGCGGCTTGGCGAGCTCGGCCTCGAATTTGTCCTTCACCTCCATCGCCGTGAGCGCCACCGAGAGCAGCGCGCGCTGCGTCGAGGCGACCGCGATGTCGAACTGCACCTTCTGGTCGGCTCGGAGCTTGAGGCTCGCCTCGAGCTTGTCGAACCTGGGCTCCAGCGACCCCGCCGCGGACCCGAACGAGACGGCAACGAGAAGCGCCGCCGCAATGAATGGGGTCACACTCCAATTTCGATAATTCAGCATCACGTGCGCGAAACTCCCCGAATAAGAGTAATTGGAGTCTGACCCCATTTATTTCAGAACGGAAGGCGTGTCAGCGGCAACGTGCCGAGGCGCCCGTCCGACATCCAGTAATTGAAGGTGGCGGTGTCGCCGGAGAAGTGCAGGCGATAGGAGCCGATGTCGGCGATGCGAAAGGCGCCGGCGTCGTAGGGCTGGCCGAGCCAGGGCGAGCCGCTGCTGCGGTAGAGGTGGCCCTCGTAGGTCGCGGCGTCGGTCCACGAGCCGCCGGGCATGACGATCCAGGTCGGCGCGCCCGCGTCGTCATAGGTGAACCAGATGGTAAAGAGCGAGTTGTACTGCTGCAGCACGGTGATGCCCCAACCGTTCTGCGCGATACCTCCCCACCAGAGATCGCCCACGTTCGGCAAAGGCGCCGTTTCCTGCCGCCCGAATTCGTTGCGCGCGATGAGCTTCCTTCCGGCGATGCCATCGATGACGTAGTCGAGCGTTGCGTTGCGCGCGTCGACGATGGTGAAGGTGACGCTGCCGAGCGCCGGCCCGATGTCGAAGCGCGCGACGTCGTAGGCGCTGAACGGCGAGCCGTGGGGGATGTAGACCGCGCCCGTGAACGCCGTGTGCGCGGCGTTCCAGTGCCCGCCCGGGATCACGTACCAGATGGGCTTTCCGGCTGCGTCGTACGCATAGACGACCCCGAACAGCATGTCGCCGTGCTGCACGATGCTCAAGCCCCAGCCGTTTTCCGCCATGCCGGACCACCACAGGTCCTGCCATGGATTCGCGGGCATCGTCATAGTGATACGCCGCGTCGCGCCGCCGCCCTGCACCTCGATTTGGTAATCGCCAAGGCGCCCGTCAGGCGTGACGGTGAACGATCCGCCGTTGTCGCTCGTCGCCGGCGAAATGCCCGCCGACGCCGTCCCCGGAATCACGCGCGCGCTCACCTCTACGTTGTAAAGATCGTAGACGCCGATCTTCGCCCTCGGCGTGACCGTGAACGACTGGCCCGGCCGGGGCTGCGGCGGATTGACGGCAACCTGGAGGTAGACGTCCGAGGCGCGATAGACCCACACGTCGAAGTACGCCTGCGCGGCGCCCGCCGCGGCGAGGACGTAGCACCACGTCACGCCGATCGACATCGCGGTAAACCCGATCGACGCGACGCCGTCCGCGCCCGTGACCACCGTGCCCCCGAAGCTCCCGCCCGGAAAGAAGCCGCACGCGTCGTTGGAAAACTGCACCGTCTCGCCCACCGCGGGGTGCCCGGATGCGTTGAGGAAGCGCACCGAGAAGACCTGCGTCGTGTTGGCGAGCACGGTCACCTTCGAAGGCGTCAGGGACACGGCGCTCGCCGCGGCCGCGGCCTCGCCGGCGATCAGCGCGAGAAGGACCGAGAGGAAGAGGCCACGGAACATGCGGGGACAACGCACAAACCAGCTCCTTTGTTGACCACTAATGTTAGCGTGGCGCTTCATGGCCACCGCACCGCCGCCGGTTACGCCTGAAAAGGCGCCCCTTACGCCCGCCCGCGCGGCCTGGATGGCGCTCGCCATCGTGGACACCATCATCCTCGCCTACGTGGCGGCGAGCGTCCCCTGGGGCATCGAGACGCCGAGCGGGTCGTCGCCCTTGGGAGACGTCATCAAAGTAGTTGCGGTCGTGATCAACCTCGCCGCGAAAGCGTTCGCCGCGGGCCTGATGTTCGCGGTCGGCTACGCGATCGTGCAGGACCTACGCGGTCCGTGGAAGCCCTCGCGCGGCGCCGCAGCGCTGCTGTTCCTCCCCTTCCTCGCCGCCGCAACATTCCTCTTCTACCTCGCCGGCATCGAGCTGAACGAGGCATTCAACGAGAAGGTCATGCGTTTCGGCGATCGCCTCGTGGTCTTCGACCGCCTCTCCGTTGCGCACGCGCCGGGCCAATCGATCGGGGCGTATATCGCCGTCCTCGGACTTGCCGTCTATCTCGTCGAGAAGTACACGCTGCGGTGGTTCAACGTGCGTCACGTCGTCTGCATCCTGGCGCTCGTGTTCCTCGGCTGGCCGGTGCGCGAGGCGTGGGAGCGCGAGCGCGACCAGCGCGAATGGCTTGCGCGGCAGGAATGGAAGGCGATCTCGGAGGAAATGACGTTCGTCGACGCGCTCGGCGCGTGCAAGGCGCTGGGCCCCGGCTGGCGCCTGCCGCTACGCCTCGAGGCGGCGATCTACTTCGCCTCCCAGCCGGAAACGATCCGGGCGTGGAAGGGTGTGGCATGGACCGCGATGCAAGCGGAGATGGGCCGCACCGGCGTCGTGGTCGAGCTGGCACCTCGCCGCACGGGAATGTGGCGCTCGAACTACGTGCCATGGCGCGATCGCAGCCTTTGCGAGAAGGACGCGTATTCCAGCGCCCGCACCCCGCCCAACGATTGGTTCACCGCGCTCCTTCCGCAGACCGCGAGGGCATGCATGCATCGACGGTGCAGCTCCTCGCCGAGCTCCGCGACCAGGTTGTCGGCGGAGTCGAACCCCAACTCATCGTGAAGCCCACCGAGGCAGCGACGGTCTGCCTCAAGCCCACTCAGGACGAGATCCCCGAGCTCCGTCACCGACGTTACCCGAAGGAGAGGGGATTCCGCGACGCCGAATCGTTCCTCGCGTATATGAAGGAGAGCTGCAACCCGAGGGTGCCCGGCAGCGATGCTGCCGCGTGCACGGCGTTCAGTACGGAACGCGAACGGTGAGCCGCGCGCCGCCCTCGGGCGACGTTCCGACCTCGAAGACCCCGCCGATCGCCTGCGCCCGCTCCCTCATCGTCACTATGCCGAGCCCGGGATTGGCGCTGTCGGTGGTGTCCACGATTCCTGCGAGCCCGATTCCATCGTCTTGCACCGACATCGTGCATTCGCGGTTTGCGTGCTCGAGGACGATTTCGACTCGCCGCGCGCGGGCATGTTTCGCGACGTTGTTCAGCGCCTCCTGCGCGATGCGAAAGAGCGCGATCTCGATTTGAGGCGCAGGGCGGTCCGACGCCGGGGTGCCCCGCACCGCAACCGCGATTCCCGTTCGTGCGGAGAACTCCCTTGCGTACCGCTCCAACGCCGCCGCGAGGCCGAAGTCGTCGAGCATCTGCGGCCGCAGCTCCGAGGTGACGTCGTCGATCGTCTTGATCGTCGACTCCAGCAGCGCCTCCGAATCGATCATCCGTGCGCGAGCGCTGTCGTCTCCCTGCGCGTTGAGCGCCGACCCCAGAAGCTCGAGGTTGATTTTCAGCGCGGTCAGGTTCTGCCCGACCCGGTCGTGGAGCTCGCGCGAGAGGTTTCGTCGCTCGGATTCCTGCACCTCGACCATTTGCCGCGTCATCGCCCGAAGCTCCGTGGCCGACTGGCGCAGCGAATCGGCGACGCGCTTGCGGTCCTCGATGTCCATGCTCGTCCCGAACCACTTGACGATGTTTCCGTGGTCATCGCGCAGCGGCACGGTGCGCACCAGGAAGCAGCGATATTCGCCGTCCGCGCGCCGCAGGCGCATTTCAC
>Ga0209647_1000265_pt1 | contig 49279 bp, 41 predicted proteins | sample GraSoi_2013_60cm_FD_185827 | JGI IMG/M metagenome (GOLD analysis project Ga0209647, IMG submission 185827) | Grasslands soil microbial communities from the Angelo Coastal Reserve, California, USA - Sample 9_17_2013_60cm (SPAdes) (version 2) | ecosystem: Environmental > Terrestrial > Soil >...
CTCCCGCCGGCAGAAAAGTCGGCGCGGGGCGGCCTTTTTTCCGTGCCAACAGGCGCACGTGGTGAGCCACCGCGGGTTTATATTTCATGCACAACTTATCCACCGACTTATCCGTTGTGGAAGGAAAATGTGCGTGACACACTCTCGCCTCGCGGTGTCAGGAGCGCCGCTTCACCGCTGTTCGGGGAGATAAAACTACCATGCCCTCGGCACCCGCCGGCTCGGAGCGCTTCGCGCGCTCCGGCAGCGTCCCTGGCGACGCGCAAATCGAATCGCTGCGGCTTCCGCCCCACTCCGTCGAGGCGGAGCAGGCGGTGCTGGGCGGCCTTCTCCTGTCCAACTCGGCGTGGGACCGCATCGGCGACGTCATCTCCGAGTCGGATTTCTACCGGGCCGACCATCGCATCCTGTGGCGCACCATCACCCGGCTCGTCGAGGAGAACAAGCCCGCGGACGTGCTGACGGTCGCCGAGGCGCTCAAGCAGACCGGCGAGTTCCAGGATATCGGCGGCATCGCCTACCTCCACCAGCTCTCCTCGGGCACGGCGTCGGCCGCCAACATCCGCCGCTACGCCGAGATCGTTCGCGAGCGCGCCATCATGCGCAAGCTCGCCGAGGTCGGCACCACCATCGCGGATTCGGCGTATTCCCCCCAGGGGCGCGAAGCGCGCCAGCTCCTCGACGAGGCCGAGACCAAGATCCTCGAGATCGGCGAGACCGGCGGACGATCTTCCGAGAGCTTCGCCAAGATGTCGAGCGTGCTCGCGGAGGTGATGAGCCGCCTGGACGAGCTGCACCGCAACCCGGCAAGCGTCACCGGCAAGGCCACGGGCTATACCGACCTGGACGAGATGACCACCGGGCTCCAGGACGGCGACCTCATCATCATCGCCGGGCGCCCGAGCATGGGAAAGGCGCAAAGTCTCGACGCCAAGATCAAGACGTTGACCGGTTGGAAGGACATGGGCGCTTTGGAGGTGGGCGACGCACTCGCTTCGGTCGATGGCGCCCCGTCGATCGTCACCGCGATCTTCCCCCAGGGCGTGCGCCAGACCTATCGCATCACCTTCTCCGACGGGCGCAGCGCCGAATGCTGCGCGGAGCATCTGTGGCGCGTCGATTTTCGCGAGTGGCCGCAGCCGCGCGTCCTCGAGACGAAGAAGGTCTGGGAGATGCTGGGCAAGGCTCGCTACCAGCATCGCCTGTGGATCGACCAGGTGACGGGCGATTTCGGCCACAACGATCCATTGCCTATCGACCCGTGGACCTTGGGCGCACGGCTCGCGACCGAAGGGCTCACCGAGGTCGCCCGGCGCGCGCGCGAGAAGGTCCTCGTGGAAATCGGCGGCGAATCGGCGCAGGTGTCGTCGGAATGGCAGGAGTCGATGCCGGCCCGCAACCCGACGCAGAAATTCATCCCGCGCCTCTATCGCGACGCCCAGCGGCCGGCGCGCCTCGCGCTCCTGCAGGGGCTCCTCGACACCGAGGGCGTGATCGAGAAGTCCGGGGCCATCCGCTTCAGCACGCCGGGCTATCGGCTCGCCAAGGACGTGGTCGAGCTGGTGCGCTCGCTGGGCGGTTGGTGCGCGCTCGGCGACAAGCGCACCACGTATTCCTACCAGGGCGAAAGGAAAGTCTCGCGCACGGCCTACGTGCTCAACATCCACCATGCCGAGCCGCGCTCGCTCTTGCGCCTCGCGGAAAAGCGCGATCGCCTCCCGGAGAGGTGCGACCGGGCATCGAAGCCGGTGATCGTCTCCATCGTCCCGTCGCGAATCGTCCCCACTCAGTGCATCTCGGTCTCGCATCCGTCGCATCTCTATGTGACCGACGACTACGTCGTCACCCATAACACCGCGCTCTCGCTCAACATCGCCGAGCACGTGGGCCTCGAGTTGAAGCTCCCGGTGCTGATCTTCTCCATGGAGATGGGTGGCACGCAGCTCGCGCAGCGCCTGCTGGGCTCGGTCGGCAAGGTCGACGCGCAGAAGCTTCGCACCGGGCGCCTCGACACCGGCGACTGGGACCGCCTCGGCATGGCGCTGGGGCGCTTGAACGAGGCGCCCATCCTCATCGACGAGTCCCCGGCCCTGAACCCGCTGGAGGTGCGCGCGCGCTCGCGGCGCAAATGGCGCGAATACGGCGGCCTGGGCCTCATCGTGGTCGACTACATCCAGCTCATGCAGGGCTCGGACAACGGCAGCAACGAGAACCGCGCGACCGAGATCAGCGAGATCTCGCGAAGCCTGAAGGCCATGGCGAAGGAGCTCTCCTGCCCGGTGATCGCGCTCTCGCAGCTCAACCGTTCGCTCGAGCAGCGCCCCAACAAGCGCCCGGTGATGTCGGATCTTCGCGAAAGCGGAGCGATCGAGCAGGATGCGGACGTGATCTTCTTCGTCTACCGCGACGAGGTCTACAACGAGGACTCGCCCGACAAGGGCATCGCCGAGATCATCATCGGCAAGCAGCGTAACGGCCCGATCGGCACCGTGAAGCTCACCTTCCTCGGCAAGCACACGCGCTTCGAGAATTATTCGGGAGCTTCGCCCAGCTACTGAATGTCGCGTCCCATCCAAGCCACCGTCTCCGTCTCAGCGCTGCGGCACAACTACGCCGTCGCGAAGCGCGCGGCGCTGCAATCGAAGGTCTTCGCGGTGGTCAAGGCGAACGCCTACGGCCACGGCATCGAGCGCGTCACGCGCGCGCTGGTGCGCGCCGACGGCTTCGCCACGGTGGAGCTCGATGGCGCGGTTGCCACGCGCGAGCGCGGCTTCGCGGAGCCGATCCTCCTCCTCGAGGGCTTCTTCGCGCCGGCGGAGCTTCCCGTGATCGCGGCCGCCGACCTCGCGGTCGCGGTGCATGGCGACGAGCAGCTGCGCATGCTCGAGGCGTGGCGCCCCGCCAGGCCGCTCGATGTCTTTTTCAAGATCAATACGGGGATGAACCGGCTGGGCTTCAGCGTGGAAAGCGCGCGTGGCCAGCTCGAGCGCCTGCGTTCGAGCGGCGTGGCGAAATCGATCACCCTGATGGCGCACTTCGCAACCGCGGATGGCCCCGAGGGCATCGAGGAGGCGATGCGCCGCTTCAACCAGGCCACGCACGGCATCGACCTTGCTTGCAGCCTCGCCAACACCGCGGCGATCTTCGCGCACCCGGAAAGCCACGCGGACGTGGCTCGCCTCGGGATCGGCGTCTATGGCGCCACGCCCTTCGCGGAGCGCAGCGCCCAGGCCCTCGGCCTTAAGCCCGCCATGACGCTCACCTCCGAGCTCATCGCGATCCAGGAGCTCGCGGCGGGCGAGAGCGTCGGCTATGGCGGCACCTTTCGCAGCGCGGGCGCGATGCGCGTGGGCGTCGTCGCGTGCGGCTATGCGGACGGCTACCCGCGTCACGCTCCTTCGGGCACGCCGGTCGTGGTGGGCGGTGTCCGCACGAAGACCGCGGGGCGCGTTTCCATGGACATGATCACCGTCGACCTTACCCCGGTCGCCGCGGCGCGCGTAGGCACGCCCGTCACGCTGTGGGGGGAGGGGCTTCCCATCGACGAGGTGGCGAGCGCCGCCGGCACCGTGGGCTACGAGCTCATGTGCGCGGTCGCCGCGCGCGTGCCCTTCATGGATGCGGCGTAATGGCCAAGCCCAAGACCGTCTACACCTGCACCGAATGCGGGGGCCAGTCGACGAAGTGGCAGGGCCAGTGCGCGCACTGCAACGCCTGGAACACGCTCGTCGAGACCGCGGTGGAGGCGTCGGCGGGGAAGGCGGGGCTGCACCGCTTCGCGAGCCTCGCGGGCACGAGCCAGATCGTCTCGCTGGGCGAGGTCGAGGCCGAGGATTTCCCGCGGCTGCCGACCCTCATCGGCGAATTCGACCGCGTGCTGGGCGGCGGGCTGGTGGAGGGCGGCGTGGTGCTGATCGGGGGCGATCCCGGCATCGGCAAGTCCACGCTGCTTCTCCAGGCCGCGGCGCGCCTCGCGGAGCAGGTGCCGGTGCTCTACGTGACCGGCGAGGAGTCCGCGCAGCAGATCGCGCTACGCGCCAGGCGCCTCGGCGTGAACGCTTCCAAGGTGCGCCTCTTCTCGGAGATCGAGCTGGAGAAGATCCAGGCGACGCTCGCCTCCGCCAGGCCGAAGATCGCGATCATCGACTCCATCCAGACGCTCTACTCGGGCGCGCTCACCTCGGCGCCGGGCTCGGTCGCGCAAGTGCGCGAGTGCGCCGCGCACCTCACGCGCTTCGCCAAGCAAAGCGGCACCACCATCATCTTCGTGGGCCACGTCACCAAGGAAGGCGCCCTCGCCGGCCCGCGCGTCCTCGAGCACATGGTCGACACGGTGCTCTACTTCGAGGGCGACACGCACACCAGCTTCCGCCTCATTCGCGCGTTCAAGAACCGCTTCGGCGCGGTGAACGAGATCGGCGTCTTCGCGATGACCGAGAAGGGCCTGCGCGAAGTGACCAACCCATCAGCGCTGTTCCTCTCGCAGCATCACGCGGGCGTGGCGGGCTCGTGCGTGATGGTGACGCAGGAAGGCACGCGCCCCCTCCTGGTCGAGCTGCAGGCGCTGGTGGACGAGGCGCACGGCATGGCGCCCAAGCGGCTCACCGTGGGCCTCGAGCTGAACCGCCTCGCGATGCTCCTCGCGGTGCTTCACCGCCACGCCGGGATCGCGTGCTTCGACCAGGACGTGTTCCTGAATGCAGTGGGGGGCGTGCGGATCGCGGAGCCGGGCGCCGACCTCGCGGTGACGCTTGCCGTGGTTTCGAGCCTGAGAAACCGCCCGCTGCCCGACAAGCACGTGGTATTCGGCGAGGTGGGCCTCGCGGGCGAGGTGCGGCCCGTGCAGCGCGGCCAGGAGCGCCTGCGCGAAGCCGCCAAGCTGGGCTTCACCCACGCCATCATTCCGAGCGCGAACAAGCCGCGCCAGGCCATTGCCGGGCTGCAGATCGTCGCCGTGGATCGCCTCGTCGAGGCGGTCGATTACCTGAAAGGATGAAGGCGGAAAAAGTGGTGTCAGGTACGACTTATCGCGGAGTGACTCCGTCGCAAATAAGTCGTACCTGACACCACTTCTTCTATTTAAGCAGCAGGGCGATCACCAGCCCGACGGCGGCGAGCGAGAGAAGCACGATCGCCGCGACCACGATGAGGTTGGTGGTGTTCTGCGAGGCGGCGGTCATTGCCGGCGTGGGCATCGGCGGCATCGGGCGCTCGACGACTTTCTTCTCGGCAACCGGCGCCGGCTTGGGCTTCGGCGCGGGCACGGGCGCGGGCTCCGGAGCGGCTTCGCGCGGGGCCAGCGGCGAGCCCGGCTCGATCTTGCCCTTGTATGCGCGCATCTTCTGCGTGGCCGAGATGTATTCCTTGAAGTCGTCGACTTGGTCGGTCATGGCCGCCAGGCGCATGGTCGCGTCGAAGGAATCGAAGGTCTTGTTGAGCGAGAGCGGCTTGGCGTCGTCCTCGGTCTTGCCCGGCGGCTTGCCCATCGGCATGGTGTCGGTGTCATCCAGCTTGTCGGGCACGACCGTGGGCCGGTTCATCACCGGCGAGGTCATCGCCTTCAGGGCCGTCGCCGGGCGCGAGTGGTCCATCTGGCGGCGCACTTCGCGCAGGTCGTCGGCGAGCTCCTTGATCGACTGGTAGCGGTCCTCGAGGAGCTTCGCCATGCCCTTGGCGACGATCAGGTCGAGCATCGCGGGCACGGCGCGATTGTGAGCCGAAGGCGGCGGCGGGGTGGTGTTCACGGTCGCGTACATGATCGCGTTCACGTTGTCGCCGTCGAAGGGCGCCACGCCGGTCAACGCCTCGTAGAGAACCACGCCGAGGGAGAAGATGTCGCTCCTCGCGTCGATCGCCTTGCCGATCACCTGCTCGGGCGACATGTAGCGCGGCGAGCCGAGGATCAACCCCGTCATCGTCTTCACCGCGGAGTTGGGCAGGCGCGCGATGCCGAAGTCGGTGATCTTGGCGATGCCGCCCTTCATCACCATGATGTTGGAGGGCTTCACGTCGCGATGCACGATGTCCTGCTGGTGCGCGAAGGAAAGCCCGTCGGCCACCTGCGTGATGATGTCCACCACCACGTCCGCGGGCGGGATCTGCCCCGAGGCGATCATGTCCTTCAGCTCCTGGCCCTCGAGGAACTCCATCGCCATGTAGGCCACCTGGTCGGTCTTGCCGACGTCGTAGATGGTGACGATGTTGGGATGGTTGAGGCGCCCGGCGGCCTTGATCTCCTGCTGGAAGCGCGCCTCGTATTCCTCGAGCTCCTGGCGCGACAGGTTGAGGTTTATCGTCTTGATCGCGACGGTGCGGTCGATGATCGGATCGACGGCCTTGTAGACGACACCCATCGCCCCCTGGCCGATTTCCGAAACGATCTTGTAGCGTCCGAGCGTGGCGATCATTTATTTCGCTAGTTTTTCTTCGGCACGGATGCGGTCGGCGGCGCCGCCTTCGACTTCTCCTTCGCTTCCTTGTCCTGCTGCGCCTTCTTCGCCTGCGCCTTGGCGGCGGCGAAGGTCTTGGTCCACGACGGATGCCCGGCCTCGGCGGGCGTGAGGTCGAAGTTGGGTTCGACTTCGTAGATCTTGACGAATTGCGCGCGGCACGCGGTGATCTTGTTCTGCAGGCAGAGCGTGAAGGCCACGTGCTTCATCGCGCGCACCTGGTCCTCCTTCTTGAGGCCTTCCTTCACCGCGCTCTCGAGGAGCGTGTGCGCCGCGGGGTAGTCGCCCGCGTCGTACTTCACCATGCCGTCGGAGAGCAGCTGCTCGGCCTTGCCGAGCGGGATGAGGGGCTTCCTCACCGAGGCCTCGCGCTCGGCGATGAGCTGGGTGCGCACGTTGCGGTACACCGGGCCCCAGATCGGGTGGCCGTCCTCGGCGCTGGTGAGCGAGAAATCCGGATAGATCTCGAAGGCCTTGCGGAACTCATCGCGGCAGAGGAGCTCGCGCTGCGACACGCAGTGCGAGAACGCGAGGTACTTGCGCGCGCGCGCCTGCTGGACCTTGGAGAGCATGCCGTGCTCGAGCGCCCCGGTGAGGCTCTTCACGGCGTTGTCGTACTCGCCGACTTCGTACTGCTTCACGCCCGCGGCGAGCTGCTCGGTGGCGCGCTCGCGCAGTACATCTTCCGTGATCTGCGGCGCGGCGGGGGCGGGCTTCTGGTCGAGCGACGATAGTTGCTGGCATGCCGCGGCGAGGAGCGCCGCGGCGGCGAAGGTGATGCGGTGCACGAGGGTCGTTTTCATGGGCATCACTGGAATTTGTGCCGGACCGTGATTTCCTCGCGCGCCTTGAGGTCGTAATTTTCAGTGTGCGGCGCGAAGGTCGTATTGCGAATCTCGATCTTGTACTTGCCGGGATCGAGCTTCAGCGACTTCATCGGCGGCGTCACGCCGCGCGATTTCCCATTCACGAAAATCTCGCCCCACGGCGTGACCGCGAAGACCAGGGTCGCGGGCGGCACTGCGGGCTTCGATGCATCGCCCTTGGTTTCTGCCTTGCTGGCGGCTTCGGCGGCCGCCTTGTCCTTGGCGGCCTTCTCGCCTTCCTTCTTCACGTCGCGCGCCGCCTTGTCCGAGGACTCGGTCGGCGGCGCGGCGGGCGGCACCGCGGCCGCGGGCGGCGATTGCTCGAGCACCTTCGCATCGGGCTTCGTGATCTCGACGGGTTTCGGCGGCTCGGTCTGCGACACCGGCGCGGGCCGGGGTGCGACCACGGGCGGGGGCGCCGTCGCGACGGTGGTTTCGGCGGCGGTCTTCGGCTTGGTGGCGACGAGGATGCCGAGGATGAGCACCAGCCCCGCGAGCCCGCCCGCCACCATGGTGAGCTTCTTCTTGTCCTGCACGAAGGCCGGCATGCTGAGCGTGACGGTGGACGCGCCCGTGGCCGATTGCTTGCGCTGGTTCGGCGTGGTGGAGGACGCGCGATCCTTCATGCCGTCCTTGGCCTTCTGCAGCGCGCCTTCGTGGTGGCCGACCACGTAGATCTCGTGCTCGCGCACGTGTTTGTCGGTGCGCGAGCCTTCATAGTGGAATAGCTTCGCGTACTCGCTCGCGAGGTTCGACACGACGTCGTAGTAGGAGCGCGACACGACGATCTGGCCGGGGCGCGCGAAGCTCATGATGCGCTGCGCCACGTTGATGCCGTCGCCGATGATGTTGGGATGCCCGTTGATGTCCTTCACCAGCTTCACGGGGCCCAGGTTGATGCCCATGCGCACCGAGTCTTCGCCGGTAGCTTCCACGATGGTGGAGGTCATGCCCTCCGAGATCATCTTCTCGCGCAGCGACAGCGTGACGAACAGCGCGTCCTCCGGATCGCCGAGGAAGCTGATGGCCACGCCGTCACCGGTGTCGAGGATGATGCGGTCGTTGACGGGGATGTCCTTGATCGCCTCCGACAGGTTTGTGGTGAGGCTCGTCTTCAGGCGGATCTGCTCGGTGACGGGCTTCTTGGAATACCCCACCAGGTCGATGAACACGACGCTGCAGATGAAGGTTCGGTTAGCCTGATCGAGCATATGGGCGGCGCGAGGCCAGATTTTGATTTAGTTGTGGTAATGCAGTGACTTACAGGCCGAATTTCGGGCGATTCCTAGTTTAACCGATTCCTTGATCGCCCACCTGTGTCATCGATCACATCTCCACGGTCCGGCCGTTATAGCGCGCGCCGTCGGGGCCGAGCAGGAACATGAGCCCGCGCGCGGCGGCCGCGGCGGTGCGCAGCTTCGAGCGATCCTCCGCCGGATGGCTCTGCGCGCGCTGCGGCGTGGCGATCGGTCCCGGGATGAACACGTTCATGCGCGGCCGCCCCTTGTGAGCGAGCTCCTCGCCCCACACGGCGGCGAGCGTGGCGAGGCCCGCCTTCGACACCGCGAACCCGCCCCAGTAGGCGAGGGGGTGGGCGCCGTGCGTCTCCCCGGTAAAAACGACAGAGGAGTCGGAGGCCGCCGACAGGAGCGGAAGGCACGCCCTTGTGAGCGCAAAGGGCCCTGCCAAGTTCACTTTCAGGAGTGTCATCCATTGCTCGAGGCTCTGGTTGGCGAGCGGTCCCAGGGGCACGAAGTGGCTCGCGCAGTGGGCGATCGCGTCCAGGCGCCTCAGGTCCCTGCGCAGGAGCTGGTTCAACGCTTCGTACTCCCGCGTGGCGGCGGCGGCGAGGTCGAGGGGAATGAGCGCCGGCTCCGGGCCGCCGGATTCGACGATGGCGTCGTACGTCGATTCGAGCTTCTCCAGGGTGCGGCCAAGCAGCGCCACGGTCGCCCCGTGGGCGGCGCAGTCGAGGGCGAGCGCCCTGCCCAGGCCCTGGCCGGCGCCCGTCACGAGGACCACGCGGCCCTCGAGCAGGTTGGCGGGCGGGGAGTATTCGAGGGGAAAGGCGTCGGTCACGAGGTTTTCACCCGGCCCTGCGAGAGGGACGCGAGGTAGTGGATCGTGGCCCGGGCAGCGGCCTGGCCGCTCGCGACCGCGCTTTCGAGAGTCGCCGGATAGGCGCTTTCGGTGTAATCGCCGGCGAGCACGAAGCCCGGGGCGCAGGTCCGGTTGGGCGGCCGGAAGACGCCCGGCTTGCACGCGAACGTCGCGCGCTTCTCGACGATCACCTTGGTCCAGATCGGCGCCGGGAGGCCGCCCGCGACGGCGGCGATCTCGCGGTGGACGAGCGTGCCGAGGACGTCGTTGTCGAGCTCGAGATGCGGGCCCTGTGCGCTGATCACCGCGGCGAGGAGGCCCCGCGATCCCGAGAGGGCCTCGCGGTCGAACACCCACTGCACGTGTCCGCCGGCGAGCCCGATCATCGCGAACGGCAATCTCACCGGCGTCTCGTATTGCAGGTACACGGTGGCGATCGGCTCGTGCTCCATGTCCGCGAGGCGTAGCCGCAGCGGATCGAGCGCGCGGCAGGCCTCCACCAGCGTGCCGACCTGGAAGGGCGCGACCGCGCAGACCACCGCGTCGAAGCGCCGCCGGCGCCCGGCGATGTCGAGCGTCCAGCCGTCGGCGTCGGGCTCGATCGCGGCGACGCGAACGCCCAATGCGATCTCCGCGCCTCGCTCCCCGAGCCAGTCGATGGCGGCGTCGGGCAGGATTGCCGACAGGTCCATCGCCGGAATGAGGAGGTCCGAATCCTCGCGCGTCCGGAAGAGCGCGTCGCGCAGCACGTTGGCGAAGACCTGTGCGTCGGCTTCGCCGAGCGGCGTATTGAGCGCGGCGACGCAGAGCGGCCCCCACAGCCAGTCGCGAGTGGCGCGCGTCTGCCGATGCGCGTCGAGAAGCTGCGCCACCGTGGTTCCCGCGGCGACCGCGAAATTGCTGCGGCGAAGCGCGAGCGCCATGCGCACCGCCGCCCAGCGATCGCCGCGCGCAAGGCCGGTCGCGCGCGCGAGCGCCACTGCGAGATGAAGCGGCGCCGGCAGGCGTGGGGCGCGCATCGAGAAGCGTCCCGGAAATTCCAGCGTGAGCGGCGTGCGCTTGAGGGCGCGCTCCGAGACGCCGACCGTGCGCATCAGGGCGAGCGTCTCGCGATAGGCGCCAAGCAGGAGGTGCTGCCCGTTGTCCAGCAGTGCGCCGCGGTATTCGACGCGCCGCGCCCGTCCCCCGGGCGTGCGATTGGTCTCGTAGAGGCTGACCGTGTGACCGTTGCGAACCAGGTGGACCGAGGCCGCGAGGCCGGCATAGCCCGCGCCGACCACCGCGACGCGCCGCGCGGCGCTCACCCCTTCACCCACGTCTTCCAGGCGATCCAGAGCTTGCGCAGCGGCGTGAGGGCGATGCGCTTGTCGAGAACCTCGTAGCGGTCGCGGCGGATCTCCTCGAGGAGCGTGCGGTAGATCGCGGCCATGATGAGGCCGGCGCGCTGGCCGGCGCGGTCCTCGGGCGCAAGCTTCGAGTAGGCGAGGTCGTAATAGGTCTGGGCTCGTTCCGCCTGGAAAGCCATCATCTGCCGGAACGGCTCGCCGAGCCTGCGCGCAAGCACGTCCTCGGGCGACAGGCCGAAGCGGGCGAGCTCGTCCTGGGGAATGTAGACGCGGCCGCGGCGCGCGTCCTCGCCCACGTCGCGAATGATGTTGGTGAGCTGGAAGGCGAGGCCGAGGGCCTCCGCGTACTCGAGCGTGAGCGGATTCGAGAATCCGAAGATCGACGCCGACAATTGGCCCACCACGCCCGCGGCGCGATGGCAGTAGAGCTTGAGCGAGTCGAAATCCGGATAGCGGTGGTAGACGAGGTCCATCTCCATGCCGTCGATGATCTCGTTCATGCGCGCGGCGTCGAGCCGGTACGCGCCCACGAACGGCGCGAGCGCCTGGGTGACCGGATGCTGCGGATGCCCGGCGAAGAGATTCGCGACTTCCGTGCGCCACCAAGCGAGCTTCGTGCGCGCCACGCCGATGTCCTTCACCTCGTCGGCGATGTCGTCGACTTCGCGGCAGAACGCGTAGAGCGCCGTGATGGCCCGCCGCCTCTCCGCCGACAGGAAGAGGAAGCTGTAGTAGAAGCTCGAGCCGCTCGCCGCGGCTCTTTGTTGGCAGTACTCGTCAGGGGTCATGGGAAAGTGGTGTCAGGTACGACTTTTCGGCGCGGGACGCGCTTCAGGAAAAGTCGTACCTGACACCGCTTTCCCCAGGATCTTCAACCAATCGATTTTTCCAAGCGTGGGACGCTGCCTGAATACATCGCCCTGCACGGCGTCGATTTTATCCAGAATGGCCTTGCCGCCCGCTACCGTCGCGCGGATCTCGAGGCCGAGGCGGCCGGCAAGCGCATGACCGAGCGGCGAGCCGGCCGCGAGCATGCCCCGCGCACGATCGCACTCGAAGGCCATGAGCTTTCCCCACAGCGGGTGAACAGTCGCGTTCGCGATGTCACTCTCGGAGATGCGGAATTTCTCGAGGTCCTCCTGGGGGATGTAGATGCGGCCCATGCGCCAGTCGATCGCCACGTCCTGCCAGAAGTTGATGAGCTGGAGAGCGGAGCAGATGTCGTCCGATTGCGAGACGCTCGCGGCATCGGTGCGCTCGAAGAGGTGCAGCAACAGGCGCCCGACGGGATTGGCGGAACGGCGCGAGTAGTCCATGAGCTCGGCGAAGTCCGCATAGCGCTTCTTCACGACGTCCTGCCTGAACGCATCGACGAGGTCGCGCAGCAGCGTGACGGGCAGCGCGTATTCGCGCACCGCGCCCGCGATGCGCTCGAAGCCCGCGCGCGGCGTGCGACCGGCATCGATCTCATCGAGTGCGCGCAGGTAAGTGTCCAGGCCGGCCAGGCGTTGCGCGAGCGAAAGGTCGCCTTCGTCGGCAATGTCGTCGGCGCCGCGCGCGAAGCCGTAAATGGCTTCCACGGGCGCGCGCAGCCGGGCCGGCAGGAGCACCGAGGCGACGGGAAAGTTCTCGTAGTGGTCGACCGCCAAAGGGATCACGGAAGGGCTTGAATTTTCTGGATTATATCGTCGGATTCGGGCGCATCCCGGGAAATCTGGAGGCGCCGTTTTCGGTTATAATTCTGCGACCCGCGAAAGTGGCGGAATTGGTAGACGCACTGGATTTAGGTTCCAGCGCCGAAAGGCTTGTGGGTTCGAGTCCCTCCTTTCGCACCAGGTCGATTCCCAAGAAGAAAACCGGGGACAGACCTCGGTTTCCGGGCGCAAGTCGGCTCGCGCCAACGGCCGGAAACCGAGGTCTGTCCCCGGTTTTCTCCACCCCAAGAATTCCAACAAGGAACCATGGCAATGCAGCAGGCAGTCCGGAACACACCCAGCCCGCTCGAGCGCAACATCACGGTCTCGGTGCCCGTCGAGCAGATCGAGGCGGAGATCGCCACGCGCCTGAAGAAGCTCGCGCGCACGGTGAAGATGCAGGGCTTCCGTCCCGGCAAGGTGCCGCTCAAGATGGTCGAGCGCCAGTATGGCTTCCAGGTGCGTCAGGAAGTTGTCACCGACACCGTCTTCAAGCGTTTCGACGAGGCGGTGAAGGGCCAGAACTACCGCGTCGCGGGCTATCCGAAATTCCAGCCGGTGCAGGCGCCGCAGGGCGCCACCGCGATGGAATACACCGCGACCTTCGAGGTGTATCCCGAGGTGGCGGTGGGCGACGTCTCGTCGCGCGAAGTCAAGCGCCCGGTCACGCAGGTGACCGACGCGGATGTCGCGAAGACGCTGGAGACACTCCGCAAGCAGCGCGCCAAGTACAACAACGTCGAGCGCGTGGCGCGCGTCGGCGACCTCGTCAATGTCGATTTCGAAGGGCTCATCGCGGGCCAGCCCTTCGAGGGCAACAAGGCCTCCAACTTCACCGTCGTGCTCGGCGAAGGGCGCATGCTGCCCGACTTCGAGGCGGCGCTCGCCGGCATGAAGGCTGGCGAGCAGAAGACCTTTCCGCTCACGTTCCCGCAGGACTACGACGAGCGCGTGCGCGGCAAGACGGCCGACTTCACCGTGACCGTGAACCAGGTCGCCGAGCCCGAGCTTCCGCCACTCGATGCCGAGCTGGCGAGGCAGCTGGGCGTGGAGTCGGGCGACGTCGAGCGCCTCAACACGGAGGTGCGCGAGAACATCGAGAAGGAAGTCGCCAAGCGCATCAAGTCGACGGTGAAGGAGCAGGTGATGGACGCGCTGCACCAGGCGGCCACGTTCGAGGTGCCGCGCGCGCTCCTCGACTCCGAGATCCAGCGCATGCAGCAACAGGCGGTCGAGGACCTCAAGCAGCGCGGCATGACCACCCAGGACTTGACGCTCCCCCCGGACCTCTTCACCGACCGCGCGGCGCGGCGCATCAAGGTGGGCCTCCTCGTGGCCGAGCTCGTCAAGAAGAACAACCTCCAGGCGCGCCCCGAACAGGTGCGCAAGGTGATCGAGGAGCACGCACAGAGCTTCGAGAAGCCCGAGGAGCTGGTGCGCTGGTACTACGGCGAGCCGGCGCGCCTGAATGAAGTCGAGGCGCTCGTGATGGAGGACAACGTCGTAGAATGGGCTCTGGGGAATATGAAGGTCGTCGACCAGAAAACCGCTTTCGACGACCTGATGGGGACCAAGAAGGATTGACCATGTTCATCAAGCACCAGCAAGACGAGAATTTCGAGGAACCCGAGGGCCTGGGCCTCATCCCGATGGTGATCGAGCAGTCGGGGCGCGGCGAGCGCGCCTACGACATCTATTCGCGCCTGCTGAAGGAGCGCGTGATCTTCCTGGTGGGGCCGATCAGCGACGGGATGGCGAACCTCGTCGTCGCGCAGCTCCTCTTCCTGGAAAGCGAGAACCCCGACAAGGACATTCACCTCTACATCAACTCGCCGGGCGGCAGCGTCTCGGCGGGCATGGCGATGTACGACACCATGCAGTTCATCAAGCCGGACGTGTCCACGCTCTGCACCGGGCTCGCCGCGAGCATGGGCTCGTTCCTGCTGGCCGCGGGCGCCAAGGGCAAGCGCTTCTGCCTGCCCAATTCCCGCGTGATGATCCACCAGCCCTCGGGCGGCTTCTCCGGCCAGGCCTCGGACATCGAGATCCACGCCAAGGAAGTGTTGTATTTGAAACGCAAGCTGAACGAGATGCTGGCCCAGCATACGGGACAATCGATCGAGACCATCGAGCGCGACACCGATCGCGACAATTTCATGAGCGCCGAAGACGCTGTAAAGTATGGTTTGATAGACAAAGTGCTCACCAACCGCACCGAATCGGCGGCGGCGTAGAGAGTCCAGGGAGACTTAGCGGCACATGACGGAAAAGGTCGGCGGGGAAAAGCTTCTTTACTGTTCCTTCTGCGGCAAGAGCCAGCACGAAGTCCGCAAGCTCATCGCCGGCCCGTCGGTATTCATCTGCGACGAGTGCATCGACCTCTGCAACGACATCATCCGTGAAGAGGCCTCCACCGACCCGGGCACCGGCAAGGCCGCCAAGAGCGATCTCCCCAGCCCGCACGAGATCTGCGAGATCCTCGACCAGTACGTGATCGGCCAGGTCCAGGCCAAGAAGATCCTCTCGGTCGCGGTCTACAACCACTACAAGCGCCTGAAGACCGGCGGCAAGCAGGACGATGTCGAGCTCGCCAAGTCGAACATCCTCCTCATCGGCCCCACCGGCTCCGGGAAGACGCTCCTCGCGCAGACCCTCGCGCGCCTGCTCAACGTGCCCTTCGTGATCGCCGACGCGACCACGCTCACCGAAGCCGGCTACGTCGGCGAGGACGTCGAGAACATCATCCAGAAGCTCCTGCAGAAGTGCGACTACGACGTCGAGAAGGCGCAGCGCGGCATCGTCTACATCGACGAGATCGACAAGATCTCGAGGAAGAGCGACAACCCGTCCATCACGCGCGACGTGTCGGGCGAAGGCGTGCAGCAGGCGCTCCTCAAGTTGATCGAAGGCACGATCGCCTCGGTTCCCCCGCAGGGCGGGCGCAAGCACCCGAACCAGGAGTTCGTGCAGGTCGACACCACCAACATCCTCTTCATCTGCGGCGGCGCCTTCGGCGGGCTCGAGAAGGTCATCCAGAACCGCACGGACCGCTCAGGCATGGGCTTCGGCGCCCACGTGCGCTCCATGAGCGACCGCCAGGTGCTGAACGAGCTCCTGCACGACGTGGAGCCCGAGGACCTGATCAAGTACGGCCTCATCCCCGAGTTCGTGGGGCGCCTTCCGGTCGTGGCGGTGCTGGACGAGCTCGATACCAGCGCGCTGGTGAAGATCCTGGTCGAGCCCAAGAACGCCCTGGTGAAGCAGTACCAGAAACTCCTCGCGATGGAGGGGGTCGAATTGGAGTTCAGGGATCATGCCCTGGCTGCCATCGCGAAGCGCGCCCTCGAGCGTCGTACCGGCGCGCGAGGGCTGCGTTCGATCATTGAACATGCCCTCCTCGACATCATGTTCGACCTGCCTTCCCTCGCCAACGTCCAGAAGGTCGTGGTCGACGAGGGAGCGATTTTTGGCGACGGCAAGCCCTTGCTCATCTACTCCGACCAGCCGAAGGTCGCGAGTGGCCAGCAGTAGTCCCCTCCAGCCTCCTTTTGCCGCCCCCGCGGGGCTTGTCCGGGTGTCCCGGCGCCCCCATGTTTGCCCGTATCCAACCCAGGAAATGCCATGACCGCACCGTCGTTTGCCGCTGAATCCCGCGTCCTGCCGCTCTTGCCGCTGCGCGACGTGGTGGTGTTCCCGCACATGGTGATTCCGCTGTTCGTCGGGCGCCCGAAGTCGATCAAGGCGCTGGAAGCGGCCATGGAGGAGGGCAAGAACGTGGTCCTGGTGGCGCAGAAGAGCGCGGCCAAGGACGAGCCCAATCCCGAGGACCTCTACGACGTCGGCACGGTCTCGACCATCCTGCAGATGCTGAAGCTCCCCGACGGCACGGTGAAGGTGCTGGTGGAGGGCGTGCAGCGCGCTCGCATCGAGAAGGTCCTCACCGACAAGGTGAACTTCGAGGCCGAGATCGAGATGATCCCGACCGAGGAGCCCGATTCCAACGAGGTCGAAGCCATGCGCCGCACGTTGCTCGCGCAATTCGACCAGTACGTGAAGCTGAACAAGAAGATCCCGCCCGAGGTCCTCACCTCGCTCTCGGGGATCGACGGCGCCGGGCGCCTCTCGGACACCATCGCAGCGCACCTGCCGTTGAAGCTCGAGCAGAAGCAGCAGATCCTCGAGATGTTCCATGTCGGGCGCCGCCTCGAGCAGCTCCTCCAGCTCCTCGAGACCGAGATCGACATAATGCAAGTCGAAAAGCGCATCCGCGGGCGCGTGAAGCGCCAGATGGAGAAAAGCCAGCGCGAGTACTACCTGAACGAGCAGGTGAAGGCGATCCAGAAGGAGCTCGGCGACTCGGAAGAGGGCGCCGACCTGGACGAGCTCGAGAAGAAGATCAAGGCCGCGCACATGCCCAAGGAGGCCAAGGTCAAGGCCGAGGCCGAGCTGAAGAAGCTGAAGCTCATGTCGCCGATGAGCGCGGAAGCCACCGTGGTGCGCAACTACATCGACACGCTCGTGGCGCTCCCGTGGAAGAAGAAGACCAAGGTCTCCACGGACCTGAAGAATTCCGAGAAGATCCTCGATGCCGACCACTACGGCCTCGAGAAGGTGAAGGAACGCATCGTCGAGTACCTCGCCGTGCAGCAGCGCGTGGAAAAGCTGAAGGCGCCGATCCTGTGCCTGGTCGGCCCGCCGGGCGTGGGCAAGACCTCGCTGGGCCAATCGATCGCGCGCGCCACCAACCGCAAGTTCGTGCGCATGTCGCTGGGCGGCGTGCGCGACGAGGCCGAGATCCGCGGCCACCGCCGCACCTACATCGGCTCCATGCCCGGCAAGATCCTGCAGAACATGACCAAGGTCGGCGTTCGCAATCCGCTCTTCCTGCTCGACGAAGTCGACAAGATGGGCATGGATTTCCGCGGCGATCCGTCCTCGGCGCTGCTGGAAGTGCTCGACCCGGAGCAGAACCACACGTTCGTCGACCACTACGTCGAAGTCGAATACGACCTCTCCGACGTGATGTTCGTCGCCACCGCCAACACGCTGAACATCCCCGCGCCGCTCCTCGACCGGATGGAGACCATTCGTCTGTCCGGCTATACGGAGGAGGAGAAAGTGCACATCGCCAAGATGTACCTGCTGCCCAAGCAGTTCAAGTCGAACGGCATCAAGGAAGGCGAGCTCACCGTCACCGATTCGGCGCTGCGCGACATCACGCGCTTCTACACGCGCGAAGCGGGCGTGCGCGGCTTCGACCGCGAGCTCGCCAAGATCTCGCGCAAGGTGATCAAGTCGATCCTCACCAAGAAGAAGGACAACTCCCACGTCACGGTGAATTCGAAGAACCTCGATCGCTACCTGGGCGTGCGCAAGTACACCTACGGCATCGCCGAGAAGGAGAACCAGGTGGGCCAGGTGACCGGCCTCGCGTGGACCGAAGTGGGCGGCGAGCTCCTCACCATCGAGGCGGTGAAGCTCCCCGGCAAGGGCAACACCGTCACCACCGGCAAGCTCGGCGACGTGATGCAGGAATCGATCAAGGCGGCGATCTCCGTGGTGCGCGCACGCGCCAAGCGCCTGGGCATCAACGACGACTTCTACCAGCAGCTCGACCTGCACATCCACCTGCCCGAGGGCGCCACGCCCAAGGACGGGCCTTCCGCGGGTGTCGCGATCGCCACCGCGATCACCTCGGTGCTCACCGGCATCCCGGTGCGCTGCGACGTGGCGATGACGGGCGAGATCACGCTGCGCGGAGAAGTGCTGCCGATCGGCGGCTTGAAGGAGAAGCTCCTCGCGGCCCACCGCGGCGGCATCAAGAGCGTGCTGATCCCGAAGGAGAACGTGAAGGACCTGGCCGAGATTCCCGAAGAGGTGAAGAACGCCATCGAGATCACGCCGGTGCAGTGGTTCGACCAGGTGCTGGAGCGCGCGCTGGAGCGCAATCCGCAGCCATTGGTCGACGCTCCCGCCGTGGCGCCGCCGCCGGCCCCGGAAGTCAGGCCGCAGGTCGTCAAGCACTAGGGAACGGTCGCCGGCCTGGGCCGGCGACCGTTCCGTACTGGAAAGCCGACCGTCTTTCCGCTAAAATGATCGACTTTCCGGGTGCTTAGCTCAGCGGGTAGAGCGTCGCCCTTACAAGGCGAATGTCGGGGGTTCGATCCCCTCAGCACCCACCACCGGAAAAAGCGTTCAAAGAATTCTGGAGTGGTAGTTCAGTTGGTTAGAATACCGGCCTGTCACGCCGGGGGTCGCGGGTTCGAGTCCCGTCCACTCCGCCAGTCAACAGGGCGAACCCCAGCGGTTCGCCCTTTTTGTTAGAAAGTCCCCGCCATGCTCCAGAACTTTCGGGATTTCGCCAGCAAGAGGTTCGTACGCCTCCTCTTCGCGCTTTTTCTCGTCATTCCCTTCGGCCTCTTCGGCATCGACTACTACTTCAAGGCCCCCGTGGGCGGCGACACCATCGCCTCGGTCGGCTCGCAGCGCATCGGGCAGACCGAGTTCGACAACGCGATCCGCCAGCAGGCCGAGATCTATCGCCAGCAATTCCGCGGCCAGTTCGACGCCTCCATCATGGACAACCCGGAAGTGCGCCGCTCCGTCCTCGACCGCCTCGTGAACGAGCGCCTGGTGGGGATCGGCGCCGAGCGCGCCGGCATTCGCATGAGCGACAAGGAGCTCGCGCAGAGGATCGCCGCCGAGCCCTTCTTCCAGGTGGACGGGCGCTTCGACAAGAGCCGCTACGAGTCGCTCGCGAGGAGCCAGAACCTCACCACGTTCGGACTCGACGAGCGCCTGCGCGCGGACTACCGCCAGCGCCAGTTCCGCGACTCGATCGCCGAGACCGCCTTCGTGCCGCGCTCGACCCTCGACGGCTTCATCCGGCTCTCCGAGCAGACGCGCGAAGTGAGCGTGGTGAACCTCGCCCCCGACGCCTACATGGCGAAGGTCAAAGTGGCCCCGGAGCAGGTGAAGGCCTATTACGACGAGCACGCCGCGGAATTCACCACTCCGGAGCGCGCGCGCGTCGAGTATGTCGAGATGTCGCTCGACGCCGTGGCCGCGAAGATCGCGGTCAAGCCCGAGGACGTGAAGACGGTGTACGACGAGGAGGTGAAGGCGGGCAAGCACGGCCAGAAGGAAGAGCGCCGCGCGAGCCACATCCTCGTCGCCGCGCCCGCCGACGGCAAGGCCGAAGAGCGCAAGGCCGCCGAGGCCAAGGCGAAGGACATCGCCGAGCGCGTGCGCAAGAACCCCGCGAGCTTCGCGGATGTCGCGAAGAAGGAATCCCAGGACCCGGGATCGGCGGTGCAGGGCGGCGACCTCGGCTTCTTCGGCCGCGGCGCGATGGTGAAGCCCTTCGAGGACGCCGTGTTCGCCGCCAGGAAGAACGAGATCCTGGGCCCCGTGGCCAGCGACTTCGGCTACCACGTGATTCGCGTGACCGACATCAAGCCCGAGAAGGTGCGCGCGCTCGCCGAGGCGTCCGCCGAGATCGAGGCCAACCTCAAGAAGCAGGCGGCGGCGCGCAACTTCGCCAATTCCGCCGAGGAATTCTCCAACCTCGTCTACGAGCAGTCCACGAGCCTGAAGCCGGCCGCCGACAAGATGAACCTGCCGGTGCAGACTTCACCCTGGATCACCAAGGGCGTGCCCGCCGTGCCGGTGCTCAACAACCCGAAGCTGCAGGCCGAGATCTTCTCCGACAACACCATCAAGGCGAAGCGCAACACCGCCGCGGTCGAAGTGTCGCCCAACGTGCTCGTCGCCGCGCGCGTGCTCGAGCACAAGCCCGCGGAGCTGCGCCCGCTCGAATCCGTGAAGGCCGACATCGAGCGCCGCCTGCAGCGCGAGGAGGCGTTGAAGCTCGCCAAGGCCGACGGCGAGGCGAAGCTGAAGGAGCTGCAGGCGGGCAAGGACGCGGGCCTCAAGTGGCCGGCCGTCCTGGGCGTGAATCGCCAGAAGCCCGGCGGGCTCTTCCCCACGGTGATCGACAAGGTGTTTCGCGCCGACGCGAAGAAGCTCCCCGCGTACGTGGGCGTCGAGACGCCCGGCGGCTACTCGCTGGTGCGCGTCTCGAAGGTGATCGACATCGACAAGGTCGACGACAAGCAGCGCGAAGCGCTCGCCGCGCGCCTGAAGGACGCGGTTGCCGCCGAGGAGCTCGAGTCCACGCTCGCCAGCCTGCGCGGGCGCGTGGGCGTGAGCGTGCGCAAGGACGCGCTGGAGAAGAAGGCTACCCAGTAAGCGGACGCACAGGGGACAGAGCCCACTCGCGCGACGCGCGAGCCCGGATCCGCCCCGCTTGGTCGTGTACGCGGCTTCATTCGTCCATCCCCGGAGTCACGTGGCTGAAGCCCGCGTCCACGTAGATGCATTCGCCGGTGATGCCGCTCGCCAGGTCGGAAAGCAGGAAGGCGGCGGTATTGCCGACTTCCTCGGCGCTCACGCCGCGGCGCAGCGGCGAGTTCTTCTCGACGAAATTCAGGATCTTCGAGAAGCCGCCGATGCCCGCCGCCGCGAGCGTCTTGATCGGACCCGCGGAGATCGCGTTCACGCGGATGCCGGACGGGCCCAGGCTCGCAGCGAGGTAGCGCACCGCGGCCTCCAGGCTCGCCTTGGCGAGCCCCATCACGTTGTAGTTCGGCAAGGCGCGTACCGCGCCCAGGTAGGAAAGCGTGACGATCGCGCCGTGACGGCCCTGCATCATCGGCGCCGCGGACTTGGCGAGCGCGGCGAGGCTGTAGCTCGAAACGTCGTGCGCGATGCGGAAGGCTTCGCGCGTCACGCTCTCGTGGAAGCCGCCCTTCAGCGCCTCGCGCGGTGCGAAGGCGATGGCGTGCACCAGGCCGTCGAGCGAATCCCAGTGCTTGCGCAGATCCGCGAACAGGGCGTCGATCTGCGCATCGTCCGCCACGTCGCACGGGAACACGAGCTCGGTGCCGAATTCCCGCGCGAGCCCGGCCACGCGCTCGCGCACGCCTTCGCCCTGGTAGGTAAAGGCGAGCACGGCGCCTTCGCGGGCGCACGCCTTGGCGATGCCGTAGGCGATCGAGCGGTTGGAGAGCATTCCCGTGACGAGGATGCGCCGGCCCTGCAGGAAGCCCATTTCGTCGTTCCTTCCCCGTAGAATTGCGGCAATTTATGGTTACAGACGGGGTCGAAGTGTATCGCATAATCGAGCGTCGGCCCCTCGAGGAGAGTCCCCGGTGAGACGCGTTTCGAAGCTCCTGGCCGCCGCCGTTGTCGCCGCCTCGCTCGCGCCGCCCGTCCTCGGCGCGGAGAAGGTGTTTCGCTACGCCTTCGAAATCGCCGAGACCGGATTCGACCCGGTCGAGCTCTCCGACCTGTACTCCTCGAACGTCATCGCCAACATCTTCGATCCGCCGCTCACCTACGACTACCTCGCGCGGCCATCGAAGCTCGTTCCCAACACGCTCGCCGCGATGCCCGAGATCACCGAGAGCGGCACGCTCTACACGATGAAGGTGCGGCCCGGCATCTACTTCGCCGACGACGACGCGTTCAAGGGCAAGAAGCGCGAGCTCACCGCCCAGGACTACGTCTACTCCATCAAGCGCCACTTCGACCCGAAGAAGAAGTCGCCCAACCTCTACCTCTTCGAGGGCAATTTCGTCGGCATGGACGAGGTCCTCGCCAAGGCGCGCAAGACCAACCAGATGGATTACGACTCGCGGGTCGAGGGCCTCCACGCGCTCGACCGCTACACCTGGCAGGTGCGCTTGAAGCAGCCCAACTACAACTTCCTCTACTACCTCGCCTATTGCAACCTGAGCTGCGCGGTGGCGCGCGAAGTCGCCGAGGCCTACGACGACAAGACCTCCGAGCATCCGGTGGGGACCGGCCCCTACCGCCTCACCTTCTGGAAGCGCTCCTCGAAGATGGTGTTCGAGAAGAACCCCAACTATCGCGAGGAGCTGTTCGACGCGTCTCCCGAGCCCGACGACGCGCGCGGGCACGAAGTCCTCGCGGCGAACAAGGGCAAGCGCATGCCGATGGTGGACCGCGTCGAGGTCTACATCGTCGAGGAGCCGCAGCCGCGCTGGCTCGCATTCCTCAACGCCGAGCACGACATGCTGGAGCGCCTGCCGAACGACTTCGCCAACATCGCGGTGCCGCACAGCGCGCTCGCGCCAAACCTCGCCAGGAAGGGCATCTACCTCGAGCGCACCGCGGGCATGGAGCTCACCTACTCGTACTTCGCCATGGAAGATCCGATCGTCGGCGGCTACACGCCGGAGAAGGTGGCGCTGCGCCGCGCGATCGCGCTCGCCACCAACATCGAGGAGGAGATCCGCATCCCGCGCAAGAACCAGGCGATCCCCGCGCAAAGCCCGATCGGCCCCGGCGCCATGGGCTATGACCCCACCTTCCGCTCCAGCGTGACCGAATACAGCCCGGCGAAGGCGAAGGCGCTCCTCGACATGTACGGCTACGTCGATTGCGACGGCGACGGCTGGCGCGACCTGCCGCGCAAGGACCCGCAGGCGCCGTGCCAGCCGTTGACCATCGAGTACGCGGCGGCTACCGGGGGAGCAACCCAGCCGCTGGTGGAGCTGTGGAAGAAGAACATGGACTTCGTCGGCATCCGCATGACCTTCCGGCGCGAGAAGTGGCCCGACCTCCTCAAGGCTTCGAAGGCGGGCAAGCTGCAGATGTGGGGCGTGGGCTGGAGCGCGGCGATCCCCGACGCCGACCAGTTCTTCGTGCTCCTCTACGGGCCCAATCGCGGGCAGGCCAATCACTCGCGCTTCTCCCTGCCGGAGTTCGACAAGCTCTACGTGCAGGCGAAGCGCCTTCCCGACGGCGCGGAAAGAAACGCCATCTACCGCGAGATGAACCGCCTCTTCCTGGTCTACTCGCCGTGGCGCCTGGGCGTGCACCGCTACTACAACGATCTCCTGCAGCCCTGGGTGGTGGGCTACGTGCGCCATCCGGTGATGCGCGACTTCTGGAAGTTCATCGACATCGACGTGGCGAAGAATCCGCAGGTGGCGGGGCGATGAAGCGCCTCGTCGTCGCCCTTCTCGCGATCGCCGCGCTCGCCGCCGCGAGCGCGGCGATCGCCCAGCAGAAGGTGCTGCGCGTGCCGTTCATCATCGCCGAGACCAACTTCGATCCGGCGTTCGTCTCCGACCTCTACTCGAACAGCGTCTGCGAGGAGATCTTCGAGTCGCCCCTCACCTACGACTTTCTCGCGCGCCCCGCGAAGCTGAAGCCGCAGACGCTCGAAGCGCTTCCCGAGATCACCGACGGCGGCAAGACCTACACGCTGCGCTTCCGCAAAGGCATCTACTTCACCGACGATGCCGCGTTCAACGGCAGGAAGCGCGAGCTCACCGCCGCGGACCAGGAGTTCGCCTTCAAGCGCCTCATGGATCCCAAGGGCTCGTCGCCCAACCTGTGGCTCATCGAGGGGCGCATCGCGGGGCTCCAGGAATTGATCGCGAAGGCGAAGAAGGACGGGCGCTTCGACTACGACGCGAAGATCCCGGGCATCGAGGTGGTCGACCGCTACACGCTGCGCGTGCACCTCGTGAAGCCCGACTACAACTTCCTCTACATCCTCGCGATGACCAACATCGGCGCGCAGGCGCGCGAGGTGGTCGAGAAATACGGCAACGACATCGGCGCGCATCCGGTCGGCACCGGCGCCTTCCGGCTCGCCGAGTGGAAGCGCTCGGCGCGCATCGTGCTCGTGAGAAACGAGGATTTCCGCGAGGAGCATTTCGAGGCAGAGCCTCCTCCCGGCGACGCGATCTCCCGGCAGCTCTACGACGAGATGAAGGGCAAGCGCATCCCGCAGCTCGATCGCATCGAGATCTCGGTGATCGAGGAGTCGCAGCCGCGCTGGCTCGCGTTCCTCAACAAGGAGATCGACTGGATCAACGTGCCGCTCGACTTCATCAACATGGCGCTGCCCGCCGGAAAGGCCGCGCCGTGGATCGCCAAGCGCGGCATGCGCTACATCGCCGACATCGATCCTGACATCACCTATCTCTACTGGAACATGAAGGACCCGATGTTCGGCGGCTACACGCCGGAGCGCATCGCCTTGCGGCGCGCGATATCGCTCGCCTACAGCAACGACGACGAGATCTACCTCCTGAGGAACGGCAGCGCCCTCGAGGCTCAGTCGCCGCTGCCGCCCGGCGTCGTGGGCTACGACCCGACCTTCACGCTCGGCAAGACCTACGATCCCGCACGGGCCAAGGCGCTCCTCGACATGTTCGGCTTCGTCGACAAGGATGGCGACGGCTACCGCGAGATGCCCGACGGCAGCCCGCTCACGTTCATCTACGCGACCACGCCGGACCAGCTGTCGCGGCAGTTCACCCAGCTCTGGAAGAAGGACATGGACGCCATCGGCATCCGCATGGAGGTCGAGACCGCGAAGTGGCCCGACCTGCGCAAGAAGTCCAAGCTCGGCAAATTGCAGAGCTGGCACCTCGCGTGGGGCGCCGACTATCCCGACGGCGAGAATTTCTACCAGCTCCTCTACGGCCCCAACTGCGGCTCGTCCAACGACGGCTGCTTCCAGCTGCCCGAGTTCGACGCCCTCTACGAGAAGGCCGCGACGATGCCGCCCGGCCCGGAGCGCACCCTGATCTACAACCAGATGGCGCGCCTGGTCACCGTCTACGCGCCGTGGAAGCTGCATAGCCACCGGAAGCGCCACCAGCTGGTCCAGCCGTGGGTCCTGGGCTGGCGCAAGCACCCCTTCCTGCACGAGGGATACCGGTACGTCGACATCGACCTGCAGCGGCGCGCCGCCGAGGTCAAATAGCCTCGCCCAACCGCTATAATTTCGTGGTTTTGCCCACTTTCCAGCCCTTGAGAATCCCGCGCTTCTTCGCCGTCCTCGTTGCCCTCCTGCTGATCCTCGCGGCTGCCACCGCCGACGCCCAGAAGAAGGTGCTGCGCATCGCCTTCCGCACGGCGGAGACCGGCTTCGATCCGCAGCGCGTGTTCGACCGCTACTCGGTGGGAATCTGCGAGAACATCTTCGAGCCGCTGCTCACCTACGACTATCTCGCGCGCCCGGCGCGGCTCGTGGCGTTGACCGCCGAGGCCATCCCCGAGCCCGACGAGGGCGGCACGCGCTACACCTTCCGCATCAAGCCCGGCATCTACTTCGCCGACGATCCCGTCTTCAAGGGCCGCAAGCGCGAGCTGGTGGCGAAGGACTTCGAGTACATGGTGAAGCGCTTCCGCGACCCGAAGAATCGCAGCCCCTACGAATGGCTCTTCGAGAACAAGCTGATCGGCCTGGACGAGCTCACCGAGAAGGCGAAGAAGAGCGGCACGTTCGACTACGACGCGCACGTCCCCGGCATCGAGGTGCGCGGCAAGTACGTGATCACCTTCAAGCTGAAGGAGGCCGACTACAACTTCCTCTACGTGATGGCGATGCCCAACGTCGTGCCCATGCCGCGCGAGGTGGTCGAGGCCTACGCGGCCGACACCCACGCGCATCCGGTGGGAACGGGTCCCTTCATCCTGAAGGAGTGGGTGCGCCGCTCGAAGATCGTGCTCGAGAGGAATCCCTACCATCGCGGCTACGAGCTCGAGACGCGCTATGCCGATCCGACCGATCCGTGGGACCGCAAGGTGATGGACGAGCTGCGCGGCAAGCGCCTGCCGGCTCTGGACCGCGTCGAGATCTCGCCCATCGAGGACGAGCAGCCGCGCTACCTCGCGTTCCTCAACAAGGAGCACGACATCCTCGACGAGACGCCCTTCTCGTTCATCCACCAGGTGCTGCCCAACGGCAAGCTCTCCAAGGCGCTCGAGAAGGAGCACATGAACGTATTCCCCGAGCTGCAGCCGGAGATCACCTACGACGTCTTCAACATCGACGACAAGGTGCTCGGCGGCCAGGAAAACCCGGTGGGAGGCTATTCGCCGGAGCGCGTCGCGTTGCGCCGTGCGATGGTGCTCGCGCACGACCGCGACCAGGAGATCGCGATCATCCGCAAGAACCAGGCGCTCCCGGCGCAGACGCCGGTGCCCCCGGGCGTGGTCGGCTACGATCCCGCGCTGCATTCCACCGAGCAGGATCCCGATCCGGCGCGGGCGAAAGCGCTCCTCGACATGTTCGGCTACGTCGACCGCGACGGCGACGGCTGGCGCGAGGCGCCCGACGGCAGGCCGCTCGTGATCCAGTACAAGTACAACATCGGCGGCCAGGAAGCGCGCCAGCTGGCCGAGCTGTGGGCGAAGTCCATGAAGGCGGTCGGCATCCGCCTGGAGGCGACCGCGGTGCAGTTCGCCGACCTCCTGAACGACAAGCGCGTGGGCAATTTCGAGGTGGCGGGCTCGGCGTGGATCGCCGACTACCCCGACGCGCAGAATTTCCTGCAGCTCCTCTATGGCCCCAACACCAACCAGTCGAACGAGTCGCGCTTCAGGCTCGCCGAATACGACCGGCTCTACGAGAAATCCCTGGGCTTTCCCGACGGCGAGGAGAGGAACAAGCTCTACCGCGAGATGAACCGGCTGCTCCTCGCCTACGCGCCCTGGCGGCTCGGCGTGCACCGCATCTTCAACCATCTGCAGTACCCTTGGGTGAAGGGCTACAAGAAACACCCGATTCTCTATACCAACTTCAAGTACCTGGACATCGACGTGCCCGCGCAACAATTGGCGAGCAAGTAGAACGGCGAACAGAGAGGAAAACGCAATGACCGCGTATGTGATCCGAAGGCTGTGGCAGATGATCCCGACGATCGCCGGGGTGATCCTGCTCATCTTCTTCCTGTTCAACTGGGTGGGAGGCGACCCCGCGCAGGTGCTCGCGGGCAAGATCTCCAACCCCGAGCAGATCGCCAATATCAGGAAGCAGCTGGGCGTGGACCAGCCCTACTGGTACCAGCTCTGGGTCTTCGTGCAGCAGGTCTTCACGTTCGACTTCGGGCGCAGCTGGTCCACCAACGAGGAGGTGTCGCGCATCCTCCTCACGCGCGTCGGGCCCACGCTCACCATCATGATCCCGGTGCTGATCATCGAAACGTCGCTCGCCGTGCTCTTCGCGATCATGGTCGCCTACGTGCGCGGCTCGCTCACCGACCGCGGCATCATGATCACCTGCACGGTGGCGATGTCGGTCAGCTTCCTCGTGTACATCATCGTGTTCCAGTGGCTCTTCGGCTTCATCCTCGGCTGGTTCCCGGTGCAGGGCTGGAGCGAGAGCTTCTGGAAGAACCTCACGACGTATGCGCCGCTGCCGATCATGCTCGCGGTGTTCGTGGGGCTCGCTCCGCAGCTGCGGCTTTACCGATCGTTCTTCCTCGACGAGATCAACCAGGACTACGTGCGCACGGCGCGCGCCAAGGGGCTTTCCGAGAAGAAGGTGATGCTGAAGCACGTGCTGAGGAACGCGTTGATCCCGATCCTCACCAACATCGGCATCTCCCTTCCCGGCATCTTCGTCGGCTCCTTCCTGCTGGAAGTGTTCTTCTCGATCCCGGGCCTGGGCCGCGAGATCATCACCGCGGTGAACCGCAGCGATTTCCCCGTCATCAAGGCGGTGACGGTGTACCTCGCGGTCATCACCATGATCATCAACCTGCTGGTGGACGTGATGTACAAGTACGTCGATCCGAGAGTGAGCTTCAAATGAGCGCCGTTCTCACCAATCCTGCCTTGCCCCCGGTGCGGGAGTCGCCGGGCCTGTGGTCCCTCGCGTGGCGGCGGCTGCGCCAGGACGCGGTCGGCATGGTCTCGCTCGTCGTGGTCGCGATCTTCATCGCGATGATGGCGGGCTCCTACTTCGGCCTCATCGCGAAAGACTGGAACAAGGAGAAGGGCGTCTCCTATGCCAACCCGTCGTTCCTGGCCGGCTCCGAGAACCTCGAGGCGAGGTCGATGGGCGCCAAGGACGCGGCCGCGAAAGCGCCGCCCGTGGACCTCTCCGACGTCGACCCGCTCGCCCCGCGCTACAAGGAGTGGGAGGAGCGCGCCGCGAAGATCGCGGTGACCGAGACCAAGCGCTCCGAGGTGCTGCCCTTCGGCGGCGACAAGTGGGGGCGCGACGTCCTGCAGAAGGCGATCAAGGGTTCCGAGGTCTCGATCTTCGTGGGGCTTTCCGCGGCGCTCCTCGCCACCCTCATCGGCACCATGCTCGGGGCCGCGGCGGGCTACTGGGGCGGCTGGGCCAACGACCTCCTGGAGTGGGTCTACAACGTCTTCACGTCCATTCCCTACATCCTCCTCATCCTCGCCTTCGCGGCGGTGGCGGCGACTTCCGGCAAGTTCGGCAAGGGGATCCTGCCCATCGTCCTCATCCTCTCGCTCACCGGCTGGACCGGCATCTACCGTCTGATGCGCGCCGAGTACATCAAGCACTCCAACCGCGAATACGTGAAGGCCGCCCAGGCGATCGGCGCGTCCAACTGGTCGCGCATGTTCGGCCACATCCTGCCCAACGTGAGCCACGTCTCGCTGGTGCAGTTGTCGCAACACGTCGTCGGGTTCATCAAGGCCGAGGTGATCCTCTCCTTCCTCGGCTTCGGCGTGCCGGTCGACATGGTGTCGTGGGGCACGATGCTCGCCGAGGCGCAGAACGAGCTCGTCATCGGCAAGTGGTGGCAGCTCTTCGCCGCCGGAGCCTCGATGGCGATCCTCGTCACCGCGTTCTCGCTCCTCACCGATTCGTTGCGCGACGCGCTCGATCCCAAGCTGAAATGAGCGCGATGACGCCCCCGGAACTCATCCTGCAGGTCCAGAACCTGGACGTGCGTTTCCGCGTCGACCGCAAGTCGGAGCCGTTCGCCGCGGTGAAGGGCATCTCCTTCGACATCCCCACCAACACCACCGTGGCGCTGGTGGGCGAGTCGGGCAGCGGCAAGAGCGTCTCGGCCATGGCGATCCTGGGGCTGCTTCCCGAGAACGCGCTGGTTTCCCGGGAGGGCCGCATCCTCTACGGCGGGCGCGACCTCCTCAAGGCGTCGATGTACGAGCTGCAGGACATCCGCGGCAAGGACATCTCGGTGATCTTCCAGGAGCCGATGACGTCGTTGAACCCGGTGTTTCCCGTGGGCGAGCAGATCGCGGAAGTGCTGCGCCTGCACATGAACATGGATGGACGCCAGGCGCGCGCGCGCGTGATCGAGCTCCTGAACGAGGTCGGCATTCCCAACCCGCAACTGCGCGTGAATTCGTATCCCCACGAGATGTCCGGCGGGCAGCAGCAGCGCGTCATGATCGCGATGGCGATCGCGTGCGAGCCCAAGCTCCTCATCGCCGACGAGCCCACCACCGCGCTCGACGTGACCATCCAGAAGCAGATCCTCGACCTGATCGCGAGCCTGCAGCTGAAGCACCGCATGTCGGTGCTCTTCATCACGCACGACCTGGGCGTGGTGGGCGACATCGCCGACACCGTGGTGGTGATGCAATCGGGCGAGATCAAGGAGCAGGGCCCGGTGAAGGCGATCTTCGAGGCGCCGCAGCATCCGTATACCAAGGCGCTCCTCGCATGCCGCCCGCGCCTGGACCGGCGCCCGAAGCGCTTGCCGGTGATCGACGACTTCATGAAGGGCGACGGCCACGTGCACCTCGAGGAGAGGAAGCGCGGCACCACGCCCTCGGACCCGATCATCCTCGAGGTGAAGGGCCTCAACAAGACGTTCTATTTGAAAGAGGGCCTGTTCGGCAAGCGCGCCGTGCCCGCGGTGAAGGATGTGAGCTTCACGCTTCCCAAGGGCAAGACCCTCGGGCTGGTCGGCGAATCCGGCTCCGGCAAGACCACGGTGGGCCTCACGCTCATGCGCCTGCACGACGCGACCAGCGGCGAGGTGCTGTTCGAAGGCAGGGACCTCTTGTCGCTCAGCGAGAAGCAGATGATGGCCTATCGCCGGCGCATCCAGATCATCTTCCAGAACCCGTACGCGTCGTTGAACCCGCGCATGACCGTGGGCCAGATCCTGGTGGAGCCGATGAAGATCCACTCCATCGGCAAGGACGAGGGCGAGCGCGTCGGCATGGCGTTCCAGCTGCTGAGGCGCGTGGGGCTCTCCGAGCAGTCCTTCTACAAGTATCCCCACGAATTCTCCGGCGGCCAGCGCCAGAGGATCGCGATCGCGCGCTGCCTCACCATGAAGCCCGACGTGCTGATCTGCGACGAGAGCGTGTCGGCGCTCGACGTCTCGGTGCAGGCGCAGGTGCTGAACCTGCTGCAGGATCTCCAGGACGAGTACGGCCTTTCGTACATCTTCATCTCCCACGACCTCGCGGTCGTGAAGTACATCTCCGACAAGGTGATGGTGATGAACGAGGGCGTCATCGTCGAGATGGCCGACTCCGACGAGATCTACCGCCATCCGCGCGAGGAGTACACGAGGAAGCTGCTGTCTTCCATTCCCAAGGGCTACGAGCTCGCCGCCCAGCCTTCCTGACCCGGAGTCTTCCATGCGTTTCGCCATTGCCTTTCTCGCGTTGGCCGCGGCATTGCCCGCCGCCGCGGCGACCCAGCCTTCCCCCGCGCGGCAAAGGCCGCTCGCGCCCGTCTACGACGCCGCCGGCCTCACCAGGGCCTGCGACGACGGCCTCGCCGCCGCCCATCGCGCGGTCGCCGCCATGGAGGCGAAGCGCGGCGCGGGCGCGATCTTCGACGAGTGGAACCGCCTGCAGATCCGGATCGAGGACGTGCTCGGGGTCGTGAACCTGCTGGGCAACGTCTCGCCCGACAAGGCGGTGCGCGACGCGTCGGAGCCGTGCCTGCAGAAGTTCACCACCCTCGGCACCGAGATCCTGCAGAACGAGAAGCTCTTCGCGCGCGTGAGCGCCGCCGCGCCGATGAACCCGCACCAGGCCAAGCTCAAGAAGGACATGGTCGAGGGCTTCGAAGACAGCGGCGTCGCGCTGCCCGTGGACAAGCGCGCGCGCGCCAAGGCGATCTTCGACAAGCTGGAGGAGCTGCGCCAGACGTTCGACCGCAACATTCGCGAGGACCCGACCCAGGTCGTGTTCAAGCCCGAGGAGATGGCGGGGCTCTCCGAGAGCTACCTCAAGGCGCGCAAGCGCGACGCCGGGGGCAACTACGTGCTCGCGCTGGACAACCCGTCGTACGTTCCCTTCATGCAGTCCGCGCAGAGCGAACCGGCACGCCGTCGCTACTACATCGCCAAGCTGAACCAGGGCGGCGCGGGCAACCTCGACATCCTGCTCGAGATCTTCACGCTGAGGAGGGAGCTCGCGGGCCTCTACGGTCTTGCGACCTACGCGGACTACGCGCTGCGCCGCAAGATGGTGCAGACGCCCGCCACGGGGACGAAGTTCCTCGCCGACGTGAAGAGCGCGGTCACCGAGCTCGAAAAGAAGGACGTGGAGGAGCTGCGCGCGGAAAAGGCGCGCGAGCTCGCCACGCCGCTCGCGCAGACGAAGCTCGAGCGCTGGGACGTGTCGTACTACTCGGAGAAGGTGCGGCGCGAGCGCTTCAACATCGACCAGGAGGCGCTGCGCAAGTACTTCCCGACGGACAAGGCGGTCGACTACATGATGCGCGTCTCGCAAACGCTCTACGGCGTGAAGTTCCGCGAGGCCAAGGTGCCCACCTGGCACGAGGACGTGCGTTATTTCGACGTCCTCGACGCGAAGACCGGGCGATTCGTCTCGGGCTTCTACCTCGATCTCTTCCCGCGCGAGGGCAAGTTCAACCACGCGGCCGCGTTCCCGCTGCGCGGGGTAAGCCGCATCGCCGGGCGCACGCCGCTCTCCGCGCTCGTCACCAACTTCAACCGCGAGGGCCTCGATCACGACGAGCTCGAGACCCTCATGCACGAGTTCGGCCACGTGCTGCATGGCGTCCTGTCGCGCGCCGACTACAACCCGCACGCGGGCACCAGCGTGAAGGGCGACTTCGTCGAGGCGCCGTCGCAGATGTTCGAGGAGTGGGCGCGCCGCGAGCAGCCGCTCGCGCTTTTCAAGGAGGTGTGCGCCGCCTGTCCGCAGCTCACGCACGACGACATCGCGCGCCTGGAGGCGGCCCGGCGCTACGGCCAGGGCCTGCGCTATGCGCGCCAGTGGCTCTACGCGTCCTTCGACATGGCGCTCGCCACCGATCCCAGGCCGCCGCTCGCGGTGTGGAAAGCCCTGGAGAACGCGACACCGCTGGGCTACGTCGAGGGCACGTCGTTCCCGTCGGCCTTCAGCCACATCGCCAACCAGTACGGCGCCGGGTATTACGGCTACATGTGGTCGGAAGTCCTCGCGCTCGACATGCTGTCGCCCTTCAAGGCGAACATGCTCGATCCCAAGGTGGGCGCGCGCTACCGCGATACCATCCTCGCGCCGGGCAGCCAGGAGGAGGAGATGGACCTGGTGCGCCGCTTTCTCGGCCGCGCGCCCTCGAGCGACGCCTTCTTCGCCGAGATCACCGGCAAGCGCTAAATCCACACCGGGGTCAGACCCCGCTCTGACCCCGGTTTAGGGAAGGCGCAGCTTGAGGCCGGGCTGGAGCGTAACGCTCGCCGTGATGCGGTTGAGGTGGAGCAGGGTATCGATGGCGGTGCGATGGCGCTGGGCGATGCTGTACAGGGTGTCGCCGGCGCGCACGGTGTAGAGGCGCAGCGCGGGGCTCGCCACGGGCGCTGCGGGGGCCACCGGCGTCACCTGCGCCACCGCGATGGCTTTGGGCGCGGCGCCCGGCTTCATCGGCACCATGATCGCCGTGGCGGCGCGCAGCCGCCCCTTCTTGTCGAGCTTCATCTCGCCGTTCGCGCTCTTCAGCTGCGAGGCGGCGACGTTGTGGCGCTTGGCGATGGCGTCGATCGACTCGAAGCGCTTCGCCTGGTAGGTGGTCCAGCTCACCAGGGGCTTGTCGTAGGCGTCGAGGTTCGCCTTGAACGCTTCGGCGCGGTCCACCGGCAGGATGAAGGTGCCGGTGCCCGCCGCGACCGGCTTGTTGTGCGCCGGGTTCAGCGCGACGAAATCGTCCTCGCTCATGCCGGCCAGCTTCGCCGCCACTTTCACGTCGATCTTCGCCGGCGCCTGCACCTCGGTGAAGTAGGGCGTGTCGGGAACGCTCTCCAGCTCGATGCCGTAGTTGGTCGGGGCGAGCACGATGTTCTTCACCGCGAAGAGCTTCGGCACGTAGTTGCGCGTCTCTCCCGGCAGGTTGAGGCTCGCGTAGTCGGTCGGCAATCCGCGCTTCTGGTTGTATGCGATGGCGCGCCCCACGCAGCCTTCGCCGCAGTTGTACGCCGCGAGCGCGAGCTCCCAGCTGCCGAACATGCTGTGCAGGCGCTCGAGGTAATTCAACGCCGCGTCGGTGGCGGCGATCACGTCGCGGCGATTGTCCTTCCACCAGTTCTGCGCGAGGCCGTAGTTCTTGCCGGTCGACGGGATGAACTGCCAGAGGCCCGCGGCCTTCGCGCGCGAGTTGGCCTTCGGGTTGAACGCGCTTTCGACCACCGGCAGGAGCGCGATCTCCGTGGGCATGCCGCGCTTCTCGACCTCGCCCACGATGTAGTGCAGGTAGAGGCTGCCGCGGCCGACGAAGCGCTTGATGTACTCGGGGCGGCTCGCGTACCACTGCTCGTGCTCCGCCACGAGCGGGGAGTCGAGCGCCTCCAGCATGAAGCCCACGCGGATGCGCTGCCAGAGATCGGGATCGGGAAGAGGCACGTCGTCGACGTCCTCGAAGGCCGGCGGCAAGGCGGGCGAAGCGGCCCCGGTGGGCACCGAAGCGGCGGCCAGGGCCGGGGCGCACCCGAGGGCCGCCAGGAGCGCCACGTAACTTAAGTTCCGCCTGAAGTGCATCCGATTAGTGCTTGTTTCGTAGGGGCTTTCGGATGCTACGCGGCCCTTGTCCGGGCGTCAACGCGGCTCATCGCTTCGCCAGCGCCGCGAACTCCGGCGCGGTCATGCGCACCAGCTCCCACTCGGGCATGACGCTCGCCCCGAGGGACTCGTAGAACTTGATGGAGGGCTCGTTCCAGTCGAGCACGCGCCACTCGAAGCGCCCGCAATCGCGCTCCACCGCGAGCGCCGCCAGGCGCTTCAGCAGCTCCTTGCCGATACCGTGGCCGCGTTGCGCGGGCTCGACGAAGAGATCCTCGAGGTAGAGCCCCGGCTTGCAGAGGAAGGTCGAGAACGTCGTGAAGAAGAGCGCGAAGCCCACCGCGCGCGCGCCGCGCTCGGCGATGAGGCACTCCGCGGCGCGGCGCGCGCCGAAGAGCTGCTCGGCGAGCATCGCCTCGGTGCCCACCAGCATGTCGGAGAGCTTCTCGTACTCGGCGAGCTCGCCGATGAGGCGCAGGATCTCGGGGACGTCGCCGCGCGTGGCGGGGCGAATCGTGAATTCGGAAGTCATCAGAAGTTGTTTTTCCAGTCGCGGAGCGTGGCGAACACCTCGACCGCGCCGGCCAGGCGCCGGCCCGCGCGGCGCTCGGCCGAAGCGATGATCTCAGGTTCGTCGCAGCGCAGGAAGGGATTGGTGGCGCGCTCGTCGCCGACCGTGGAGGGAAGCGTGGGCTCGGCGCGCTCGCGCTTGGCGGCTTCGCGCACGCCGCGCGCCGCGAGCTCCCGGTTGCCGGGCTCCACCGCCTCGGCGAAGCGGATATTGGCGAGCGTGTATTCGTGCCCGCAGTAGACGCGCGTCGCATCCGGCAGGCGCGCGAGCTTTCCGAGGGAATCGACCATTTGCGCGGGTGTGCCCTCGAAGAGCCGCCCGCAGCCGCAGGCGAAAAGAGTGTCGCCGCAGAACACCGACCCGGCGCCGAAGAGCGCGATGTGGCCCGCGGTGTGGCCGGGGATGTCGAAGGTGTCGAGATCCACCTCGATCCCCGGAACGCGAATGCGGTCGCCTTCGGCGAGGCGATGGTCGAGGCCCGCGACCTCCTCGCGGGCGGGCCCGAACGTCGGACATTTCCAGTGGCGCGCGAGCGCCCGCAGCCCGCCCACGTGGTCCTGGTGATGGTGAGTGGCGAGAACCGCGGAAAGCTTGAGGGCGCGTTCCTCGAGGAAACGCTCGACCGGGGCCGCGTCGCCCGGATCGACCGCCACCGCCCGGCCGCCCGCCTCGAGCATCCAGATGTAGTTGTCCTTGAAAGCGGGGACCGCGTGAATCGCCAGCATGGGGCCGAGTCTATTAGAATTGGGTCTGCCAAGAGAAATCATGCCGACCCACACGCTCCAGGACTGGTTCGCCACCCCGCTCGGGCAGTACCTGCTCGAGAAGGAGCAGGCTTACCTCGACGACGTGACCCCGGACGTCTTCGGTTTCCACGCGCTGCAGGTCGGCATGCCTGACGTGGACCTCCTGCGCGCGAGCCGCATCGCGCACCGCATGCGCGTCGCCCCCACCGACCGGCCCGATCTCTACGCCAAGAGCCACGAGCTGCCGCTCGCCACTCAGTCGGTGGACCTGGTGGTGCTTCCCCACGTGCTGGAATTCGCCGCCGGCCCGCACGAGATTCTGCGCGAGGTCGACCGCGTGATGATGCCCGAAGGCCGGCTCGTCATCGTGGGCTTCAATCCCTGGAGCCTGTGGGGCCTCAGGAGCTCGGTCGGCTTCGGGCGCGACGAGTACCCGTGGAACGGGCGCTTCGTGTCGCTCCTGCGCGTGAAGGACTGGCTGGCCCTCCTCGGCTTCGACGTGAACGCGGGGCGCCTGGTGGGCTATGCGCCGCCCTTCAAGAGCGAGAGCGTGCGCCGGCGTTTCGCCTTCATGGAGCCCGCGGGCGACCGCTGGTGGGCCGTGGGCGGCGCCGTGTACATGCTGCAGGCGATCAAGCGCGTGCGCGGCATGCGGCTCCTCACGCCGGCCTGGGTCGAGCAGAAGGACGCGCGCGAGAAGGCCCTGGCGGCCGCCAAGCGCCACAGCGTCTCCCATCTCAAGGTCGTCAAGTAAGTTGAAGCGCGCGCCCGGGACCATCCACATCTATACCGACGGCGCGTGCAAGGGCAATCCCGGTCGCGGCGGCTGGGGCGCGGTTCTCGAGGTGGGCGGCAAGGAGCGCGAGATGTTCGGCGGCGAGGCGCTGACCACCAACAACCGCATGGAGCTCACCGCGGTGATCGAGGCGCTCGCCGCGCTGAAGCGGCCCTGCCGCGTGGTCCTGCACACGGATTCCCAGTACGTGCAGAAGGGCATCACCGAGTGGATCAACGGCTGGAAGGCGCGCGGCTGGCGCACCGCGGCCAAGGCGCCGGTGAAGAACGTGGACCTCTGGAAGAAGCTCGATGAAGTCGTCCGCACCCACGACATCGACTGGGTGTGGGTCAAGGGGCACGCCGGGCACGAAGGCAACGAGCGCGCCGACGCGCTCGCCAACAAGGGGGTGGAATCGATCGCATGAGAAGGATCGTCCTCGATACCGAGACCACGGGCCTGGAGCCCGCCGACGGGCATCGCATCATCGAGCTCGCCTGCCTCGAGCTGGACGGGCGCCGCGCCACCGGGCGCCACTTCCATCGCTTCATGAACCCCGGGCGCGGCATCGAGATCGCGGCTACACAGGTGCACGGCCTCACCGTGGAGGACCTCGCGGACAAGCCGAAATTCTCCGACATCGTCGACGAGTTCCTCGAGTTCGTCGACGGCGCCGAGCTTCTCATCCACAACGCGCCCTTCGACGTGGCGTTCCTCAACGCCGAGCTGGCGCTCATCGGCCGCGCGAAGGTGGAGAGCGTGTGCAGCGTGGCGGACACGCTCGCGATGGCGCGCGAGCTGCATCCCGGCAAGAAGAATTCCCTCGACGCGTTGTGCGAGCGCTACGCGGTGGACAATTCGAAGCGCACCCTGCACGGAGCGCTCCTCGACGCCCAGCTCCTCGCCGACGTGTGGATCGCCATGACGCGCGGGCAGGAAACCCTGGAAATGAGCCTCGCCCCGAGCGACGCGCCCGCGCTCGCGTTGAGCGACTCGCCGCGCTCGGCCGCCATCATCGTGTTGCGCGCGGGTGAAGACGAGCTCGCGGCGCACCGCGCCATGTGCGAGCGCATCGAGCGCGAGAGCAAGGGCCTGTGCCTCTGGCTGCGCGAGGCCGCGGCCGCGTGAAGGCCTCGATGGCCGAAACCGAAACCCCCGCCGTCGAGACCCGCAAGCTCCTCGCCGCCCGACTGGTGGCGCTGGGCGCGATCCCCATCGCGGTCTTCTGCGCGGTCTACGTGCTCGCGCGCGCCTTCCTCGGCATGGAGAGCATCACCGCGCAGGCGTGGACGCTTTCCATGGCGCTCGCGGCGAGCGTGGGCAGCCTCTTCGTGCTGGGGTCGCTCGCCGCGCGCATGGCGGTGGGCGAGGTGGACGCGGTGCGCGAGGCCGTGAAGAGCGTGGCCGCGGGCGGCGTGAAGCCCGAGTTGCCGGAGCTCACCTTGCCGCTCGAAGAGCTCATGCAGGAGGTCGTCACCCTCGCGCAGGATTCCAAGGGCGCGCACGGCCGCCTGCAGGAGCGTCTCGACACCGCGCGCCAGCAGATCTTCTTCCTCACCAACCACGACGCGCTCACGGGCCTGCCGAACCGGAAGGCGCTCGAGGAGCGCCTGGAGAGCGCGCTCGCCACCGCCAAGAGCCAGGGCAGCACGCACGCGCTGCTCTACGTGGACATCGACTATTTCCATCGCATCAACGACTCCTACGGCCACCTCGCGGGCGACGAGCTCCTGCGCCGCATCGTGCCGGTGATGCAGTCGACGCTGCGCGAAGGCGAGACGCTCGCGCGCATCGGCGGCGACGAGTTCGCGGTGCTGCTCGAGAATTGCAGCGCGGAATTCGCCCACGCCGCCGCGACCCAGCTGCGCGACTCGGTGCAGGCGTGGCAGTTCGAGTGGAACGACAAGGCGTTCCAGACCGGGGTGAGCGTGGGCGTGGTGGCGATCACGCGGCTCGCGCCCAGCCTCTCGGCGATCCTCTCGGAAGCCGACACCGCGTGCTTCACCGCCAAGGAGCAAGGCAGGAACCGCGTGTTCGCCTTCCACGACGCGAGCTCCTCGCAATACATGCGCCAGACGAGCCGCGGCTGGCTGAAGCGCATCAACGACGCCTTGACCGAGGGCGCCTTCACGCTGCTCTACCAGCCGATCGTGCCGATCGACGCGCCGCACATCGTCGGCGTGCCGCGCGTGGAAGCGCTGCTGCGCATGAGCGAGACCGGCGGGGAGCTGATCCTGCCGATGTCGTTCATCCCGGTCGCGGAGCGCTACGACCTCATGCGCACCATCGACCGCTGGGTGGTGGAGCGCGCCTTCACCGACTTCAAGCGCCTCGCCAAGCAGCGCGACGACCCGGCGCCCGCCGAATTCTCGATCAACCTCTCGGGGCACACGCTTTCCAGCCCGGACTTCGCCGACTTCATGCAGGCGAAGTTCCAGGAGTACGGCATCCCCCCGCAGTCGATCTGCTTCGAGATCACCGAGACCGCGGCGATCGCCAACGTCGAGCGCGCGCGCGCGTTGATCGAAAACCTGCGCGCCATGGGCGTGCGCTTCCTGCTGGACGATTTCGGCAGCGGCCTTTCGTCCTTCAATTACCTCAAGCACTTCCCCGTGGACGGCATCAAGATCGACGGGCTCTTCGTGAAGGGCATCGCCAAGAACTACCTCGACTACGCGCTGGTGGAATCGATCCACAAGATCGGCACCAGCCTCGGCCTGCAGACCATCGCCGAGTACGTGGAAAGCGAGGACATCGCGCGCAAGCTTACGCAGATCGGCATCACCCTCGGCCAGGGTTTCTACCTGTCGCCGCCCCGCGCCTGGGAAACGCTCTTCGAGCGGGAGGCTACTGTATAATTTGCGCCTGCCCAATTCCAAAAAAAGTCCCAGCGCCATGCATGCCTCCAGATTGCTTGCCATCGTCCTCGCGGCCTCGGCCCTCGCCGCCCAGGCGGCGGACAACAACAAGGTCACCATCGAGAACCGGATCGCGCAATGCCAGGGCTGCCACGGCATTCCCGACTGGAAGACCGCGTTTCCCGAGCTCTACCGGGTGCCGAAGCTGGGTGGCCAGAAGCCCGCGTACATCGTGTCCGCGCTGAAGGCCTACAAGTCCGGCGAGCGCGATTTCCCGACGATGCGCGCCATCGCCGCGGACCTCTCGGAAGCCGACATGCAAGCGGTCGCCAAGTACTACGGCGGCGAAGCGGCCACCACGGCCTCCGCAGCCCCCGCACCCGCCGCGGCGCCCGCGGCCGAGAAGAAGTGAGCGCCGCCATGACGAAAAAAATTGTCGCCCTCGCGTTTCTCGCCCTCGCGTTCCCCGCGGCCGGCGCTTCCGGCGACCCCGAAGTCGGCCGCAAGCTGTCCGCGCCCTGCGCCGCGTGCCATGGCGCCAACGGCGTGAGCGTGAGCCCGGAATTCCCCAACCTCGCCGGCCAGTATCCCGACTACCTCGAGACCGCGCTCAAGCACTACAAGAACGGCAAGCGCAAGAATCCGATCATGGCGGGCCAGGTCGTGAACCTCGAGCCCAAGCCCATGGCGGATCTCGCGGCCTACTTCGCCAGCCAGCAGGCCCTCGTCGTCAAGCACTGAGATTCCCGGTCGCGATGATGCCCCGGCGATTTCCTCCAAGGAGCATCGCATGAACAGGATCGTCCACATTTCCCTCAAGGTCGACGACGTGGGCCGCACCGGGGACTTCTACAAACGCGTGTTCGGCTTCCTCGACGCGGAAACCAAGAAGACGCGCGACCACGTCTCGCGCCACATGAGCGACGGCAACATCGACTTCACGGTGATGAAGTACGACGCGGGCACGCAGTCGGCGGAGTCGAAGGCCGCGGGCGACGGGCCCTGCATCCACCACTTCGCCATCGAGGTGGAGGACATCGCCAAGTCCACCGGCGAGCTGCGCGAATGGGGCTGCGAGATCGTGAGTGATCCAGGCGTCGTCCCGGTGAAATTCCGCGCGCCCGGCGGCACCGTCGCCGAGCTGGTTCCGATCGGCCGCTACAAGCGCGTGGCGAGCGACCATCCGGTCGCGCCCATCGTGCACCTCTCGCTCAAGGTCGACGACGTGCAGAAGACCGGCGACTTCTACCAGAAGGTGTTCGGCTTCAAGGACGCGGTGACGCGCAAGACGCGCGACCACCTGTCGCGCCACATGACCGACGGCGAGATCGACTTCACGCTCATGCAGTACGACGCGGGCACGAAGTCGAAGGAATCCAGCGCCGCGGGCGATGGGCCCTGCATCCACCACTTCGCCCTCGAAGTCGCCGACATCGACGACGCCACGCGGCAGATCAAATCCTACGGCTCCGAGATCGTGAGCGATCCGGGGGTGATCCCGGTGAAGTTCCGCGCGCCCGGAGGCACCATCGCGGAGCTCGTGCCCGTCGGCCGCTACAAGCGCTGACGCGCGTTGAAGCCATTCGCGAAGAGCGCAGACTTCTGGTCCGGCATCGCGCTCGCGGCGCTCGGCGCCTACATCGTGAGCGAGGCGTGGCGCTGGGGCTACCTGACCGAGGAAGGGCCCGGCCCCGGGTTCTTTCCGCTCTGGTACGGCAGCATCATGGTGGTGCTCTCGCTGGCGCTCGTCGCCAGCGCGGTCATGAAGAGACCCACGGGCAAGCCAGCCGAGGCCGTGCGTTGGGATGATCTCGGGCGCGCGCTCACCTGCTGGGGTGCGTTCGTCGTATCGATCGCGTTGATGCGCGTCGTGGGGTTCGCGGTCTCCTTCGCGCTCCTCACCTGGTTCATCGTCGCCGTGATGGCGCGCCGCCCGCAGCGTGTCGCCTTGCCGCTCGCCATCGGCGGGGCGCTCCTCTTCTACGCGCTCTTCGAGCTCGCGCTCGACCTCACGCTGCCCCACGGCATGCTCTTCTAGGACGCGATGGACATCTTCAGCGGTCTCATGCAGGGCTTCCAGGTCGCGTTGAGCGCCAACAACCTCCTCATGTGCGTGATCGGCGTGGTGCTGGGCACGGTGATCGGGGTGCTGCCGGGGCTGGGGCCGCCGGCGACCATCGCCATGCTGCTGCCGCTCACCTTCAAGCTCGAGCCCACCGGCGCCATGATCATGCTGGCCGGCATCTACTACGGCGCCAAGTACGGCGGCTCGACCACCTCGATCCTCTTGAACGTTCCCGGCGAGTCGTCGTCGGTGGTCACCTGCATCGACGGCTACCAGATGGCGCGCAAGGGGCGCGCCGGCCCCGCGCTCGGCATGGCGGCGATCTCGTCCTTCATCGCGGGCACGTTCGGGGTCGTGGCGCTCATGCTGGTGGCCCCGCCGCTCGCGAAAATCTCGCTCGCGTTCAGCGCGCCCGAGTACTTCGCGTTGATGGTGTTCGGGCTCACCATGGTGGTGCTCCTCGCGGGCGAGTCCCTCATCAAGGCATTCCTGTCGATGCTGGTGGGCCTCTGGATCGCGGGCATGGGCACGGACCTCTTCACGGCGACTTCGCGCTTCACCTTCGGGCGCGTCGAGCTGCTGGGCGGCATCGACTTCATCATCGTGGCGATCGGCGTCTTCGCGGTGGGCGAGGTGCTCGCCAACATGGAGCCCGCCGAGCCCGCGGAAATGCTGCCGGTGCCGAAGGGGTTGCGAAACCTGATGCCCACCTGGGACGACATGAAGCGCTGCCGCTTCGCGTTCGTGAACGGCTCCGTGGTGGGATTCCTCATCGGCATATTGCCGGGCGCGGGGTCGACCATCGCCTCCTTCATGAGCTACGGCATCGAGAAGGCGGTGTCGAAGCATCCCGAGGAATTCGGCCAGGGCGCGATCGAGGGCGTGGCCGCGCCCGAAGGCGCCAACAACGCGGAGACCGGAGGCGCGCTGGTGCCGCTCCTCACGCTCGGCATTCCCGGCAGCGGCACCACGGCGATCCTCCTCGCGGCGTTGATCCTGTGGGGCTTCAAGCCCGGCCCGCTTTTCATCCAGGACCAGCCCGCGCTCTTCTGGGGGCTCGTCGCCAGCATGTACATCGGCAACGTGCTGCTGCTGATCTTGAACCTGCCGCTGGTGGCGGTCTTCGCGCAGCTGCTCAAGATGCCCGGCTACGCCATGTACCCGCTCATCCTCGGCGTGTCCATCGTGGGCGTGTACACGGCGGACTCGAGCATGTTCCAGCTGGGCCTCCTCGCGGCCTTCGGATTGTTCGGCTACGCCATGCGCAAGCTCGACTTTCCGACCGCGCCGCTGGTGCTGGGCCTGGTGCTGGGCGACCTCATGGAGAAGGCGCTGCGCCAGTCGCTCATGATGTCGCAGGGGGATCCGTCGATCCTGCTGCGCCCGATCCCGAGCGTGCTGCTCGGGCTGGCCGTGCTCCTGCTGGTAGGCCCGCTATTCAAGAAATTCAACGCATTCCGCGTCAAGGTCATCGACACGGAAGCGTGACGTTCAAACTCGAAGAGGAGAGCCCCGTGTCCAAATTCCGAACGATCCACGCCATCGCGCTGTCGGTGGCGGCTTTGCTCGCCGTGCCGGCCGCGCACGCCGACTGGAAGCCCACCAAGACCGTGGAAGTCATCGTGCATACCGGCCCCGGCGGCGGCAACGACGTGCTCGGCCGCGCCATCGCCAACATGATGGAGAAGGAGAAGCTCCTCCCGGTGCGCATGCAGGTGGTCAACAAGCCGGGCGGCAACGGCGCCGTCGCGGCCGCCGCGATCTCCGAGAAGAAGTACGACCCGCACACCATCGGCCTCATCACCAGCGTGTGGATCGCGGGCCCGCTCACCACGAGCGAGGCGAAGATCACGCTGCACGACCTGAAGCCCATCGCGCAGCTGGTGCGCGAGCCCGCGGTGATCGCGGTGCGCGCGGACTCGCGCTTCAAGACGTTGAAGGAGTTCATCGAGGCCGCCAAGGCCAAGCCCGGCTCGCTCAAGCAGTCGGGAGGCTCGGTCACCTCGCGCGACAACATCGTTCGCTTGAGCCTGCAGCACGCCACGGGTGCCAAGTGGGCGTTCGTCTCGTTCCCCGGGGGCGGCGAGCGCGTCGCCGCGCTCCTGGGCGGCCACGTCGACATCATGGTGATCGAGCCGCAGGAAGCGGGCGAGCAGGTGCGCGCGGGCAAGCTGCGCGTGCTGGCGCAGCTCGCCGAGCCGCGCCTTGCCGCCTATCCCGACGTGCCCACGTTGAAGGAGGCCGGCTACGACGTGACGACCACGCCGCAGATCCGCGCCGTGGTGGCGCCGCCGCAGATGCCCGCGGATGCGGCCGCCTATTGGGAAGAGCGCTTCACCAAGCTGCACGAAACGCCATCCTGGAAGAAGTACCTCCACGACAACCAGCTGGAAGACGCCTTCCTTCACGCCGCGGACCTGCGCAAGTCCATCGTGGAGACGGAGAAGCAATTGCGCGAGCAGTACCAGCTGGCGGGAATCAAGACGGTCCGCTGAAGCAGGTGCCGAACCCCAGCGCGTCGAGCCCGCTTTCGCTCGGCCTCGATTTCGGCACCACCAACACGGTGCTTTCGTGGGCGCACCCCCATGCGCCCGCCGACCCGGTGGTGTTCAACTTCCTGTCGAACCGGCTCTTCTCGTTTCGCTCGGCGCTGTGCTTCTGGAACGAGGGCGACGACGACCATCCGAAGGTGATGTCGGACGCGGGGCCGTGGGCGATCCAGCGCTTCATCGAGCTCGCCGGCGACTGCCGCTTCATCCAGTCGCTGAAGAGCTTCGCCGCGAGCCGCCTCTTCGAGCAGACGTTCATCTTCGGCTCGGCGTGGCGCTTCGAGGACCTCTTCAGCCGCTTCTTCCGCGAGCTCCGCGCGCACGCGCATCCGCAGCTCGATCGCCTGCCGAAGGACGTGCTGGTGGGCCGGCCGGTGGAATACGCGGGGGCGAGCCGCCCCGATGCGAAGCTCGCCATGGAGCGCTACCGTGCGGCGCTGGTGCCGTTCGGGTTCGAACGCATCCGCCAGGTCTACGAGCCGGTGGCCGCCGCGTTCTTCTACGCCCAGACGCTGGAAGAGAGCGCCACGGTACTGGTGGCGGACTTCGGCGGCGGCACCACCGACTTCTCCGTGATCCATTTCGACGTGGGCGCGCGCGGGCTGCATGCAGAGGCGCTCGGCCACTCGGGCGTGGGCATCGCCGGCGACCGCTTCGACTATCGCATCATCGACCACGTGGTCCTGCCGCGGCTCGGCAAGGGCACGAGCTACCGGTCGATGGGCAAGACGCTCGAGATGCCGCGCTCGTGTTTCGCGAGCTTCGCGCGATGGCACGAGCTTTCCGTGATGAAGACCTCGCGCGACTTCCGCGACTTCAAGGAGGTGAGCCGCTTCAGCGAGGCGCCCGAGCTGGTCGGGCGCTTCGTGCGCCTGGTCGAATCGGACCAGGGGTATACGCTGTACAAGTCCGTCTCCGACGTGAAGGAGGCGCTTTCGCGCGACGAGTCCGCCGAGTTCCTGTTCAAGGGGCCGGGGTTCGAGATTCGCGAGACCGTCACGCGCGGCGAGTTCGAGCAATGGATCGCCCCGGAGCTGGAATCGATCGAGGCCGCGCTGGATGCAGTGCTCGCCAACGCGACCATCACGGTGCGCGACGTCGATCGCGTGTTCCTCACCGGGGGAAGCTCGTTCGTGCCGGCGGTGCGGCGCATTTTCGAGCGGCGCTTCGGGGCGGATCGCGTCGAGGCCGGCAACGAGTTCGTGTCGATCGCCAACGGGCTCGCCACCATCGGATTGAGGGAGGATGTGGATTCATGGATCGTGACGTGACTACGCCGATCGTCGCGGAAGCGCTCGCGCATTCGGTTTCACGCGCGCGCGGCCAGCCCCTGCCCGCGGCGCTTCGCTCGACGATGGGGTCGATGTTCATCGACATCGCCGGGCTCTGCGTCGCTACGCGCAACATGAGCTACGTGCACGCCGCGCTCGATAGCTGGGAGGCGAACGGCGAGTCCACGGTCATCGGGCACCTGCGCGCGCTCGACGCCGCGGGCGCGGCGTTCGTGAACGGCACCGCGGCGCACGGCGAGGATTTCGACGACACGTTCGAGGGCGGCCCGGTGCATTCGGGGGCGGTGATCGTGCCGGCGCTGCTCGCCGCGGCCGAGCGCCACCGCATCGCGGGCCACGACATGCTCTTCGGCATGGCGGTGGGCGCGGAGGTGATGTGCCGCGGCGGCATGGTCGCCCCCAAGCGCATCCACAAGGCGGGGTTCCATCCGACCGCGGTGCTGGGCGCCATGGGTGCGGCGGCGGGTGTGGCGGCGGCGCTGCGCGTGGACGAGAAGACCTTCGCCTCGGCGCAGGGCATCGCGGGCTCCATGGCGAGCGGGATCATCGAGTACCTCGCCGAGGGTGCGTCCACCAAGCGCATGCATCCGGGCTGGGCGGCGCAGGCGGGGCTGCGCGCGGCGGACCTCGCGCGCGCGGGCTTCGAGGGTCCGCGCACGGTGTGGGAAGGCGCGCACGGTTTCCTGCACGGCTTCGCCCACACCACCGACGGCGCCTGGGACCGCATGACCGAAGACTTCGGCGGGCACTGGCACGCCGCCACCATCGCCTTCAAGCCCTACGCGTGCGGCACCATGATCCATCCGTACATCGACTGCGCGCGCCGGCTCTCGGAGAAAATTTCCGGGTCGGCGATCGCGAAAATCGAATGCGAAACCGCCGAAGCCATCCTGCACCGCCTGTGGGAGCCGCTCGATCTCAAGCAGCGCCCGCCCAACGCCTACGCCGCGAAATTCAGCGTGCCCTATTGCGTGGCCTACGCCATCCTGCACGGCGCCGTGGGCCTGGAGGCGTTCACCGAGGAGAACGCGCGCGACGAGGAGATCGCGGCGCTCGCCGCCAAGGTGGGCTACGTGGTCGACCCGAAGAATCCCTATCCCGACGAGTTCACCGGCCACGTGAAGGTGACGCTCGCCGACGGGCGCGTCGTCGAGGAGCGCCAGGCGCATTTCCGCGGCGGCAGCCACGAGCCGCTCGCGCGCGCGGAGGTGGTCGAGAAGTTCCGCGCCAACTGCGCCTACGGCGGCTGGGACCGCGCGCGCACCGACGCATGGCTCGCACTCGCGGACAGCGCCTTCGATGCCAGCGAGCTCGACCTCACGCCATTCAGGGGGTGACGACATGACGCAAGCCAGGGAGCTGGAAGGCCGCGTGGCGCTGGTGACGGGAGCCAGCCGCAACATCGGGCGCGCCATCGCGCTGGCGCTTGCCGAGGCGGGCGCCGCCGTCGTGGTGAACGCGAAGTCCTCGGCGGACGAGGCGCACGCGGTGGTGACCGAGATCGAGGCCGCGGGCGGCAAGGCGCTCGTCGGCATCGCCGACGTCACCGACGAGGCGGCGGTGAACACGATGGTGAAGGCCACCCTCGATAACCTGGGCCGGCTCGACATCCTCGTCAACAACGCCGCGGTTCGCGACGTGACCTCGATCGACAGGATCGACTACGCGGCGTGGAAGCGCGTCACCGGCATCATCCTCGATGGTGCGTTCCTCACCACCAAGGCGAGCCTCGCCGCGTTACGCGCGAGCGATGCGGGCGCGATCGTGAACATCGGCGGCATGTCGGGCCACACCGGCGCCGCGGGCCGGCCGCACGTGGTCGCCGCCAAGCTGGGGCTGGTGGGGCTCACGCGCGGGCTCGCGCACGATCTCGCGCCCGATAACATCACCGTGAATTGCGTCGTGCCCGGCTTGATCGATACGCAACGCGGCGCCTCGAGCGGGTTGAGGACCGCGCACCGGCACGAATCACTCCTCGGGCGGCGCGGCACCCCGCAGGAGATCGCCGCGGCGGTGCGCTTCCTCGCCGGGCCCAACGCGCGCTACATCACGGGCCAGGAGCTGCATCTGAATGGGGGCGCGTACCTCGGCTAGCGCGCAGCAGCATGCGCACGCCCAGCACCACCAGCACGAGCGCCGCGATCGCCGCGAGCACCGGCACCAGGAAGGCGAAGCCCACGCCCACCGTGGCGAGGAGATCGTCGAAGAGCGAGAGCAACGGATTGGCGAGGCCGCCGGTCGCAACCGTCGATAGCATCCGCGTGCCGCCGCGCATCGCATGAACGGCGCCCGCGATCGTTCCGCCGCCGATGAGGCCCAGCGTCATCGCCATCAGCGGATCGAGGTTGGTGAAGAGCGACGCGGCGAGGAGTGTCGCCGCCATCGGCTTCACGAAAGCCTCGACGGCGTGCAGCGCGTGGTCGAGGATCGGCACCTTGTCGGCGAGGACTTCGAAGACGAACGCGCTCCCGAAGACCACGAGCGCGGGTGTGGACTCCATCCACGCGAAGGACGGCCCCAGGTTCACGTAGCCATAGCGCGCGAGGAGGCCGGCGGCGAGGAGCGGCAGGAAGGCGCGCAGCCCCACGCACGCGGCGAGCGCGAAGCCCATCGCGAGCTGCGTGGTGAAGAGGGCTGCGTCCGCGGCGCTCATGCGGGCTGCAGCGACGTCTGGTGCCGGTGCGCTCGGCGCAGCAGCATCGTCGCGATGGTGAGGTTCAGGAGGTTCCACGCGATGCCGTTCACGAAGGCCGCGTGGTACGAGCCGGTGAGATCGAAGATCTTCCCGGACATCCAGCCGCCCAGCGCCATGCCGAGCATGGTGCACATGATGACGGCGCCCACGCGCGCGCCTGCTTCCGACGCGGGGAAATGCTCGCGCACGATGATGGCGTACGAGGGCACGAGGCCGCCCTGGAAGAGCCCGAAGAGCGCGGCGATCACGTAAAGCGAGATGAGGCCGTCGAAGGGCAGGAAGAGGAGGAGCGCCACGCCCTGCAGCGCGGAGCCCAGCAGCAGCGTGCGCAGCCCCCCGATGCGATCGCAGATCACCCCCGACACCAGCCGGCTCACGATGCCGAAACCCAGCATGACCGCGAGCATCTCCGCGCCGCGTGCCGCGCCGTAGCCCAGGTCGCCGCAGTACGCGACGATATGCACCTGCGGCATCGACATGGCCACGCAGCACGCGAGCCCGGCGATGCAGAGGAGCACCTGTGCCGCGAGCGGGGTGAGGCCGAAGGGCATTGCGGGCGCGGGCACGCTTCCCGTGCGCAGCGGCGCGGGGGCTGCGAGCGGAGGGCGGCGCCGCATGAAGAGCGCGAGCGCGAACATGGCCATCGAGCACGCGATGCCCATGCCGATATAAGTCTCACGCCAGCCCACAGTCTCCACGAAATGCTGGACCACCGGCGGCCATATCGCGCCGCCCAGGTAGTTGCCGCTCGCGCAAATCGCCACCGCAATGCCGCGGCGCTTCACGAACCAGAGCGACGTGTCGGCGAGGAGCGGCGAGAACGTGGCCGAGCATCCGAAGAGCCCGATCAGCACACCGTGCGCCAGGTTGAAGGTGCCGATGTCGTGCGCGTTGCCGGCCAGCACCATGCCGAGGCCGAGCCCCACCGCGCCCATGAGAAGCGGCACCATCACGCCGAAGCGGTCGGCCAGGCGCCCCATGAGGAGCCCGCCCACGCCGAAGCCGATCATCAGCATCGAGTAGGGCGTGGACGCGTCGGCGCGCGCGATGCCGAATTCCGCCTGCACCGCGGGAAGCATCACCGGCACCACGTACATGCCGCTCGCGCCGATCGTCATGATAGCGAGCGTCAGCAGGAGGCGCACGGCGGCGTAGCGGGAATCGGGTTGTGGGGGCGAGTGGGTCATGGGTTGAAGCGATATTCTTACACAGGGGATTACTGGGATTCACTGGTGGTTTGGTTGCCGCCCCATGCCCGCACCGACCCGCCCACCTCGAACCTACCTTGGGCGGTAGGGCCAGTCATGGCGATTCCCGTCGAAAATGCGGGTGCAGTCTTTCTCTTTACTTTTTATTTGGTAATTACGGGAATTTCGTCGTCCATTTCTCGTTAGGCATCACATGGAGGTACCGTGGACCATGAAGCACTGAAGGCGGGTGTTAGCCTCTTGGCAGCAACAGTGGCT
>Ga0209647_1000266_pt1 | contig 49029 bp, 43 predicted proteins | sample GraSoi_2013_60cm_FD_185827 | JGI IMG/M metagenome (GOLD analysis project Ga0209647, IMG submission 185827) | Grasslands soil microbial communities from the Angelo Coastal Reserve, California, USA - Sample 9_17_2013_60cm (SPAdes) (version 2) | ecosystem: Environmental > Terrestrial > Soil >...
TTTGCAGCGGAGAGCGAGCATCGATGTACTTTCGATTTTATGCCTGCCGAGGGTCGTATCTATTTCACTCGAACAATTAGCCCCTGACGGCTGTTGCGAGCAATGAGATCGATCGCAGGAGCCAAGAATGTGAGAGGTGCAGACATAGACGAGCTTCCCGCTAGTTTCACGTGCGACGGTTATGCCTGCTCAACAACACGCTTTCTCTAACACCAGTGACAACATCTGTCCTAAAATTTGGCATATCGTATACTTCCATTGCTGAAGGCGGCTCTGCCCAGGCGTCGGTGGCTGAGAGAGCGATCGCCCTCTCGCCTGGAGAGAGGAGCGGCGGTGAAATGCGCAACTTTCTCGCGGAGCATTCGGGGGCCTTTGATCCTGATGAGGTCCACATTCTGATCGCTGCCTTCGACAAGGCGTGGGAAACCATTCAAGCCAGCGGAGTGGTCTACGCGCAGGCTAAGGCTGAAGCTGTGCGGGCGATACTCGCAAAACATATTATTGAGGCTGCCAAGCAAGGTGAGCGTGACTACGCTCGACTGCGCGATGGCGCTCTGCTGGCCTTGGCTCAATCAAATCTACGGAACTCGCCCCCTCCGCCGCCGCGGTAAGCCCGGTGGCAAAAGCAGGGTTTGGGGTAGCTTGAAATGGGCCGCGCTTGACTGCGGGTGTCGCGTTGCGCTCTCTGCTCCTATAGAGTTGGGGTGGAGCATGGAGTAATGCGTGGCCATTCGGACCCGAGAGATTTACCGCAGTGCGAACGGGGATCGGTGGTCGCTCGCCCGCGATCCTCATACCGGTCGAGTGTTCGTTAGGCATGAACCCAACCTTCCCTCAGGGGGACAGGTCGTCGACATTGAGATCGGAGCCTTTCTCATCGCGGCTGGCAATGGACCAGAGAAGCAAGAACTGCTGCGCCTGATTGGAACGCTGGTCTAAGGCAAGCACAGGGAAAAGCATCCGTTGGGCTCATTCGATCGGCACAAAGCAAACGAGATGCTTCGGGTTTCAAACCAAGGCTTTTAAATAGCGTGAAGAATTCCCCAATTCGAACAGGGAGATTGAAACGAAATCGCGCCTCATTCGTTAACGCAGACCAGGCAATGATGGCCCTGACCGCTCTAGGGGCACAAAATGATAGCAGCGCGAAAGATCAGCGATGCGGAGCGCCGGCGTTTTGACGCCGCAGCCAACCGGCTTGATTACTGGATACGTCGTCACACGGTTCCGCTGTATTGTGGAACCCATCCGGCTCAAACCAAAAACAACAATTCGGCTCGCGACAGGCTCGTTGGGCTCTCGGCAATTGGGCAATGCCTGAGGGACCAGTACGACTGCCTCGCTACTCCCATTCCGCCGCATCTCGCTGCACTCGTCGAGCAGCTCAAGATGCAAAAGTAGGGGAAAGCGCCGGAACCGCTGCGTGGCCTAATTTGTTATTGGACAGGCGATGAATGGAACCGGCTCACGCCGGCAGTTCGTCCCACAGGCCGCCCGGCTAAAGCTCCCGGGCGGCCTTTGTGCGTGGGCCGTGAGATAAAGAGCCAAAGCTGGCGGCGCGCACTCTGAAACGAGAACCGCGCCGCGTGCCGGACGACGTTCGGTTAACGTGACACGCCAGAAGTCCGGCCAAACCATATGCCTACGAGCGCAGCAAGTGCCACGAGGGCAAGAAACCCATTCACGGCAACCAAAACCCACGTCGGGATGCGTGACACATCGACCCGCGGTGGAGGCACGCCCGGCTCGAGATGGCGCCATACTGCCGCCCCAAAACAGAATGCGCTGAACAAGACGAGGACAGTGCCAGTGGCAATGATCAACCACTGGGAGACAACTTCCGAAAGTAGCGCCTTCGCCCCAATGCCGCTCGCCAGAGCCAAGAGGCCGGTGCGCACCCAAGCCGCGTAGGTGCGCTCAGCGGCAAAGACGGTGCGGTCGGCCGCGAGCTGAGTCGTGCGTTCGGCGCTGTCCTCAACGCCGTATGTACTGCGTTTGATCTTTTCTGCGCTCTCGGCGAGCTTTTCGCCGCTGCGCTCCAATGACTGCTTGGGCACGATCGGACCTGTGTGTCAGGAGAATAACGCGGCTGCAGGCCGCTTGTCTCGCGCCTCCCTGCACTGAGCGGACATGTTCGAAGCAAGCTGGCGCAGACGCGATGGCGCAATGCGCTACGCTTATTGCGCCCTACGACTGGTTCGTCGGACGGGCGCCGCCGGCGCGGCATGTGTGCCCTCATTGCCTGACCGGGCTTGCCGGCGCGCGCCAGCCATCGACGGTCCAGCTGTCCCATTCCCGCATCAGGAACAACGCGGCAAAGCCGCCCCAGGTCGGCCAGGTCGAGAGCCACAAACGGTTGCCGATCTTCGCCAATCCCCATGGATCGAACAGCTGGCGCCAGCTAGCGGACAACTTTGTCTTCATGCGGGTCGCGCTTGCGCGAGCAGGGCAAGTCGCGAGCGCGATATGCTTGGTCCAGCTGTAGCCTCAGCTCATCGAAAATCGTCTGCGCCGCAGCACTTGCCGGCCTTGTTCGTCGCGCTCGATCTGGTGCGTTAGACCTGACGCTGGCGCTCGTTCTCCAGGGCCAGCCAGTTGCCCACTGTCGCGCAGCGTCTTGATATAGCGCGCGGCGTCTGCGACCGCGGCCGCCTTCGGAGTATCGCCGTCGATCGATTTGACGCGCCCGCGCGCGTCAAGCGCGACTGACATCGACAGCGGGACGGGCGCGTAGATCGACTCGCCGGCCTCGACATGCACCGGGTGAAGCTTGTTGGCCTCGACCTCGACGCGTCCGTCCGGCAGCTCACGCTTGACCGCGATCGACTCGAAGCCGCGCTTCGCAAGCTCCGTCGTCAGCGTCTTTTTGTTGATGCGGGGCATTGGTCAGCCATGTCCTGGCCCACGGATTCCACCGCGCATCATACAGGCGCCAAGCGCCCGTACTCAACGGTGAGCGAACCCGCAGTCGATACGAACCCGGCGCAGCACCACGTGTGTTCCTTCCCGCCGCAATTCGTGGGTATGCGTTTCGTGGGTGCGCGACGCCGCGGCGCGTACGACTTCGGCGGCGCCTTTGGCGGGGCGAGCGAGCTTGAGCCGACCTCGCCGCAGCAAATCCTCGAAGAAGGATTTCGCGGCTTGATCCTCACCCGGCGAGGGCGCCGCCCCGAAGGCGAGCGCCGCGCCGGCAACCTCAAGGCGCTTCGGCTCGGCGGCGGCATAGACGATTATGGACGGCACACCGAGGCCATACTCCGCGACCGAAAGTTGCAGCGTCGGCAGCGTCTTCGATTCGTTCGCGCTTGCGGCGAAGGCCACGATGCGCTCGGGCGCATGCGTCGCGGCCACCGCCATCGAAGGCGGCAGGATGCCGTGGCGGACGAACCCGCTCCGCAGCGGCGCTTCATAGCCTTGCGTAGAGAATCGGGCCGCCGCAACAGCGAGCATGCTCGCGGCCACTTGGCTGAAGAAAGTCGGCACAACGGACGCGGCGCGAATGCCTTGCACCAGAATCGAACCGATATCTTGGCTCACTTGCAGCAGCGCGGCTTCGTCTCTCGTGTTCGTCGTGGCCAGCATGCCGGCCAATCCTTCGAAAAACGCGCCAGTGAAGCCGCGCGAGAAGGAGTGCGGCTCCGAGCTGAGCGACGTGGCCGGTGCCGTGGTCGGAAGGGTGTCGGGATCCCGGTAGAAGAACGTATTCACCGCGTTGCGCAAGCAATCAGGCTCGACGGAGGAAGGAACGGATTGACGGATCGCCCAGCCGAGCTGTTCCGCCAATCGCGAGAGCCGGGACGAGCGGCCCAGGACACCGCCGGTCTCCGCCAGCACCTCCTCGCGCAGGCTCGGCAGCTGGAGCGCCGACAGCAGCGCGCTCATGTCGCCGAACGATTCGTGGAAGGCGGCGACCTCTATGCTCGCGGCATCGAACAATTGCGGCTTGAACGAATCGAGCACCGCATGCCCGAGCTCGTGGCACACGACGTCGGGGCTCTCGCCGGAAAAGACCGTCCGTCCCGCGGCCGTACCATGGAAGAACTTCAAGCCCACGCGGTCATAAAAGGCGTTGAGGTCGTCCCCGAAATCGAGGTCCACCGGCAGCATGGAGCCTACTTCCCAGGATTGTCCCGGCAGCAACGCGCCCCAGAAGTCGGCGCCGCGCCGCAATGCTTCAGCAGCAGTCCAGTACCGAAACTCTGCAGTACCAGGCGCATGAGGCTTGGCCTCCGGAGCACGCCCCGGATGAACAATTCGGATCGGGAGGGGCTCATCTCGCAGAACGGGGATCGGCCTTTGGATGACCTGGCCTCCGCTCGGTTGATTGCCGGCGCCGGGATCGTCCTCCCAAGCGTTGATCACTCCCTTCGGCGCTGCGCTGCGTTGCGGGGGTGCCGCGCGTGCCTTGCCTTTGCGCTTGCTTCGCGCGGCCGAGACTTTCGACGCGCGTTTGGATCGCTTCCTTGCCAATCATCTCTCCCGTTGCTGCACTATCGACGTGAAGACGTAGCGCGCGCCACGGCGCTGAGATCCGGCCTTGGCCTGCGGCGCTTGCGCGCCCACGAGCAACAGCGCCAATTTCGCTAGCCGGAGCGCTACGCGAATACAATTGCGCTCATCGTGACGCGATGGTCGCCGGATGCCTTTGCCAGCAATCCTAGCGCGTAGGGCGCAATAAGCGAAGCGCATGGCGCCCTACATGCCCGACGAATTGGCCGACCGTGTCGAGTAAGTCGCCGTCGCACCTTGAGCGCGGCGCAAGCTCGGTCTGCTCCCTCCCCCGCTTGCGGGGGAGGGTTGGGGAGAGGGTGCGAGCGCACACTCTCTATACGTGTCGTTCCATGCCCCCTCCCTGTCCCTCCCCCGCACGCGGGGGAGGGGACGCTGGGGCTTGCGTCCGCAGTTGGTGAGGCATTGGCGCAATGCGCTTCGCTTGTTGCGCCCTACGAGTGGTTCGTCGTTGAGACGCGCAGATAAAGGGCGGCGTGCAACGGCAAGGTCATGGGCGAAGCGGGGGCGCGAAACGCGCCAGCCTTGACGGGCTGGCGGCGGTCCGGCCTGCTCGCGTCCAAGCGGCCATGGCTCAGCTTGCTTTGCGTGCCAGCGTAAGCGGCAAGTCCAGCTCCACGCGGTCATGCATGACCTTGGGCGTGATGCGCCCGCGCTCGCCGCGTTCGAGGCGGACCAGGCCATAGCCTTCCATCGTTCGCAATGTGCGCGACAGATTGGATTTGGCCTTGCCGGTAATGCGGGCCAGCTCGTCGAGCGAGCCGGGCGCCTTCTCGGCGATCACGCGCAGCAGTTCGCGATTACCGGCCGACAAGACCTTGGCGAACGACTCGGTCGAAGTGAACCACACCTTCGGCTCGCCGGCTTTCACGCGCCGCGCGCCGCGCGCGACAGCCATGGTCCGCGCCTTCATCTCCTCGTAGCTGGCGATGCCAACCTTCAAGGTGGTCATGGGATCACTCCTCTCTCGCGCAACACAGCGTCCACCGTCGTCCAGAAGTCGGCGAGCAGGGTCGCCGCGTCTCGATATTCGTAAGCCCGGATCGTCCGCAACCGGTGCCGATGGTCCTGCGGCTCGCCCTTTTGCCGCGCCACCGGATGGGCGTTGTCGAAGCCGACCAGCCGCTCGCCATTCGGGCCGTGCAGCGTCAGCGAGTAGTCGATGCCGTGCGGTTTCTCCGGCGACACCGGCACTCGCGTCACGACGAACCGGACCCAATGGCCGCCCTCCGGGTCCACCACGAGAACCTGCCCGTCGAGGTCGAGAAGCACATCGAGGGTCGGGTCGCGCCTCGTCACCGCATATAGTTATCATACTGAAGCAACTTTAGCAACGGAAACGCACCTCGAAATAGGCAGGAATCTGCGCCGCGCGATAACCGTTGGCGTCATCAATCAAGTTCGGCCCTTGCGCGGGAAAATCCTTGGAACTTCGATGTCTTGAGGACGCCTTACTCTTGACCTCTTCTGTTCACAAGCCGTTCAGCGTCGTCGCTTTGTAATAGCCGTGCACCTGCACGTCTTTTCCGGCTTGGAGCTGATATGCCGCGGATTCGCAAGCTCGTCGCCGCCCTCGTCGCCCTCCTTGCGCTGGCATTTGCTGCCGTGCCGGCACAGGCGGAGAAGCGCATCGCGCTCGTCATCGGGAACGCCGGCTATGCGGCAGGAGCGCTCAACACCCCGGCCAACGACGCCGGCCTGATCGCCCAAACGCTCCAAGCCGCGGGTTTCGACGTCGTAGGCGCTCGTGACCTCGATCAAGACACGCTGCGCCACGCCTTTCGCGACTTTCTGGAGAAAGCGTCGGGCTCCGGCCCTGATACGGTCGCCTTCATCTATCTCAGCGGCTATGGCACGCAGCTCGAAGGCGAAAACTATTTCGTTCCGATCGACGCGCGCATTGCCCGCGATTCCGACGTCGCAGCCCAGGCACTGCGAATTTCCGACTACACGCGGCCGCTGGCCGCGATGAAGCTCAAGGCCAGCATTGTCGTTCTCGACGCGGCGCGGGCTAATCCATTCGCCAGTTCCGGTCCAGCGCTCGCCGGCGGCCTGGCCCTGGTCGAGCCCGAGCCGGGCGTGCTGATCGCCTTCAATTCCGCGCCCGGAACGGTGGCTCCTGAAACTCAGGGCCCGTACGGACCCTATGCCCAGGCGCTGGCTGAGATGATCCGCGAAGGCGGCCTGCCCCTCACCGACGTCTTCGAGCGCACGAGACTTCGTGTCAACGAGATCAGCAAGGGCGCCGAGGTGCCATGGCATGCCTCCAAGATAGCGGCATCGCTCGTGTTCTTCGAGCGGGCCGCCGATGCCCCACCGCCCGCCATTTCGAGCGAACAAAGCGCGGCGATCCGCGCACGGCCAATTCGCGATCTTGACGCGCAGGAGGCGTATGTCGCGGCGCTGGAGCGCGACACGCTGGAAGGATACTCCGACTTTCTCGCTGCTTATCCCAGCGATCCCATGGCCAGGCGGGTGCGCGCCATTATTGCGGCTCGGCGCGAGGCAATCACATGGCGGCGAACGCGCCTCGTCGATACGCCTCCCGCCTACTGGTCCTATCTGCGACGCTATCCGGACGGTCCGCACGCGGGCGACGCGCATCGGCGCCTCGCCTTTCTCGCTGCTGCATTCGAGCCGCCGCCGTCATTTGCAGTGATGGCGTACGATGATCTGCCGCCGCCGCCGCCGGAGGAGATCATCTATTTCCAGCGGCCGGTACTTGCGTTCGACGATCCGGTATTCGGTTTCGCGCCACCACCCCCCGTACCGGTCATCTTCCTGGCGCCGCCGCCGCCCGAATTCGTTGTGCTGGCACCGCCACCTCCTCCGGGGGGAATTTTCCTGCTGCCCATGCCGATATACCGGCCAGTTCCGGTCTGGGTGCGTCCGCCGCAATACGTGGCTCCGCCGCCGAACAACGTCATCTACAACAACGTTCACAACACGGTCGTCGTCAACAATGTGACCAACACGGTCACCGTCACGAACCAGAGCGGCCAGACCACGACCATTGCGCCCCCCGCGCAAGCGGCTGCCCCAGCGCAAGGCGGAGCAGCGGGGGCGCCTGTCGCGCCCACTCCCGCTGCGGCGATCGCACCGGCGCTGCCGCCTTCCGTTGCGCAGAAGGCCGTCACCTTGCAAAATCAGACTCCGCAAGGGACGGCGACGACGCCGAGCGGCCCCGCTCAAACGACCAAGCAAGTGCCGGGTCAACCGGGGCAGCCGCTGCCGGGACTCAAAGGGCAGCCCCTGCCAGCGCCGCCGGCCGCGCCATCGGCGGCAATAGCGCCGGGGACGGGCGCATCTTCGCCCACCGGCGCTGCAAAACCCGGGACGCCGTCTCCCCAAATACCCGCGACAAAGCCGGTCGCACCCACCACACCTTCGGCCGCGGTAACACCGGGAACGCAAGCGCCAACCGCGCCAAGCGGCGGCCATGCATTGCCGATCCCGCCAGCAGGCCAAGGCGCAAAACCAGGAACACCATTACGCGCGCCGGCGGCAAAGCTAGCGCCGCCCTCAACTGCGACCAAGCCGGTCACGCCATCAGCGCCGGCGCGAAGCAGTGCGCAGCCGGGCGCGCAAACGCCCACTGCAAAGCTCCCGGCGTCGTCGACGCCTGCGAAGCCGATCACGCCATCGTCGCCAAGTATTGCGTCCCCAAGTCTTGCGAAGCCTGCATCGCCGCCGCAAGTGCCGAGCGCGCGGTCGGCCCCACCCCAAGTGCCGCCGGCGTTCGCAAAACCGGCAGCGCCGCCCGCCTCACCGCCGCCCGCGGCAATGGTCAAGCCGGTCGCTCCGCCGCCGCCCCCGCCGCCGGCTGCCAAGGTTGTCGCGCCGCCGCCTCCAGCACCACCGCCAGCGCCGAAGCCGGTCGCACCCGCGCCTGCGGCCGCTGCTGCAAAGCCGGCGGCGGCGCCAGCGCCGAAGGGCTGCCCGCCAGGAAAAGCCGCGGCGGTGGTCAATGGTCAGCCGGTCTGCAAGTAGGCTGAATGAGTGAACCGCTGAATCTGGTCCCACCGCTGCCTCAGCTTGCCCGACAAGTTGGCCGTGCCAAAACCCCGCAGGTGCGTAGGGCGCAATAAGCGAAGTGCATTGCGCCGCACGTGCCCTCGCCCCGCGTCAGCGGGGAGAGGGCACAAGACTCGACCAACAAGCTCGTGCGGGTGAGGGGCGCAACAAGCTGCCCCTCACCCCAACCCTCTCCCCGTTCCGCCCGCTTTCGCGGGCGTCACGGGGCGAGGGAGCGCACCGCGTTTGCCGCACGTTCGCCTACCCACATGACGAGCATCGTAGGCCCGTGAGGTGCCGTCACACGCATTGGCGCAGTGCGCTTCGCTTATTGCGCCCTACGAGATATACGAAAGTCGAGCCGACGCTCGAGGAGATTGCGATGACGAAAACGCTCACTGCGCTCGTTGCGGCAATGACCTTGGCAATTGCGGCATCCGCGGTGCCGCGCGCGGCGGAGGCGCGCTGCGTCGGCTGCGCGGGCGGCGAGCGGCCGCCCGAAGCGCCTCCCGGCTATGTGTACTATCCCGGCTATGGCGAACCGCTGCCGGGAGCCAACTGCTACTGGTACCGCCTGCCGCTCTATGACGCTTACGGCAACATGGTCGGCTGGCGCTCCCGTCCCACGGCGTTCTGCTCCTGGCTCGCCGGCTACCGCCCGTGGCCGTTGCCGTGAGATCGGCGCACAGGGTCAGCACGAGCAGCGAGCTCAGTCTGCTCCCTCCCCCGCTTGCGGGGGAGGGTTGGGGAGAGGGAATCCTCCACTGAACGGGAGCGAAGACGCTCGAGCAGCCTTCACGCCGCGCCCTCTCCCTGTCCCTCCCCCGCAAGCGGGGGAGGGGACGCTGGGGCTTTCGTCCGCACAAGTTAGTGAGGCCTGCACCAAGCGCGTAGGGCGCAATGCGCTTCGCTTATTGCGCCCTACAATATCGCCCCGCTACTCCGCGGCCTGGTGGGCGTGGCGCGCAACGTCCATGTTGACGAGATCGAGCGGCGAGGCCGTCGCCTCCAGCATGCCCCAGCCCTTGAGCCACTCGTAGGTGCGTTGCATCTCCTCGAGCGGGATCGGCGCGGGATCGCAGACCACGAGCCGGCTCTCGCGCAAATCCTCCACCTCGAGGGCGGCAATCTCGGGATCGCTCTTGGCGTAGTAATCGATGAAATAATGCAGGTAGGCGCGCTTGTCGGCGTTGATGCGGCGCACCGCCTCGCGCACGGCGCGGTTGAAGGCGGCGTAGGTTTCCGCATCGACCCGCTCGGAGGCGACTTCGGTGCCGTGGAAGAACGCCGTGCAGATCAGGCGGCAACCCTTCTTCTCCGCGAGCGTGATATGCGGCTCGGTCAAGGTGGTGGCGTCGAGCTCGCCCTTCATCAGCGCGGCGAGCCGGTAGCGCGAGCCGTTGGGCGCGCGGCAGAGTTTTATCTCCTCGCGGCGCAAAAAACCTTCGAGCATGTGCAGCGCGATGTAGTGGGTGCCGAAATAGAACGGCACGCCGATGGTGCGGTTGGCGAGCTGCTGCGCGGTATAGACCGGCGAATCGGGCGCGACCACGAGCGCAGAATAGGTGACGATGGCGCGGCGGCCGAGCTGGCGGCTTCCCGCGCTCGTGTCCTGCACGCGGCAATAGTTGCCCCACTCGCAGGCGTTATACATGTCCGCCTTGCCCTGCTCGAACAGCTTGCCGTGGCTGGTGAAGGGATCGACGCCTTTGGGGCTCGTCACGTGCGTTTCGACCTTCTTCTCCACTCCCTGCTCGCGGTCGGCCCACTCGACCAAAAGCCCTTCCTTCTCGAACAGCCCCTCGTCATAGGCGACGAGCTCGGGCAGCCCCTGGAACGGCGCCGTCGTTTCCAAAACGAGCTTCTTCATGGGCTTGCTCCGGGAGTTGGGGTTGAGCAGCGCGGCCGCCGGCGGCGCATGCTCCTCGCGCGTAGTTGAATACGACCGCGGCCCCGCGTCAACGATGGTTTGGCATGCCGCGGACGCAGCGCAGGATCTTCCTTCCCTCGCCCCGCGAAGCGGGGAGCCGTAGGGTGGGCAAAGGCGCGGGACACGTACACATCTGGCGCCGCTCAAATGCCTGAGCGCCGTTGCCCACGCGAGACACGTGGGCAAAGGCGCGCGATGCCGCGCTGATTGCGAGAGCTCGCGCCGCGCCTTTGCCCACCCTACGCCTGAATGCGCGACCGTAGCGATAGCTCCGCTACGGACGCGGGCGGCCGCGCGCAATCTGCAATTGCGCGAGGAACGGAACCAGCGGATGCGCGCCCATCTTCACCATCGCGGCGAGATCGAGCTTGATCAGCGCCTCGCGCTGATCGGGGGCAAGCTCGTATTTGTCGGCGAAGGCGGGCGCGTCGGCGAGGTATTGCGCGCGCAGCTCGGCATCGTGCGCAAGGGAATGCAGCGCCGCGGTGAGCTCGACCAGCTCCGGCTTGATCGCCGGGTAATGCGCGGCGCGCACCGCCTCGCCCTCACCGCGGGTAAAGCCGAGCGAGGCGTAGTTGTGATGCCAGCTCGGATCCATGGACACGATGTCGGGCTTGCGCTCGCCCAGCGCGCCGGCCGCGCAGGCCCAGCAGCGCAGCTCGATATTGCCGGTGTCGTCGAGCTCGCGCTCGTCGTAGCCGATGAGCGATTTCAGGTTGCCGCTCTCGAGCTTCGCCAGCGCGCGCTTGTCCCATTCGAGCTCCGGATTGGCGTAGCGATCGGTGCCCGGGAAATGCGACATGCCGCCGCTCGCGAGCACCACGGTCTTGAGCCCCAGCGCGGTGACCGTGCGCGCGACCGCCTGCCCGAAGGCATAGCAGCGCTCCATCGTCGGCTGCGGCGGCAGATAGGCGTTGACGTAGATCGGCAGCACCGCCTCGGTATGACCGAGATGCGTCAGTGGAATTCCGATCGCGTAATCGATCTTGGCGGTGCTGGTGAAGGCGGGATCGAAATTCTGCCGGTAGAGCGCCCGCACGATCTCGAAGCCGATCTCGCTCGGGATCTTCCAGTGAAATTTCCTGCCCGCGAACTCGCCGCTTGCCTCTCCCCCGACGTGGACCGTGAACGGCGGGGCGCTCACGTGAAAGAACTGCTCGGCGTGATCGTTGGAGAAGATGATCCAGAGATCGGGTTTTAACGCACGCAGCTTTCTGCCCACTTCCGCCGCCACCTCGCGCACGTGCTCGACGACCTTCTTGTCCTCGGTCTCGGGCATGGTGAAGAACTGGGGCGCATGGGGCAGCATGGCACCGCCGATCACGCTCGACATCATGACGTTTCTCCTGGGCCGATCCGGGTGCGAGCGAGCAGACGGGGTCGCGTCGCAGGCATGAAAATATCGCGCGCCCGGAGCTACAACAAGGCGACGCTTCACAGCCGAAACAGAAGCAAGTACGCTTTGCCGAGTTCGAATTGCGTCCCGCTGTTGTGCTACTCCATCCCGCCGCGAGTCGATCAGGAGCCCTAGCTCGTATTCAGATGAAATGGAATCAGCGCGAGCGGCGAACTCGGTCCTACCCTCCCCCTTGTGGGGAGGGTGGCGAGCGAAGCGAGCCGGGTGGGGGTCGTGCAGTGATCCGCTGAGGGACCCCCACCCCCACCCCTCCCCAGCCGGCTGCGGGCTTGCCCGCTTCCGGCAAATCTTAAATGACCAGACCCCGGCAGGCCGGGGTTTGGTTGGGGAGGGGAGCATACCGAGTACGCGGCCCAATTACACGTCCAACACAAATGAGAACGCCCCCATGGTCGAGGTGCCGATAACGATTGCCTGCGGAAATTACGACCGCACGCGCGCGATCAGGGACGGCCGGGTCAAGGTCGAGGGCTGTGCGGCCACGTATCTGCCGCTCTATCCCGAAGAAATCTTCTTTCGCGCTTTCCGCTATGCGGAATTCGACGTCTCGGAACTTTCGTTCTCGAGCTATATGCGCACCGTGGCGGCGGGGACTTCGGCCTATGTCGGAATCCCCGCCTTCGTGTCGCGGCTGTTCCGGCACTCCGGTATCTACATTCGCGCCGACGCCGGCATCCGCGCGCCCGCTGATCTGCGCGGCAAGCGCGTCGGCCTGCCGGAATATCAAATCACCGCGGTGGTGTGGATGCGCGGCATGCTGCAGCACGAATACGGCGTCAAGCCGACCGAAATTACTTGGCGCAGCGGCGGCCAGGAGGAGCCGGGCCGCGCCGAGCGCACGCCGCTCAAGCCGATCGCCGGGCTCGACCTCGGGCCGATCGGCAAGGAAGAGACGCTGGTCGGCATGCTGCGCGACGGCGAGCTCGACGCGCTGTTCACGGCGCGCGCGCCCTCGTCGTTCCTGCGCGGCGAGCCGCACATCAAGCGGCTATTCCCCAATACCCGCGAGGCGGAGCAGGCCTATTACAAGAAGACGCGCATGTTCCCGCTCATGCATCTCATCGGCATCCGTAACGAGCTGGTGCAGAAATATCCCTGGCTCCCTTCGAGCGTCTACAAGGCGTTCTGCGAGGCCAAGGCGCTGGCCATGACCGACCTCACCGACGTCAACGCGCTTATGGTGACGCTGCCGTGGCTGATCCCGGAGACGGAGGAAACCATGGCGCTCATGGGCAAAGACTTTTGGCCTTACGGCATCGCGGAGAACATGCGCGAGATCACGGCGTTGACGCAGTACGCGCACGAGCAGGGCCTGATCGAGCGCAAGGTTGCGGTGGAGGAGCTTTTTCATCCCTCCATGTTCGAGATTTCGAAAGTGTGACCATCATCGTGTGCGGTGGAGTCATCGCGAGCAGCGAACTCGGTCTGCTCCCTCCCCCGCTTGCGGGGGAGGGTTGGGGAGGGGGCGAACCGCGCGAATCGTTGTGCATGCCCCCTCCCTAGCCCTCCCCCGCAAGCGGGAGAGGGAGCGCACCGAGTGTGCCGCCCGCTTCAAGCACAAACGAACACGCCTTAATGTGTATGCTGCGGCGGTCTGGAGCACCTGATGCAGCGCGACGAGCGGGTGATCGTGGTCGGCGCCGGGCCGGTCGGGGCGGTGAGCGCGCTCGCCTTGGTCAAAAAGGGCATTCCGGTGACGCTGATCGAGGCGGAGGCGGAGCCGCCCGAGGATCAGCGCGCGGCCACGATCCATCCGCCGACCGTGGAAATGCTCGCCGAGCTCGGGCTCAAGGACGAAGCGTTCGCAGACGACGCGAGCGGCGGCTTGCAGTCGCCGATCTTTCATTTTCGCGACCGCGTCACCGGCGAGCTGATCGCGGTGTTCGACATCAGCCTGCTCGAGGGCGAAGTGCCCTATCCCTTCGTCGTGCAGTGGGAGCAGTACAAGCTGGTGCGTGCGGCACGGCCGCATATCGAGGCGAGCGGGATTGCAGAAGTCCGTTTCTCCACCAAAGTGACCGGCCTCGCGCAGACCGCCGACCACGTCGAGGCGACGCTCACGAACGCGCAAGGCGAGAGCGAAAAACTTCGCGGCCGCTATCTCATCGGCGCCGATGGCGGGCGCAGCACCGTGCGGCGGCTCGCCGACATCGAATTCGAGGGTTTCACCTGGCCCGAGCGCTTCATCAAGATCGGCACCAGCTTCGACTTCGGGGCAACCGGCAAGGGCTTTTGCACGCGCAATTATTTTTTCGATCCGAACGAATGGCTCAACCTGTTCAAGGTCAAGGGCAACGGCCCGCCCGGCATCTGGCGCGGCATCATGCCGATTCCGCCGGAGGAGACCGACGCGCAGGCCTTGAGCCTGGACGGCATCCAGCGCCGCTTGCAGGGCATCCATGCCAAAAGCGGCGATTACGAGATCCCCTATCACGCGCTCTATGCGGTGCATCAGCGGGTCGCCGCGACCTTCAACAAAGGGCGCGTGCTGCTCGCGGGCGACGCCGCCCACGTCAACAATCCGATCGGCGGCATGGGCATGAACGGCGGCATCCACGACGCCATGAATCTCACGCAAAAACTCGCCGATGTCTGGTATGGCCGCGCGGGGGAAGGCGTGTTCGACCGCTACACGCGCCAGCGGCGCAAGGCGCAGGTCGATTACGTGCAGGCGCAGACGATTGCGAACAAGCGCGCGCTCGAGGAAAAAGACCCGGTGATCCGCCGGGCGCATCTCGACGAGCTGCGGCGCATCTCGGAGGACGTCAAGCTGCACAAGCAGTTTCTCTATCGCGCCGCGCTCTTCGACAGCCTCAACTCGGCGAACGCCGTGCAGTGAGGAGCCAGTCACGCCGCGCACTCCGGTCGGCTCCCCTCCCCCTTGTGGGGAGGGGTTGGGGGTGGGGGTCCGTCGGCGGATCACCGCACGACCCCCACCCGGCTCGCTTCGCTCGCCACCCTCCCCACAAGGGGGAGGGTAGGACCGAGTTCGCCGCTCACGCTTTAGCGCTCTATGCCCCTTTCAGCGCCGTGCCCCACTTCTCCTCGATCGCGCGCGCCTCGGTCAGCGAGAGCGCGGAGGTGGGCGGGAATTGCTCAAGCCATGCGAACGGGCGGCATGCTTCGATGATCACCTTCGAATGCGAGGTGACGTTGCGCGCCCGGTCGGCCGGGGAAATACGCGGATCGAGCGCCGAGCTCCAGGCGTTGCGGATGATGTCGATTTGCTCCGACGGCTCGCATCGGGTCGCCACCGCCCACATGACGTCGTTGAGGTCGGAGGGATCGACATCGTCGTCCACGACGACGACCAGGCGCGCCATGTAGCTGTGAGCGGCGGCAACGAGCGCGGCGCGTTTGGCATGGCCGTCGTAGCGCTGCTTGAGCGCCACCACGGTCATGAGCTGCGAGACGTGCTGCCAGACGCCAACCACGTCGGTCACTCCGGCGCTCTCGAGGTTCTGCCAGATCGTGGCGGCGCGGAACGGCAGCCCGAAATGAAAGCGCGGCGGCTTCATCGGCGGCGATCCCAACAGGATCGGATCGGCGCGATGATGCACCGCGCTCACCTGCATGACCGGCGCCGGCCGCGCCTCCGAGGCATAATAGCCGGTGAACTCGCCGAACGGGCCTTCGGGCAACACGCTCTCGTTCATCGGCAAGAGATCGCCTTCGAGCACGATTTCCGCGTGCGCCGGGATCGGCAGGCCGGCCAGCGGCCCGGGATGGACCTCGATCGGCGCCCCTTTGATGGCGCCGGCGAACTCGTATTCCGATTGTCCCGCCGGCAAATACTCGAACCCAGCGACGAACAGCGCCGGGTCCTCGCCGTTGACGACGGCAAGCGGACAGGGCTTTCCCGCATCCCAGTATTTCTTGGCGATGACAGCGCCGTGTCGGCCGGCGTGGTCGAACTGCACGGTCACCTTGTCGCGGCCATGCACCTGAACGCGGTAGATCGAGGCGTTGATCCAGCCGCCATCGGGATCGCGCATGATCACGATCGAGCCCGAGCCGATGAACGGCCCGCCGTCGTGGCGGTGCCAAACCGGCGCCGGAAACTTGGCGAGGTCGAGGTCCTTGCCCTTGATCGAGTGTTGCAGAAAGGCGGCGTCCTTGACCACGACGGGCGCGCGCGGCTGCAATGTCTTGCGCTTCTCCATCCAGGCCTTGAGCGCATCGAGCGGCCGCAATTTCGGATCGATGCCGAGCGCGAGCGCGGCCCGCTGCGGGCTCGTGGTGGCATTGGTGAAAATGCGAAGGCCGCGCGGAAAGCCTTTGATGGCGTCGAAGAGAAGCGCCGGGGCGTCGGATCGTCCTGCCGCCACCTCGGTGACGGCGCCGATCTCGAAACGGGGATCTGCGCCCTCGATGCGCCGCAGCGCGCCAAGCTTGTCGACAAGCTCGATGAATTCGCGCAGGTCCTTGTACATTCCGTTCACTCCTGCCGCGCGGCGCGCCCACGATAGCAGGCCGTGCGCCTTGTGGTCAGGCGCGGTTCCTCGCTATTCTTGTTCCTTCATCGGCTCACGAAGGACAGAGGTCATGGCCAAGCTTCGCCACATCGCGCTTATTGTTCCCGATCCGGAAAAGGCCGCCAAATTTTTCGAAGACGCATTCGACATGAAGGTCGCGGGCAAGGCCCGCCGCGGGCTCTACGTCTCCGACGGCACCGTCAACGTGGCGCTGCTCAAGCAGGAGGGCGACGAGAAGGTCGGCATCTATCATTTCGGGATGTGGGTGGACGACCTCGACGAAGCCGAGAAGAAGGTCGTGGGCGCGGGCGGCAAATATCTTGCCGGCCGGCCGGAGCCGGCAAAGCCCGGCGCGAGCGCCCACTCCTATTACGAGGCCAAGTACAAGGATCCGCTCGGCATCGTATTCGACCTCACCCACACCGGCTGGGTCGGCGCCGTGAAGGACGTTGTGGCGGCGAAGAATTGAGGCCGCGAACGGCGCGCGCATTCTCGACACCGGCTCGGTCTGCTCCTTCTTCCTAGCGAGAGGGGCGTACGAGTTTGGGCGCACTTAAAGCGTATTCGGTTGAAGTGGAATCATCTCAGGCGGCAAACTCGGTCCTACCCTCCCCCTTGTGGGGAGGGTGGCGAGCGAAGTGAGCCGGGTGGGGGTCCATCGGCGGGGCACCGACCCCCAACCCCTCCCCACAAGGGGGAGGGGAGCAGACCGAGAGCGCGGCGTGATTCTGCATCCAGCACAAACGAAAACGCTCTAGCGATCATGCAGAGAGACACCGAGCGTGTGATCGTCGTCGGCGCTGGACCGGTCGGGCTTTGTCTGTCGCTCGCTTTGGCGCAGGCCGGCGTCGAGGTCTGCACGATCGAGACCCTAGGCGGGGACAATTTCCTCGAGCAGGTGCCGCGCGCCGGAACAAACCATCCCGCGACGCTGGAGCTCTACGAGCGCATCGGGCTTTACGAAAAACTAGAGCCGCGCGGCATCATCGCGCCGCTGTTTCATTACTGGGATCGCCGCGAGCACCGGCTGATCGCCGAGTTCGACCACGCCCATCTCAAGGACGACACGCGCTTTCCCTACGTGCTGCAATGCGAGCGCATCAAGATCGTCGAGGAAGCGCTCAAATTGGCGCAGGCGCACCCCAACATCGAGCTGCGCCTCGCCACCGCCTTCACCGCATTCACCCAAGACGGCGCCGGCGTGACCGCCCGCGTCACCAATCCCGCGGGGGAGACCGAATCCCTGCGCGGCGCCTACCTCGTGGGCGCCGAAGGCGCGCGCAGCATCGTGCGCAAAGAGCTCGGCATCGACTTCGAAGGCTTTACCTATCCCGACCTCACGCTGAATGTCGAAGTCGCGTACGATTTCCGCAAATACGGCTATACCGAGCGCAACTACATCTCCGATCCGGACGAATGGTCGAACCTGTTTCACTGGAAAGGTCCGCCCGACCGCTGGCGCATTCACTTTCCCGCCGAAGCGGGGGCAGAGGAAGCCGCGCTCACGCATCCCGAGGCGTTGCAGGGAAGGCTGCAGCGGTTCCTGCCGACGGGAAAGCCGTTCGACATCGTCGCCAGCAATCTCTATGTCGTGCACCAGCGGGTGGCGAAAAAATTTCGCGTCGGCCGGGCGATCCTCGCCGGCGACAGCGCGCATGTGAACAGCCCGATCGGGGCGATGGGCATGAACAGCGGCGTGCACGACGCGTTCAACCTGGCGGACAAGCTCACCAAGCTGGTGCGCCGGGAAGCGGGCGAAGAGGTGCTCGACCGCTACGAGCGCCAGCGCCGCCACGTCGCGGTTAGCCACACGCAGGCGCAGACCATCCGCAACAAGCGCCTGCTGGCGGAGAAGGACCCTGCCGTGCGGGCGCGCAACCACGAGGAGCTGCGCCGGACCGCGGAAGATCCCAAGCTGGCGCGCGCCTTTCTGCTGCGCACCTCGCTGATCGAAAGCCTGCGCGAAGCCGAGCAGATTCCGTGAGTAAGGCGGGTCGTGCAAACTGGTGCTGATGCGAGCGGCGAACTCGATCTTTACCCTCCCCCTTGTGGGGAGGGTCGGCGCGAAGCGCCGGGGTGGGGGTCGTGCGATGATCCGCTGATGGACCCCCACCCCCAACCCCTCCCCACAAGGGGGAGGGGAGCACACCGAGTCTCGGGCGCGGCTGTGCTCCGATCACACACTGTTTTAGGCGACTATGGGGTAATGCCTGTGCGAGGGATAATCTGATGAGCAAGCTGCGTCTGACATTTGCGTGCGGCCCCTATGACCGCACGCTCGCGCTACGCGACGGGTCGATCGAGCCCGAGGGCATCGAGCTCAATTACATCGCCTCGCAGCCGCCCGATATCTTCTGGCGCATGTTGCAATTCAACGAGTTCGAAGTCTCGGAAATGTCGCTGTCGAACTACGTCACGCTTGTCAGCGCCGACAAGGCGCCGTTCATCGCCATTCCGGCGTTTCCCTCGCGCGTTTTCCGCCACGGCTACTTCTTCATCAACACGGAGAAGGGGATCAAGACGCCGGCCGATCTCAAGGGCAAGCGCGGCGGCGTGCCCGAATACACCATGACCGCGGCGGTCTACATGCGCGGCCTCCTGCAACACGAATACGGCGTCAAGCCGAGCGACGTGGAATGGGTGCAGGGCCGCGCCGACCGGCTCGGCCGCAAGCTCCCTCCCGACATCCGCCTCATCCAGGCGCCGGCAGGCAGCGAGCTCGGCGACCTGCTCGAGCGCGGCGAGATCGACTTCATGATGACCGCCAACAATCCGCTCGCCTTCCGGCGCGGCTCGCCCAAGGTGCGCCGCCTGTTTCCCAACTATCCCGAGGTGGAGAAGGACTACTACCGGCGCACGAAGATCTACCCGATCATGCACACGGTGGTGATCCGCAACGACGTTTACGAGCGCAATCCCTGGGTGGCGCTGAGCATGTACAAGGCGCTCTGCCGCGCCAAGGACTACGCCTATCACCTCTTAGCGGACATGGGCTCGCCAAAGGTGTCCTCGGCATGGCTGCAGCCGCTGCTCGAGGAGGAACGCTCGATTCTTGGGCCGGATTGGTTCGCCTACGGGATCGAGACGAACCGGCCGTCGATCGAGGCGCTGCTCCAGTATACGCACGAGCACGGACTGACCGACCGCCGGTTGAAGCTCGAGGAGCTGTTCGCGCCGAGCACGCTGCGCGACATTCCCCTCAGCGAAGGGCAACACGTGTGATGCGGCGAGTGATCGATCCATGACCGCGATCGGGCTTATCGGCTGCGGCGGCATGGCGCAGGACGTCGTGGCAGCTTTGCGCGCCGCCGGGGCGCAGAGCGGCATCGTCGGCGCGCTCGCCCGGATAGGGCGCGGCGAGGCCGCGCGGGAAAAACGTCGCGGCATCGAGATCGTCGAGGCGGTCGATCACCTCATCGCGCGCAAGCCGGCTATTATTGCCGAAGTTGCAAGCCAGGCTGCGGTGGCCGAGCATGCCGGCGCGGTGCTCGCGAGCGGGATCGATTGCCTCGTGATTTCCGTGGGCGCGCTCGCCGATGCGGCGCTGCTCGCGAAGCTCAAATCGGCCGCGCGCGAGGGCAAGAGCCGCATTCTGTTGCCCCCCGGCGCGATTGGCGGCATCGACGCACTCGCGGCGATGCGCCTGTCCGGCTTGACGTCCGTGCGCTATCGCTCGCGCAAGCCGCCGCTCGCCTGGCGCGGCTCGGTCGCGGAGCGCGTCGCCGATCTCGGCACGCTCGCCAAGCCAACGGTGCTCTACAAAGGGACGGCCGGAGAGGCCGCGCTGCTCTATCCGCAGAACGCCAATGTGGCCGCCGCCGTGGCGCTCGCCGGACTGGGATTCGAGGCGACGCAAGTCGAGCTCGTCGCCGATCCCGGCGCGGGCGGCAACATCCACGAGATCGAGGCGGAGGGCGCGGCGGGGCGCTTTGCGATCGCGCTTGCGGGCAAGCCCTCGCGCACCAATCCGAAAACCTCGGCATTAGCAGCGCTCAGCGTCGCACGGGCGCTGCTCAACGAACAAGCGACGATCGTTATCTGACATGGACCAAAAGCGCAGGACCAACCTCTTCATCGGCGCCGCGATCGAGCGCGTCGAGGATTGGCGGCTGCTGCGCGGGCGCGGGGAGTTCGTCGACGATCTCGCGCGCGAAAACCTGCTGCACGCCGTGATCCTGCGCAGCTCGGTGGCGCACGGGCATATCCGCGCGATCGACGCCGCCGACGCGCGCGAGCGCCCCGGCGTGCACGCCGTCATCACCGCGGCGGAAATCGGCCCGCCGATGCCGGCCATTCCGTTGCGGCAGGATTCCTCCCCCGCCTTCAAGCCGTTCGAGCAGCCGGTCATCGCCCACGACAAGGTCCGCTACGTCGGCGAGCCGATCGCCCTCGTGCTGGCCCAGAGTGCGGCCGCGGCCGAGGACGCGCTCGATGCCATCCACCTCGCCATCGAGCCGTTGCCCGCGGTTGCCACCAGCACCGCCGCGCGCGCCGACGACACCCTGTTGTTCGAGGCCGCAGGCAGCAATTGCCCGCTCACGCTCACTGGCGTGCGCGGCGACGCGGACGGCGCATTCAGGGGCGCCGCTTTCGTGCGCCGGGAAAAATTCGCGGTGCAGCGCCACGGCGCCGTGCCGATGGAACCGCGCGGACTGCTCGCCGAGTGGGACGCCGGGCGCGGGGAGCTCACCGTATTCGGCGCGGCCAAGGTCGCCTTCCTCAACCGGCGCATCCTGGCGCAGCAGATGCAACTGCCGGAGAGCGCGATCCGCATGGTGGAAAACGACGTCGGCGGCGGTTTTGGCGCGCGCGGCGAGTTCTACCCGGAAGATTTTCTGATCCCGTTCGCCGCCCGCTTCACCGGCCGGCCGGTCAAATGGATCGAAGACCGCCGCGAGCATCTTGCCGCCACCAATCACGCGCGCGAAGCCGAATGCGAACTCGAGATCGCCTGCGAGAAGGATGGAACGATCCGCGCGCTGCGCGGGCACGCCTTCACCGACCAGGGCGCCTATATCCGCACCAACGGTCCGACCGCCGCGCGCAACATCGCGCAGGTTTTGAGCGGGCCCTATCGCATTCCCCATATCCGCATCGACGTGTCTTTGCTGATGACCAACAAGACGCCGGCCGGCACCTATCGCGGGCCCGGACGCTACGAAGCCGACTTCTTTCGCGAGCGGCTGTTCGATATCGCGGCGCGTGAGCTCGGGCTCGATCCGGTCGAATTCCGCAGGCGCAACCTTCTATCCGAGGCCGAGATGCCGTACCGGCTCGCCACCGTCGAGCCGCTCGCCATCGAGAGCGAAACCGACAGCGGCGATTACGCGATGACGCTCACGCGCTGCCTTGAGGAAATCGATTGGAGCGCGAAGACCAAAGTACAGGGCAAATTGATCGACGGGCGTTACCGCGGAACGGCCGTCGGCTGCTACCTCGAGGGCGGCGCATCGGGCCCGAAAGAGACCGCGCGGCTCGTGCTCGAAGCTGACGGCAAAGTATCGGTCTATACCGGCTCGTCCTCCATCGGACAGGGGCTCGAAACGGTCTGCGCGCAGATCGCAGCGGATGCGCTGGAAATGCCGATGGACGAGATCCGCGGCGTATTCCACGGCTCGACGGATCACGTGAGCGATGGCTGCGGCTCCTATAGCTCGCGCGCGGTGGTGATGGGCGGCAACGCGATCCTTGGCGCGGCGGCAAAGCTGCGCGACGATATTCGCGCGGGGGCGGCGAAGCGCTGGGGCTGCACGGCGAGCGCCGTCACGATCGACGCGGGCGCGGTGCTCGGTCCGAATGGGCGCGTGCTGCCGCTTTCCGCCTTCGCGGGGACTGCGGCGGAAAGCACCTACGCCAGCAATAAGCGCACCTACAGCTACGGCGCGCATGCGGCCCACGTTGCGGTCGATCCCAAAACCGGCCACGTGGAGCTCCTCGATTATGTCGCGGTCGAGGATGCCGGGCGCATCATCAACCCGCTGACCTTGCACGGGCAGGTCGTAGGCGCGATCGTGCAAGGGCTCGGCGGCGCGTTTTTGGAGCACTTCGTCTATGACGCGGAGGGGCAATTGCTCACGGGCTCGTTCGCCGACTATCTCCTGCCGACGGCGAGCGACTTTCCGAGCATCCGCGCGATCGCGCTCGAGGAAAAGCCCTCGCCCAACAATCCGCTCGGCGCCAAGGGCGCGGGCGAGGGCGGCATCATTCCGGTCGGCGGCGTCATCGCCAATGCGATCGCCGCCGCGCTCGGCTCGCTCGGTGTCGAGCCGCGCGCGCTGCCGCTGTCGCCGCCCAAGGTATGGGAGCTGATCCAGGAGCGAGTTTCGGTGAGTCGTCCCCGCGCAAGCGGGGACCAATGACCACCGGCTCTGGACTATGGGTCGCGGAAGGGCGCGCCCCCCGAATGCGAGCCTCGCGCTGGGACGACGGACACTTACATCGCAACGCCCGTCACGCCGCCGCGGCTGATGCCGAGCGCCAAGATGCGCTGGATCAATTCGGGATAGTCGAGCCCGTCGTGCTTGGCGGCCGAGGCGAACTCTTCGCTGCGTGCGATCTCGGCGTTGGGATTGGCTTCGATGTAATAGGGGACGCCCTGGGCGGAGAGGCGGAAATCGATGCGGGCATAGCCGTCGAGGTCGAGCGTGCGGTAGATGCGCTTGGCGGCGCGCTTGATCGACTCAACAAGCTGCGGGGAGAGATCCTTGGCCGGGCCGACGGCGATGTTGTGACGCTCCTGGTATTGCAGATCGTGCTTGACCTTTTCCGTGGCGATGAGGCGGGCGCCTTGCGGCATATTGCCGAACTCGAGCTCCCAGATCGGAAACACGCGCAGCCTCTCGTTGCCGAGGATGCCGACGTAGAGCTCGCGGCCCTCGATATATTGCTCCGCAATGGCCGCCGTGCCGATGCTTTCGTGGATGAAGGCGACGCGCTCGGCGAGCTTCTCGTCGCTATCGACGACCGAGGCCTGCGAGATGCCCCAGGACGCATCCTCGTTCAGGCTCTTGACGATGAGCGGGAAGGTGAGGCGCGGCGGGCGGCGAATTTTTCGCCGCAGCGGGAACACGGCAAATGCCGGCAATGGGATGCGGTGATAGATGAGAAGCTTCTTCGATAAATCCTTGCCGCGCGCGAGCACGAGCCCGCGCGGATTGCACCCGGTGTAAGGCATCCGCAGCAGCTCGAGATAGCTCGCGACGTTCTGATCGTAGACGGCTTCGCCGTGGAACTGCTCGAGCAGGTTGAAGACCACATCCGGCTTCCAGCTCTCGATCTCGTCGCGGATCGGCTTGAGCTCGTCTTCTACGCCGAGCGGCCGTACCTCGTGGCCCGCTGCGCGCAGCGTGCTGACGACGTCGTATTCGGTCTTCCAGTTGTTGATTTCCTGCTCGCTGTGCCCCTCCAGCGAATCGGGCGGCACCAGCTGCGGATGCACGAGCACCAGCACGCGCAGGCGCTTCATAGTGCCAGCCACTGCCGCCGCGACGGACTGTAGAGCGAGTGCACCGTCTTTGCCGTCAACAAAACGATGAATTCCATTCTTAGCTGCCGCTCGGAGCCGACCGCGCGCAGCTTCAGCTCGCGGCAGCGGCCGATCATATCACCGAAAACGGAATCGAGCGTCAGCTGATACTCGCCTGTCCATTTCGAAACGATTTGCCTGATCTTGGCGCGGTTGCGCCGCAAAAATGCGGCAGCCGTCGGCGAGCGGTGATGCTTCGGATCGGCGGAGAAGATGCGGCGCAGATCGCGGTCGTAGACTTTCGGATACTCGATGGAATGGTACGCGCGTTTCTTTTCGTAGTGCTCGGCCAACGTCTGCGTGAGGTGGCTCAGCGGCTCGACCTTAAGTCGGCGCGTGACCAATGGCTTCTCCCCGGCGATCTCCGCCATCAGTTCGTTGACGTATTCCAGTTTCTTGAGCGCCGGCCATCCCTCATAACGCCTGCGCCAATTCGAGCGTGGGGTGAGCCACACCGCGAAGGTTTCGGCGAAATCCTCATCCGGGTGGCTCTGCGCGTACCACAGCGGCAGATGATAGACGTAGCGGCGGCTGGCCGGGTTCGGCCGATAATAGCGCGGGTAGCGTCGCGATGAGGGCCCGAAGAGCTCCCGCCAGCGGCGACGCCGGTGCAGCTGAAATGCCACCTGCACCACATGGCCGGCTTCGTGACGGAGAATGCGCATGCAGTCGGCCGCCGTGCCGCCTTCGACGTCGATGATCATCTTGCGCTCGAGCCGCATCAGGCGCGGATGGGCGAGATAAAAAGGGATCGCGATACCGGGCGTGTCGTCGGGGCTGAACCACTCGTTCGAGATCCAGACGTGCGGCCTGATCCGCAGCCCCCGCTCGGCCAGCTCCTCGTAGAGGTCTTCCACGCACCGCTTAAGCCACGTGCCGGCGATGGCGATCTTGAGGTCCTTGAAGCGCAGCTTGAGAAGCTCGCTGTCCGGCAATGAGGTCCAGGCAAACTTGCGCGGCATTGTGCTTTCGACCCCGACAAAACACGGGCTATTTGGATGCGCCCGACCCCTGGCTGACCATCCACCATATCGAAACCTAACCATCAATGGGGATGACGCGGTGCGTTGCGCCCGCGCCGGAAAAACTCCGTTCGTTCCCGCGCAAGCGGCAATCCACGGCTAAAGCCTGGGTCGGCGCTTCCGCGGGGACGAACGATGAAGCGACTCGAGCGATCCGCCTTCCCGTCACGTTGACCCATCCAGCAGGGCGATGATAGGTACGAGCCTGCTTCGTTACGTGGCGAAGGATGCGTCCGGGTCATGAAATTGCCGCCCTTCGAGTACGCCTGCCCGACGACGCTGCCTGAAGCCATTCAACTCCTCTCCGAGCGCGACGGGGACGCAAAGCCCATCGCCGGCGGCCAAAGCCTCGTGCCTATGCTCGCGTTCCGCTTGGCGCAGCCCACGCTGCTCGTCGACCTTCGCAAGCTCGCCGATTTGCGCGGGATCAAGATTTCGCAGAAGGGCGTCACGCTGGGCGCGATGGTGCGCTGGCGGGAGATCGAGGATGACGAGCGGCTCGATGCCGCCCATCCGCTGCTCAAGGCAGCGGTGGCGCATATCGCGCATTACCAGATCCGCAATCGCGGCACGGTCGGCGGCAGCCTCGCCCATGCCGATCCGGCCGCGGAAATGCCGGCAATCGCGATGACCTGCGACGCCGAGATCGCGGTGGTGGGAAAATCCGGGGCGCGCGTGATCCAGGCGGCGGACTTTTTTCAGGGGGCGCTCACGACGGCGCTGACAGCCGACGAGATCATCGTGGAGGTGCGGCTCCCCGCCTGGCCCGCCGGGCGGCGCTGGGGCTTCGAGGAGTTCGCCCGCCGGCGGGGTGACTTTGCCATGGCCGCGGCCGCCCTCTTCTACGACCAGAGCGCGGACGGCAAGGCGCGCAATGCGCATGTGGGCGTTGCCGGTGTTGCCGACCGGCCGCTGCGCCTGCCTTCAGCCGAAGATGTGCTCAGCGGACGCGCCGTCGATCAAGCGACCATCGCCGAGGCCGAAGCAGCCGCGTCCGCTGCCGTCGATCCGCAGGACGACATTCATGCCAGCGCCGCCTACCGCCGCGCGCTCGTGGGGACGATGGTCGAGCGCGCGCTCAAGCGCGCGGCCGCGCGAGCTCAGCAGTAATTCCCCATGGCAGTGCGATTTCGTGTCAACGGTCGAGAGGTCGAAGTGGAGGTTGAGCCGCGGCTGACGCTCGCGGATTGCCTGCGCCACCATCTGCGGCTCACCGGAACCCATGTCGGCTGCGAGCACGGCGTGTGCGGCGCCTGCACGGTCATTGTCGATGGCGCGGCCGTGCGCGCCTGCCTCATGCTCGCCGTCCAAGCTGAGGGGGCCGAGGTCGTAACCGTCGAAGGGCTGTCCAACGACGCCGATCTCACCCCGCTGCAAAAATCGTTTCGCAAGCATCACGCGCTGCAATGCGGCTTCTGCACGCCCGGCATGATCACGACGGCGCATGCGCTGTTGAGCGAGGAGCCCGATTGCGATGCCGCGCGGGTGCGCGAGGTGCTCTCGGGCAATCTCTGCCGCTGCACCGGCTATATCCCCATCGTCGAAGCCGTGCTCGATGCGCGCGCCGCTTATGGAGCGAAGGCGCGGGCGAGCGATCGCGGCGGAGAACGCGCATGAGAACCGTCAACTCGCTGATCGGCAGCCCGATCGAACGGCTCGAGGATCTGCGGTTTCTGCGCGGGCGGGGGCAATATGTCGACGATCTCGCGCGCGGCGACATGTTGCACGCGGCGATCCTGCGCAGCTCCGTTGCCCACGGCCGCATCCGCTCGATCGACGTTTCTCGCGCGCGCGCCTTGCCGGGCGTACACAGCGTGATCACGGCCGAGGATATGGGCAACCGCGTGCCGCGCGTCCCCATGCGGCTGCAGCCGCTGCCGGATTTCGAGCCGTTCGCGCAGCCGGTGATAGCGGAGAGCAAGGTGCGTTACGTCGGCGAGGCGATCGCGCTCGTGCTCGCCGACACGCCCGCCATTGCCGAGGACGCGCTGGCGCTCATCGACGTCGAGATCGAGACGCTGCCGGCGGTCGCCGACCACCGCGCATCCGCCAGGGATGCGTCGCTGCTGTTCGAGGAGACGGGCAGCAATCGCGCGATCACCTTCCGCGCACTGCGGGGCGATGCCGCCGCGGCATTCGCGAGCGCGCCTTATGTCCGGCGCGAGAGATTGCGCACGCAGCGCCACATGGCGCTGCCCTTGGAGCCACGCGGGCTCTTGGCTGAATGGGAGGCGGCACGCGGGCGCCTCACGCTCTACGGCGGCGCCAAGGTCTTGTTCTTCAACCGCCGCACGCTCGCAAAGGCGATGGGATTGCCGGAAAATGCGATCGAGATCGTGGAGAACGACGTCGGCGGCAGTTTCGGCGCCCGCGGCGAGTTCTATCCCGAGGATTTCCTCATTCCGTTCGCGGCGCGGTTTTGCAACCGGCCGGTCAAATGGACGGAAGACCGGCGCGAGAACCTGATGTGCATCAATCACGCCCGCGAGGCGGAGTGCGATGTGGAGATCGCCTGCACGCACGATGGCACGATCCTCGGCCTGCGCGGGCATGCTTATGTGGACGTGGGGGCCTATATGCGCACCAACGGCGCGGTTGGCGCCCGCAATGTCGCGCAGTTCATGTCGGGGCCCTACCGCATCCCACACATCGATATCGACGTCGCGCTGCAGCTCACGAATAAAACGCCGGTCGGCACCTATCGCGGGCCGGGCCGGTTCGAGACCGATTTTTTCCGCGAGCGGCTGTTCGACATGGTGGCGCAGGATCTCGAGCTCGATCGCGTCGAGTTCCGCCGCCGCAATCTCGTCTCGAAGCGGGAGATGCCCTATCCGATCGCCACCATCACGCCGTTCGAGAGCAAGGACGAACTCGACAGCGGCGACTACCAGGCCACGCTCGATCGCTGTCTCGAGGAGATCAAGTGGTCGGAGAAATCGAAGCTCGCGGGCAAGCGCCTCGATGGGCGCTATCACGGCCTCGCCGTCGGTTGCTTCATCGAGGGCGGCGCCGCCGGACCGAAGGAGAGCGCGCGCATCGTGCTCGAGTCGGACGGACGCTATGCGGTCTATGTCGGATCATCCGCCGTCGGCCAGGGACTCGAGACGGTTTTTGCGCAGATCGCCGCGGACGCGCTCGAAGTTACGTTCGATCGCATCCGGGGCGTCTTTCACGGCAGCACATCCTATGTAGACGACGGCTACGGCGCCTATCACTCGCGCTCGGTCGTGATGGGCGGCTCGGCGATCCTCGACGCCGCGGGCAAACTACGCGAAGCGATCCGCGCCCAGGCGGCGCAGCGGATGGGCTGCCCGGCAACCGACGTCGAGATTGTCGACGGCGTGAAGGCGGTCGGGCCCGCCGGCAAGTCGGTCGCCTTGACCGAGCTTTCGAGCGCGGGCATTTGCGCCGACGGCGCCTTTCTCAACAAGAAGCACACCTACACGTACGGCGCCCATGCCGCGCATGTCACGGTCGATCCCAAGCTCGGCCATGTCGAGCTCATCGACTATGTGGTGGTCGCGGATTGCGGCCGCATCATCAATCCGTTGACGGTGAACGGGCAGACCGTCGGCTCGGTGGTGCAAGGGCTCGGCGGCGCCATGATGGAACATCTCGTCTACGACGAGGACGGCCAGCTGCTGACCGGCTCGCTCGCCGATTACCTCATCCCGACGGCCAGCGACTTTCCCAGCATCCGCGCCGTCATGCTGGAACATCACCCCTCGCCGATCAATCCGCTGGGCGCCAAAGGTGCCGGCGAGGGCGGAATCATCGCCGCGGGCGGCGTGATGGCCAATGCAGTGGCGAATGCGCTGGGCTCGCTTGGAGTTGAGCCGCGCGAGCTTCCGCTCACGCCAAGCCGGATCTGGGAGCTGGTGCAGGCGGCGGGCAAGTGATGCCGCCAACTGTGATTACGCGGCCATTCTGTCGTGATGTACGTCACTTCATTGACGGCTCGTGCCGGCGACGCATAGATTGGCCCCAAACTATTCCACGGTAAAAGAGGAGCGCGCCATGAGCGTCGCACGCCATCCACGCCCGCCCGAACTGGTCGATGTTCCGATCGAGGAGATCATGCAGAAATACGTCGGGCGCTTCCGCGAGAAGAAGCCGGACTGGGCGGCGTTCGAGGACGCGAAGATCGAGGGCTACAAGCGCGCGCAGCACCGTTTCATCGGCGCCGGCGGCTCCGGCAAGCACGGGGATCCAAGCGTCATCCCGGCGAAGAACTTCACCTTGTCGATCATGTACGTGGAGCCGGGGCAGGGAAATGCCGCGCACACGCACGAGGTCGAGGAATGCTTCTTCGTGCTCGAGGGCTATCTCGACGTGTTTGTCGAAGACGAAGGCGGCAAACGCATCACCACCCGTCTCGGACCGTGGGAATGCATCTCATGCCCCGCCGGCGTCATCCACGGCTACCAGAACGATAGTCTCGAGCCGGTCTATTTCCAGGTCATGCTGGGGCGCGGCAAGCCTGAGACCATGGGTTACGCCGACGAGGACCTCTACAAGCGGCGCGACGCGCATCTGAAAGCGGTGTGATACCGAATCCGGTTGATCCATAGATGCTGTCGTCCCCGCGCGGGCCCATGACCACAGCGTTGGGAATATGGATCCCCGCATTCGCGGGCACGCCGGCAAGAACCAACTGCTACAGGATCAGCATGCGTGGAATTTTCTCACCCCTTCTGCTCGCGACCCTCGCCCTCGCCGCGGCCGCTCCGGCGCAGGCGCAAGAGGCGTGGCCGCAGCGGCCGGTCACCATCATCGTGCCGTTCGCGGCGGGCGGATCGGCGGACTTGCTCGCACGCATCCTGCAGCAGCACCTGCAGGCGAAATTCGCCACACCGTTCGTGGTCGAGAACAAATCCGGCGCCGGCGGCAGTATCGGCACCGGCTTTGTGGCGAAGGCGCCTGCCGACGGTTACACGCTGCTCGTGGGCACGGTCAGCTCGATCGCGATCAACTCTTTCCTCTACACCAGGCTCAATTTCGACGTCGCACGCGACATCCAGCCCGTATCGCTGCTGGTGCGGTTTCCAAATCTTCTGTTCGTCAATCCGAAGGTACCGGCGAAATCGGTGCCGGAGCTGATCGACTACATCAAAGTCAACAGCGGAAGGGTCAACTACGGCTCGTCCGGGATCGGCACGTCGTCGCATCTTTCCTCGGTCATGTTCGCGCTGGCGACCAGTACACAGATGACCCACGTTCCGTTCCGCAGCACCGCTGAAGTCGTCAACAGCATGCTCAGCGGCAATATCGAGCTTGGCATCGACAGCATGACCACGGTGTGGCCGTTCGCGGCGGCGGGAAACGTGCGCCCGCTCGCCGTGACCACGCCGCAGCGCAGCGCTGCGGCGCCGGATCTGCCGACGATCGGCGAGACGCTCAAGGGCTACGAAGCCACTGCCTGGCAGGGACTCTTTGCGCCCGCCGGCATTCCGCGGCCGATCCTCGACAAGATCGCCGCCGAAGTGAAACAGGTGTGGCAACTGCCGGAGGTCGTCGCGGCGCTCAAGAATGTCGGCGCGGAGCCCGCGACATCCTCTCCCGACGAATTCGCGGCTTACATCACTGCCGAGCGCGTGCGATGGGGCGAAGTCGTCAAGGCACCCGGCGTGAAGATCGACTGAGGTCGACGTCGCCTTTGATGCGTCATGCCCGAACGCTATTCCGCCGCCTCGCGGCGCGTGCGTTGCGGCGAGCGATCGCGGAAATGCGGCAGGATCTCCTGGGCAATCGCCGTCATGTTGGCGCGCGCCATGTCATCGGGCAGCGTGCCGAATTGCGTCTTGGTGAGCGAGGTGTTGAAGCCCGCCAGATCCTGATATTCGGCAAGCTTCTCGCGCACGGTGTTGGGGCTGCCCACGATGACGACTCCCGCCTTGATCACGTCCTCGATCGATTGCGGTTTGCCCGTGACTTTGGCCGCGCGCACGCGCTTCATCGAGGCGGGATCGGTATAGCCGGGCGGCAACAGCATCTCGGTCGGCATTTTCAGGAAATAATTCATCAGCGCCTCGAGATGCGGCCGTGCCTCGCGCACCGCCCGTTCGTCGGTCTCCGCCACATAAATCGTATTCGACCAGGCGAGCTGGTCGTGCGAGGCCTGGTAGCCCGCCTTCTCAGCCTCGTCGCGGTACAGCTGAAAGAAACGCGCCACCGCCGCGATGGGGCTCAGCGTCTGGCAATAGGTGTAGCGCATGCGCGCGGCCCAGCGGATGGTCGAGCCGGAGCCTTGAGACGGAATCCAAATCGGCGGGTGCGGCTTCTGGTAGGGGCGCGGCCAGGGATTGACATAGCGGAACTGGTAATGCTTGCCGACATGTGAGAACGGCCCCGGCTCGGTCCACGCCCGCACGATGAGATCGTGCGCCTCGGCGTAGCGTTCCTGCGAATAGGCGGGATTGATGCCCATGGCGTGATATTCCGCGCCGATGCCGCGCACGAAGCCCGCGATCAGCCGCCCGCGCGTGAGATTGTCGAGGATCGCGTATTCCTCTGCGACCATGAGCGGATTGTTGATGAGCGGCAGCGCCCGTCCGAGAATGGCGAGCTTGGCGCGCTTGACGCTGCGCGCGAGCGCGCCGGCGAGAACGCCGGGGATGGGCATCATGCCGTAGGCGGTTTGGTGGTGCTCGTTGAGGCACACGCCGTCGAAGCCGAGCTTATCGGCAAACTCCATCTGATCGAGATACTCGTGATAGAGCTCGGCGCCCTTTTGCGGGTCGTAATGGCGGTTCGAGAACGTGACCCAGGCAGAGCCGTTCTTTCCGATCGCGTCGAGGTCGGCATGCCGGTACGGCATGAGATGGAAATTGAAGAATTTCATGCTGCGATCCTCATCGCGCCGATGAAGGCTTCGAGCTCGGCGGCAAAGGCGTCTCCCTTCTCCACATGCGGCAGGTGCCCGCATTCGGGTATGACGACGACCTTGGCGCCAGGGATCAGCCGTTGATAAGCAAAGGCGTAGTCCTGCGGAAAGACGCGATCGTGATCGCCCCAGACCAGCAGCGTCGGCACTTTGATCCGGTGCAGCCACTTGCGCAGCTGCGGATCATGGTTGCGCGGTTGCCACGACAGCTTCGCCGTCGTCATACGGTTCCTGAGCGCAGCATCCTCGAGCTCCGGCCGCTCCGATCCGGCAATGACGGCTTCCGCGAGCTCCTGATCGTAGAACAGGTCGCGGATGCGCTGCTCCTCGTTAGTCAGAAAGGTATCGACCTGCGCGACGCCATCGACGTGGATGCCGGCGGCGCCGATCAGGGTGAGGGATGCCAGGCGCGTGGCATTGCGGACCGCGAGATCAGCGGCGATCCAGCCGCCGAGCGAGCTTCCGACGAGATGGACGCCGCACAAGTCGAGCTGATCGAGAAAGTCCAGATAGAAGTTGGCGAGATCTCCGACGGTGTCGAGCCATGCGGGGCTGTCAGACTCGCCGAAGCCGGGATGCTCGGGCGCGATGACGTCGAATTTTTTCGCAAGCTGCGCCATGCAAGGGAGCCAGATGCCGAGGCCGCCGCCCCCATGCAGAAAGACGAGCGGGGCGCCCGCCCCTGCGCGCATGAGACGGATGCGGCAATCGCGGATGGCGAGGGTCGAGATCGAATGAGCAGCCATAGATGCCGGTCTCTTGCACGCGCTGCGGGAGTCCACCGGGGGTTGGCACCCCTCGAACATCAATGACATATACACTAATCTCTGGGCCGATCGATTGCGCCGCCACGGCCCGCACCGGGAAGTGAGATGCGGCCCGGACGGTCCGGAAGGAAGATTAAATGTACGCGCCAGCCGGAGTGAAGACGAGCCGGGACTACCCGATCCCGGACACCATGAAGGCGTGGGTGCTGGGCGATCCCGGGCAGCTTTCGCTGCGGGAAAAGCCGGTGCCCGTTCCCAAGAAGGCGGAGGTGCTCCTGCGCATCGACGCGGTCGCGATCTGCGCCACCGATCTCGAGATCATCTATCACGGGCCGCCCGCGTTGATCCAAGGTGGCATGCCGCACAATAAGAACTTCACGCCGGGACACGAGTATATGGGCACCGTGGTCGCGCTCGGACCTGCCGTCGACGAATACCGGCTCGGCCAGCGCGTAACCGTCGAAATCCATGCCGGCTGCGGTCAGTGCAAGCGCTGCCGCGAGGGCATGTACACCGCCTGCCACAACTACGGGCTCAATTACGGGGATGTGGACAAGGGCCACCGCGCCAACGGCTTCACCACTGACGGCGGCTTTTGCGAGTACCAGGTCAACAACATCAACACGCTCGTTGCGATTCCCGATGCCATGTCGGACGAGGAGGCCACGCTCGTGGTCACTGCCGGCACCGCCATGTACGGGCTTACCGAACTCGGCGGACTCGTCGCGGGCGAGAGCGTTGTCGTGACGGGGCCCGGCCCGATCGGGCTTCTCGGTGTCGCGGTCGCCAAGGCGCTCGGCGCACAGCCCGTTATCCTCACCGGGACGCGCGACAACCGGCTCAAGATCGGCGGCGAGCTCGGCGCCGACCACGTAGTCAACGTGACGAAGGAGAACGCGGTCGATGCGGTGCGCCGGCTCAACGGCGGCAAGGGCGTCGACTACGTGCTCGAGTGCTCGGGCGCGGCCAATGCCGTCAACGAAGCGGTCCGTATGGTCAATCGGGGCGGCAAAATCTGCCTCGCCGCCTTCCCGCACCAGGAGACGCCGGTCGACATCGCGGAGATCGTGCGCAACAACATCTACGTCTATGGCATTCGCGGCGAAGGAAAGAGCGCGACCCATCGCGCCGAAGCGTTCATGAGCCAGAAGCGGTTCGACGCCACGAAGATCCACACGCATACCTTTCCGCTCGACGACTTGCCCACCGCGATCCGCTACGCCAAGGATCGCGTCGAAGACGCAATCAAGGTCGTGGTGAAGGCGCGCGGGGTGGCGGCCACGCACAAAGTGGCGGCGGAGTGAAAGTCCTCTCGATCGCGTTCGCGAGCTTACTCCGCGTCGCCGCGCTCGCCCTGCTCGCTGCGGCCCCCGATGCAAGCGCACAGGGCTATCCGTCACGCGCCATCACGGTGGTGGTGCCCTTCCCCGCCGGGGGACCGAGCGACGTCGTGGCGCGCATCGTCACCGACGAGATGGGGCAAATCCTCGGGCAATCCCTGGTGGTCGAGAACGTGGGCGGCGCCGGCGGCACTATCGGCAGCGCGCGCGTGGCAGCGGCGAAGGCGGACGGCTACACGTTGCTTGCCGGCAGCATGGGCTCCCATGTCGCCGCGCCGGTGCTCACGCCGAGTGTAAGATACGATCCCGAGCGCGATTTCGAGCCGATCGGCCTGACCGCGCACGCGCCCGCTGTGATCGTCGCGAAGAAAGACTTCCCCGCCAAGGATCTGCGGGAATTCGTGGACTATCTGAAAACTCACGGCGACGGCGTGAAACAGGCGCATGGCGGCATGGGCTCATCCTCGCATATGGCATGCCTGCTGTTTTCGGCCGCGGCGGGAGTGCGGCCCAACCTGGTCGCCTATCGCGGCACCGGCCCAGCGTTGAACGATCTCATCGGCGGCCATGTCGATTTCTTCTGCGAGCAGGCGGTCAGCGTCGCCCCGCAGATCGCGGCTGGCACGGTCAAGGCGTACGGCGTGTCCGCCGACAAGCGCCTACCGGTGCTGCCCAACGTGCCGACGGCGAAGGAAAGAGGGCTCGATTATCGGATGAGCATCTGGGCCGGAATTTTCGCGCCCAAGAGTACGCCGAAGGCAGTCGTCGAGAAGCTTGCCGCTGCGCTCGACCAGGCGCTGGACAACCCCGAGGTCCAGGCACGGTTGGCCGACCTCGGCGGAGCGCTGCCCAGCAAGGAGGAGCGCACGCCGGCAAAGTTCAACAGCTTCGTCAAGGCAGAGATCGCGCGGTGGTCTCCCATCCTCAGGGCAGCGACCAACGCCGAGGCGAAGTGAGGGGCATCGGCCCTCGCACCCGAACTGCCATGGTGGTTGGCACGGATCTTGCGATATAATTGCGGAGGGAGATCCGCGATACCATCACGCGGAGTACGCATGTCGTCCTCGGCCCCGAAACTTTGCGTTGCCGACGTCAGCATGACGTTCCAAACGCGGAGCGGCGCTTTCCGCGCGCTCGCGCCGGTCACGCTCGCCATCCCGCAAGGCCGCTTCGTCAGCCTGATTGGTCCCTCGGGCTGCGGGAAAACCACCATTTTCAACATCATCGCCGGATTGCTGGAGCCGACCGGCGGCCGCGTGCTCATCGATGGCGTCGATGCAACCGGTACCATCGGCCGCGTCGGCTACATGCTGCAAAAGGACCTGCTGCTGCCCTGGCGCACGGTGCTCGACAACGTCATTCTCGGCATGGAGATTCAGCACGTGCCTTTGCGTGCGGCGCGCGAACGGGCGCTGCCGCTGCTGCACCGATACGGACTCGCCGGCTTCGAATACCTCTATCCCAATGCGCTGTCCGGAGGCATGCGCCAGCGCGCCGCGTTGTTGCGCACGCTGTTGTTCGATACCGACGTCATTCTGCTGGACGAGCCGTTCGGAGCGCTCGACGCGCAGACCAAGCTCAAGATGCAGGAATGGCTGATGCAATTGTGGAGCGACTTCAACAAGACCGTGCTGTTCGTGACCCATGACGTCGAGGAGGCGATCTATCTCTCCGACGAGGTGCACGTGATGGGCACGCGGCCGGGCCGGATCATCGCGAGCATCCCGGTGCCGCTTGCTCGGCCGCGGATTCGAGGGAGCGTGCTGAGCGGCGAGTTCCTCGCCATCAAGGAGCGCTGCCTCGAACTGCTCCATCTCGAAGGCACGGCGTCCGAACAGATCAGCGAAGCAGCCTGAGCTAGCAGCGGGACACAATGGCCGTTCAAGACACCAGCCCCGGCGTCGGCGCCATGGCGAGGCTCGATCGCGGGCAAGCGAACGCGCAAAGCGCCGGGCCGGCAGCGAAGCCGGTGCGGCGCTTGCCGGTGCAGAAGGATTGGCGGGCCTGGGCGCTCATCAGCGCGCAAATCGCCATCCTCATCGGGGGCCTGTCGCTGTGGGAAATCGGCGCCCGCGCCGGCTGGATCGATGCCTTCTTCTGGTCGCAGCCGAGCGCCATCGCCCGCACGATGGCGATCTTCGTCACCACCGGCGACGCCTGGACGGACATCAGCTTCACCTTCCGCTCGACCATTTTCGGTTTTCTCATCGGCACCACGGCGGGATCGCTGCTCGGGCTGTCGTTCTGGTGGTCGCGCAACTACGCGGCCATCGTCCAGCCCTATGTCATCTGCCTGGAGTCGATTCCGAAACTCGCGCTCGCCCCGCTCATCATCCTGGTGTTCGGGATCGGACTCCTCTCCAAGGTGGCGGTGGCGACCGCGCTGACGCTGGTAGTCTCGACGCTGACCGCCTATGCCGGCGTAAAGGCACTCGACCCGGACGAGGAGAAACTGTTCTATTCGCTTGGCGCCTCGCGCCTGCAGGTGTTCCGCAAGCTTGTGGTTCCGTTCTGCCTGCCCTGGATCATATCGGTGCTGCGGGTGAATATCGGCCTTGCCTTGACCGGCGCGATCGTCGGTGAGTTCATCGCTTCCCAGCACGGGCTCGGCCGCGCGATCCTCTATGCCGGCCAGACCTACGATATCGCGCTGGTCTGGGTGGCGGTGCTGGTGCTGTCGACCTTGGCGATGGTGATGTACGCGACGGTGTCCTGGGTCGAAAGCATCCTGCGCAGGGGCGTGCGGCAATGACGCAAATCCGTCGGCGGGTCTCCTGCTTCGGCAAACCAAGAGCGAACTAAAATGAGGACGTCATGAACAGGCGAAAATTTCTCCAGTCGACCGCGACCCTCGGCACTGGCCTCGGCCTGGCGCTTGCAGCCCCGCCCTTCATCGCGCGTGCTGAGAGCAAGGAGTTGCTGGTCGCCGAACCCGTGCACTCGACCGGCTATCTACCCATGTACATCGCGATGGCCAACGGTTACTTCGCCGAGTCGGATATCGTCGTGAAGATCGTGACGATCGAGACGGGCGGCGGCCACACCAACGCGGTTCTCTCGGGGCAGGCGTTCGCCTTCATCGGCGGGCCCGAGCACAACGCCTTCGCCAAGGCCAAAGGCGCGGAGCTACGCGCGGTCGTGCACTGCGTCGACCGCGGCAACGTCTATCTCTGCGCCGCCAAGGGCCACGATCCCAAGGACAAAGATTGGACGAGTTATTTCAAGGGCAAATCGATTGCGGTCGGGCCCTATGGCGGCACGCCGAACTCGATCATGCGCTACCTCTTGGCCAAGTGGAAGCTCGACGCCAAGCGTGACGTCACGCTGATCGAGGTGGCAAACTCGGCTGTTCCTGCCGCGGTGCGGGGCGGACAGGCCGTGATCGGCAACTCCACCGAGCCCATGATCACGCAGGGCATCCGGCAAAACATCTGGAACGAGCCGTTCTTCAACGTGCCCAAGGAGCTCGGCCCCTACGCTTATTCCACCATCAACGTCCGCCTCGATTCGATCCAAAAGGAGCCCGAGGTGGTTCGCGGATTCGTCAAGGGGATGGTGAAGGGATTGAAATTCCTCTACGCCAATCCCAACGAGGCCGCCGAGATCGCCAAGAAACAATTTCCCACCATGGCGCTCGAAGACCTCAAGGCGACGCTCGACCGCTCGTTCAGCGACAAGATGTGGAGCAAGAACGGCATGATCAGCAAAGAGGCCTGGGCCACCGGCAGCGCCGTCGTGCGCGAGGCCGGCATCCTCAAGGCCGACATCAAATACGAGGAGATCATCGACATGAGTTTCGTCGAAAGCGTGCGCGCGAGCCTTTGAACGATCAAATCGAGCCAACCTCAACCGAGAAACCGGGAACCACGACCATGTCAGAGCCCATCTGGAACAAGTTCCTCACCGAGCGCGACAAAGCGGTTTTCGCCACGTCGGGTTACGGCGCGCGCGGCGGATTCGGCAAGCGCCCTGCGCTGCTGATCATCGACGTGAACTACGCATTCTGCGACGAGCGTCCCATGCCGATTCTCGAATCGATCAAGCGCTGGCGCAATTCCTGCGGCGAGGACGCCTGGGTTGCCATGCCGTATCTGAAGACGCTGATCGAGAAGGCGCGCGCCAAGGGCATCCCGGTGATCTACACCACAGGCGTGCGGCGCGAGGACAATTGGGATGGCGGAAGCTGGAATTGGAAGAACTCCCGCTCGGACGAGGATCGCTCCAGCCGGCCCGCGACCAACGTGGACGGAAACGACATCGTCGCCGAGATCGCTCCGGCTGTGCAGGACATCGTGGTGCTGAAGCAGAAGCCGTCCGGCTTCTTCGGCACCAATATGGCGAGCTATCTCACGCTGCTCGGCTGCGACAGCGTGATCGTTACCGGCACAACAACGTCGGGGTGCGTGCGCGCCACCGTGCTCGACGCGTTCAGTCTCAACTACCGCATCGCACTGGCCGAGGAGGCCTGTTTCGACCGCTCACAGGCGAGCCACGCGATCAATTTGTGCGACATGAACGCCAAATATGCCGACGTGGTGAAGACGTCGGAGGTGCTCGCCTTCTTCGACAGCCTTCCCGACAGCATGTTCGACCTGCCGAAGGGATCGGCGCCCGCACCGAAGCCGAAGCTGGCGGCGAATTTCTGACCTGCCCGTCTGCAAACTCGGTCTGCTCGCTCTCCCCGCCTACGGGGAGAGTGGATTTCGCTGCGCTATCAACGGGCCAGCGTCCGGCGCTATAACCTAAGGGCGAAGCGGAGAGGTCCGGAATGTCGCGATCGCCGCAAGCAGTCGCCGAGCATTACAAGCAACGCGCGCTGGGGGATGCCATCCTGGCTGCGCTGCAAGCGGCGGGAAAAGACGTCGACCATCTCACCCCGGACGATCTCGCGCCGGTCGACGAGTTTCATTCGGGCGGCCGCAATGCGACCGTGCGGCTGGCGCAGCTCGCTCACATCAACGGCTCCGACCGCGTGCTCGACGTCGGCTGCGGCATCGGCGGCCCGTCGCGCTATCTCGCGAGCACATTCGGCTGCCAGGTAACGGGCCTCGATTTCACGGCGGAATTCATCGCGCTCGCTGCCATGCTCGCGCAGCGCACGCGACTCGCCGACAAGGTCACCTATCGCCAGGGCGATGCGCTCGATCTGCCATTCGCCGATGCGAGCTTCGATGTCGTGTGGTCACAGAATGCGGCGATGAACATCGCCGACCGCGATCGCCTCTATGGCGAGATGCGCCGCGTGCTCGCACCCGCGGGGCGCCTCGCGCTGCAGGAGATTGCCGCCGGCCCCGGCGGCGAGCCGTACTACCCGGCACGCTGGGCCAATGACAAAAGCATCAGCTTCCTGTCCACGCCGCAAGCAACCCGAGCCGCGCTCGAGCGCATCGGTTTGCGGGTCGTCGCCTGGCAGGACACAACCGCGGAAGCCCTGGAGCAACAGATCGCTCGCACCAAGGCGCTCGAGAGCGGGTCGCTGCCGCCGCTCGGGCTCCATATCTTGATTGGGGAGGCTTTTCCAACCGTCACCAAAAACATGTTGCGCAATCTGCAGGAGGAGAGGCTCACACTCTTCAACGCCGTGCTACAACGGACATAGCGCCAAGTCCGTTCTTTCCGAGGAACGTGCCGCTGCGCTATGCTCGAGGAGATCCAGAGAGGTGCAAATGACACTAGACCGTACTTTGTACAGCGCCGTCGCGGGTGTGGGGCTCCTGGCGGCAACGGCGGCGGCCGATCCGCAACCGTGGCCAACGCGGGCAATACAGGTCATCAGCCCGTTTACCGCTGGCAATGCCAATGACAGCGTGGCGCGCGTGGTGCTCGATCAGGTCTCGCGACAGGTCGGTCACCCATTCGTCATCGAGAACAAGCCGGGTGGCGGCGGGACGATCGGTGCTGCCATGGTCGCCAAGGCCGATCCCGACGGCCATACCATTTTGCTGCACTCGTCCTCTCTGAGCGCTCAGGTCGTGCTGCACAGGACGCTGCCTTACGATGCGGTGCGCGACTTCGCGCCGGTGGTCCTATTTGGAATTCAGCCGAACGTGCTCGTAGCGGCGCCTTCGACCGGCTTCAAGACGGTTGCGGACTTGGTCGCGGCAGCAAAGGCAAAGCCGGGAGCGTTGACATTTGCCTCCGCGGGCATCGGCTCCGCGTCCCATATGGCCGCCGAACGTCTGCGCGTCGCCGCCGGAATCGATGTGCGTCACATCCCATTCCGCGGCGCAGAGGGGCTCACCGAACTGATGGCAGGACGCATCGATTTTTATTATGTGCCCATCGCAGCGGCGGCCTCGGTGCTCGGCGACGGCAAGGTGACGATCCTCGCGGTCAGCACGGCGAGGCGGGCACCTTCTTTGCCGAACGTACCGACGGTGGCGGAGGCCGGCTATCCCGACGCGGAGTACGTGTACTGGGGAGGATTGTCCGTACCGGCGAGTACGCCTCGATCGATCATCGACAAGCTCCACGACGAAACCCAAAAGGCTCTAGACATGCCGGTGATTCAGGAAAGACTGGCGAAGCTCGGGGTCGAGCCGCAGCCGATGAGCGTCGAGCAATTCGAACGCTTCTTCCAGGACGATATCGGCGCGACGGTGAAGCTCGCCAAAGACGCCAACATCGTGCCGACCAACTGATCCCCCGCTTGGTGCCAGGACCAGCGACATCTTTTCCGCGCTCGATAGCCCCGAGGAAATCCTATGGGTGAATTTGCGATCGGCCAAAGCGTGTCCCGGTTCGAGGATCCACGCCTGCTCAGGGGCGGCGGCCGCTATGTGGGCGACGTCGTGTTGCCCGGCATGGCTTTCGGCTACGTGCTGCGCTCGCCGCACGCCCATGCGCGCATTCGCTCAATCGATACGAGCCGGGCCAAGGCAGCGCCCGGCGTGCGCGCGGTGCTCACGGGCGCGGATTGGCAAGCGTCCGGATGGGGCGACCTTCCGGTCCCCGGTGGGCTCAAGCGCCGCGACGGCACGAGCTTTCGACCGCCCTATCCCGCGCTCGTCAAAGATCGCGTGCGCTTTGCCGGTGACTATGTCGCCTTCGTGGTGGCGGAGAGCCTGTTGCAAGCGCAGGACGCGGCCGAACTGATCACGGTCGATTACGAGCCGCTTCCCGCGGTCGCCTCGACCGCAGAGGCCAGCGCCGAGGGCGCGCCGCGCGTATGGGACGAATGCCCCGACAATATCGGATTCGTTCAGCTCTTCGGCGATAAGGCCGCGACCGACGCCGCCTTTGCCAAGGCCGATCACGTCATCAAGCATCCCTTCGTGATCAACCGCGTCACAGCCGCCAGCATGGAGCCGCGCGGATCGATCGGCGACTACAACGCCGCGGAGGAGCGCTACACCGTCTACACCACCCTGCAGCGGGCGCATCCGTTCCGCGCCGAGCTCGCGCCGATCCTGAAGGTGCCGGAGAGCAAGATCCGCGTCATCGCCGGCGACATCGGCGGCAGCTTCGGGATGAAATCGGCCGTCTACAACGAAGTGGCGCTGGTGCTGCTGGCCTCGAAAGTGCTGAGCCGACCAGTCAAATGGACCTCGACCCGCTCTGAATCGTTCCTATGCGATGCGCAGGCCCGCGACAACGTCACCAGCGCCGAGCTTGCACTCGATCGCAGCGGCATCTTCCTCGCCCTGCGCGTGCACACCATCGCCAGCATCGGTGCCTATCTGCAGACCGGCATGCCCGCCTTCACCGGCAATATTGGCACGCTTGCCGGCGTCTATCGCACGCCCGCCATTCATGCCGATGTGACCGCGGTTTTCACCCACACCAATCCGGTGCGCCCGTATCGCGGCAACGGCCGTCCAGAAGCCGCCTATGTGATCGAGCGCATGGTCGATCTCGCGGCCGATGAGCTCGGCATCGATCCCGCCGAACTGCGGCGCAAGAACTACATTGCGCCCGGGGCCATGCCGTTCAAGACCGGCCTGACCTTCACCTACGACAGCGGCGAGTTCGAAAAGACCATGGACATGGCGCTGGCACTCGCCGATTTTGCCGGGTTCGAGCGCCGGCGCAGCGAAGCGCGCAAGCGCGGCAAGCTGCGCGGCATCGGGCTCTCCAACACGATCGAGCGCGCAGCAGCGCAAGGCTTTGAAGGCGCCGAGATCAGGTTTGACAAGTCGGGCGCGGCGACCCTGCTGGCCGGCAGCGTTACCCAGGGTCAAGGCCACGAGACGATCTTCAAGCAGATCATGTGCGACCGCCTTGGCGTCGATCCGGAGGAGGTGCACTACGTTCAAGGCGACACTGATCAGGTCTTCGTGGGCGAAGGCACCGGCGGATCGCGCTCGGCCACCATCGGCGGATCGGCGGTCGCCGCGGCGGTCGAGAGGATCGCAACCAAGGGCAAGGCGATCGCGGCGCATCTCCTCAACGTCGATGCGGGTGATATCAACTTTGCCGACGGCGTGTTCTCCAGTCCCAAGACCAACCGGACGCTCACCATCAAGGATGTAGCGAAGGAGGCGATGGAGCCGACGAAGCTGCCTAAAGACATGGATGTCGGGCTGATCGCGACCGCGACCTATTTTGCGCCGGTGCAGAATTTCCCCAACGGCTGCCACATCTGCGAGCTCGAGGTCGATCAGGAGACCGGCGAAGTGCAAATCGTGCGCTACAGCGTCGTGGACGACGTCGGCACCGTCATCAATCCGCTGCTGCTGAAGGGACAGATCGCGGGCGGCGTCGCGCAAGGCATCGGCCAAATCCTGATGGAGGACATCAAATTCGACGGCGACGGCCAGAACCTGACCGGTTCCTTCATGGACTACGCCATGCCGCGAGCGAGCGATATCAGCGCAGTCGAGGTGAAGAGCAATCCGGTGCCCACCAGCACCAATCCGCTCGGGGTCAAAGGCGCGGGCGAAGCGGGCTGCGTCGGCGCCATGCCCGCGGTCGCCAATGCGTTGGTCGACGCGCTCTCCCCCCTCGGCGTGCGGCACATCGAGATGCCGGCAACCCCGGAGCGACTCTGGCGCGCAATGCGCGATGGCCACGCGAAGTAATAGGATCGATTCGGCCCGCCATCGAGCGCAAGCGGAGATCCATGTTCCAGAAGCGGTGATCCCCGCTTTCGCGGGGACGACCAACCATTCGGAGGGCGCAATGAAGAAATCGTTCGTTCGCGGTACCTGGCAGGTCAAACGCGCGTTTTCGCCTTGCGTCATCACCGAAGGCACGGGTCGCACGATCTACATCGCGGGACACACCGGACAAGTCGACGAGTCCGGCAAATCGCTCGCCGGCGATTTCGACGCCCAGTTCAAGCAGACGTTCCGCAATATCGAAAAGACGCTTGCCGAGGCGGGCGCGAAGTTGAGCGATATGGTCACCATGACGGTCTTTCTCATCGACGCGCGCTACACCACCCGCATGACCGAGCTGCGCACCGAGCTGTTCGGCAAGGACTTCCCGGCCAGCGCCGCAATCACCGTGCAAGGCTTCGCCCAGCCGGAGATGATGATCGAGGTGCAGGGCATCGCGGTGACTGCGTAGAGGATGTCAATCTGTACTTGCCACGAACTCGGTGCGCTCCCTCTCCCCGGCGGGCCCATTACAGAAGGGCGTGTACGCATTAACGCGCAGATCAGAGGTTCCGCTTTCGGGGCAATCCGGACGTTGACCTGAGGTCGTCGAAGGACCGAGTCTGACCCGCTGCGGTCATGGGCCGGATCGAAATCCCGCAGCGCAGCAGTCTCCTGCCGTACTGAGGTGTGCTATCGTTGGTCGGAAGCACGGGAGGCGCTGACAGTGAAACGGCGGTGCGGCGGCGTGGCCGGTGGCGGCGCGCGCGCAGCAGCAGTCGGCTTCGACAGTTCGTCGCATTGGCTTTCTCTTGCCCGGGGTCGCGCGCACGATGGCAGTGCGGGGCCTGCTGGAGGCATTTCGTCAGGGATTGAAGGAATACGGCTGGGTCGAGGAGCAGAACATCAGCGTCGACTACCGTTTTGCCAATGGCAAAGAGGATGCGCTTCCAAGCATCGCCGCTGAGTTGGTTCAATCGCGGCTGGATGTCATCGTGGCGGAAGGCACGGCTGCAACTTGGGCTGCAAAAAATGTGACGAAAACCGTCCCCATTGTAATGGCGACGAGCTCCGATCCAGTTGGAACTGGCTTGGTTGCGAGCCTAAACCGGCCCGGCGGGAATATAACCGGGTTGAGTATCCAGACAGCAGAACTGAGCGGCAAGCGGCTCCAACTCTTGACCGAGATTGTTCCCGGGCTCGCACGGGTGGCGGTTTTGTCGAATTCCTTAAATCCAAGCATCCCCCTTGTGCTGGAGCAAACGAAAGCGGCGGCGCAATCGCTTGGCATTGAGATGCATGTCGTGGAGGTGCAAGCACCGGACAAGTTCGAAGGCGCATTCGCCGCGGTCACCACAGCGCGCGCTGGCGCTTTGATCGTCTTGCCGGATCCCTTGCTTTATGGTCAACACCCCCGCATCGTGACTTTCACAGCCGCGTCCCACCTACCGGCGCTCTTTCCGGAGAAGGAGGTTGCAGAGGCCGGCGGTCTGATTGCCTATGGCCCGAGCATACCCGCTAGTTTCCGGCGTGCGGCCGCGTACGTCGATAAAATTCTCCGAGGCGCAAAGCCTGGCGATTTGCCGGTCGAACAGCCAACCAAATTTGAGCTTGTCGTAAATCTCCAGACCACCAAAGCGATCGGCGTCACAATTCCAACGTCGATATTGCTGCGCGCCGACGAGGTGATCGAGTAGCCGCAGTTTTGGCCACGCACGTTGCTGCACCTGCTCAGGTCTCCAATTGGCACTTTTGCGACATCCACCGATGTCCGCTCGACGGCCGCTTTCGCAGGGTAATGCGGACATCAGCCAGTGATTGCCGAACAATCGCGATTTATGAGTACGCGCTCTAGCTGAATTGCATCCAGACGCACAGCAAATGCACTTCAACTCACGGCATCGGCGCAGTAGTCTCGGCGGGAAGACGGTGAGCCGCATGAGCGAGACATTCGAAACCGCGCTCGCCGCACGCGTCTCGGCGATGGCCGACGCCTGCACGCGCTGCGGCAAATGCGTCGAGGTTTGCCCGGTGACGGGAGCGGCCGGCGTTACCGCCGTGCCGCGCGCGGTGATCGATGGGATCATCGACATTGTGCGAACCGGCGATGGTCCTGAAGCATCGCGCAAGTGGGCGAACGCCTGCGTCCTCTCGGGCGAATGCATCAAAGCCTGCGATTACGGCGTCAACCCGCGCTTCCTGCTCGGCATGGCAAGAGTCGCCACGGCGCGGCGCAGGGATGAGCCGAGCGATCAGCGCCGCCACGGAATCGATGGCTTCCGCAAGGTCGCGCGCGAGGTCACCCATATCTCGCAGTTGCAGCTCAGCGATGAGCTACTGGCGCGACTGGGGCAGAAGGGCGCGCCGCAGCCCGACACGCCGCCGGACTTCGTGTTCTATACCGGCTGCAACGTGCTCAAGACGCCGCACATCGCGCTACTTGCCCTCGACATCATGGACGCGCTCGGCGTCACCTATCAGGTGCTGGGCGGACCCACGCATTGCTGCGGCATCGTGCAGATGCGCACCGGCGACATCGCCACCTCTGGCCGCATGGCGGAGAGCACCATGGACAAGCTCGCGCGCAGCAAGTCCGGGCAGGTGGTGTCCTGGTGTCCGAGCTGCCACGTGCAATTCACCGAGACCACTTTGCCGACGATCGAGAAGACCCGCGGCGCGCGGCCGTTCGAGATGACGCCATTCATGCTGTTCCTGCGCGGCAACCTCGACCGGCTGCGGCCGATGCTGCGCGAGCGTGTCGACATGCGCATCGCCTTGCACCGGCATCCCGGCATCAAGGGCGTGGTCGAAGCCGCCGAGGACGTCTTGCGCGCCGTGCCCGGGGTGGAGCTGGTCGATCTCAAACAGCCCGCCGTCGGGCTGATGAGCAATTATTTCCGCGCGCTCCCGGCATATCGCCGTGAACTACAAAAGAACGAGCTCGACGCCGCCGAGCGCGCCGGGGTCGACGCGCTGCTCGCGGTCTATCATGCCGACCACCGCGAGTTGTGCGCGCACGAGCGCGATTATCCATTCCGCATCATGAACGTGCTGGAAATCGTCGGCCAAAGCATGGGAATTCACCACGACGACCATTTCAAACGGCTGAAGCTCCTGCAGGACGTCGATGCGATCGCGGCCGACTGCCAGGATCTCATCGCGCAGCACGGGCTCGATCCTGCGACGACGCGGGCGGCGATCCAAGCCATGCTCGAGGAGCAACCGCTGCCGCTGCGGGGACAAAGCGCAGCACGGGCGAGTTGAGTTCAGCCGGTACTCAACGATCTCGCCTCGGACCCTGCGGGAGCCTTCGCGCGCAGGCGCGGAATGACCTCACCGGTAAACAGCTCGATGGACTGCAAACTTTCCTCGAGCGTCAAGTCGCCGAACGCGAATTGCCCGACGACGTAATTGCAGCCGGTCGCTTCGAGCTGCGAGCACAGGAATTCGGTCACGGCCGCCGGCGAGCCGGCGATGCCCTGCCCGCGGTCCATCAGCAGATCGAAGGTCGGCGGGCGGGGGTGCGATTGCTGCCGGCCATGGCGGCGAAACAAGTAGGTAAAGCTCGCGTGCCAGACGAGGTAGGCGCGACGCGCCAAGGCCAGCGCCGCTGCGTCACTCGGCGCAACGACAATGAAGCGCCCAAGGCCGAGCTTGGGTAAGCCGGTCGCACGGGCATGAACTTGCCGCCAGATGGTCCGATAGCGCTCCATCGCGAGCCGGGTTTCGTTGGGCGGGTCGAGGCTGACGACGTTGAGGCCGCGGCGCGCCGCGCGCTCGGCACTGTCGGGCGCGTGCACGCCGTACCAGATCGGCGGATGCGGCTTCTGCACGGGCTGGAGCTCCATCGGAACGTCGCTGAAGGAAAATCGCCGGCCTTTGAAGTCGAGGACTTTCTGGGTCAGCCCCTTGATCACCAGCTCAACTGCTTCCGCGTAGATCTCCTGCGCCTCCTGTGGATCGGTGCCGTAGTATTCGAGCTCGATCGGCGCGGCGCCGCGCCCGAAGCCGAGCTCGAGCCGGCCGCCGCTCAGCTGGTCCAGCATGCAGATTTCCTCGATCAGCCGCAGCGGATGGTGGAGCGGCATCGGCCACACCAGCGGCCCGAACCGCAGGCGCCTCGTGCGCTGGGCAAGCGCCGCAAGGAACACGCTCGGGGAGGGCGCCATGCCGAGCGGCGTCCCGTGGTGCTCGGCGAGGTGATAAGCGTAGAAGCCGGCGCGATCGTAGGCCTCTGCGATCTTGAGGCGATCCTCATAATAGTCCGCGAGCGCGCCGGGATATCGGTCGAGGTGGTCGAATACGCCGAATTCCATTGTCTCTCCGCGTTCCAGTGGACTCACCTGCCCTATTTCTTCGGCTTCAATTTCTTTCTTCGCTGCGCCAGGTTGCGCAGCCGCAGCGCATTGAGCCGAATGAACCCCTCGGCGTCGCGGTGGTCATAGCTGACGTTTCCTTCCTCGAACGTGACGAGGTCGCGATCGTAGAGCGAATAAGGCGACGAGCGGGCGACCACCGAGACATGGCCCTTGTAGAGCTTGAGCTTGACCGTCCCGGTGACGAATTCCTGCGACGCGTCGATGGCGGCTTGCAGCATCTCCCGCTCGGGCGTGAACCAGAAGCCGTTGTAGATGAGCTCGGCATATTTCGGCATGAGCTCGTCCTTGAGGTGGGCTGCGCCGCGGTCAAGCGTGATGGATTCGATCCCGCGGTGCGCCGCAAGCAGAATGGTGCCGCCCGGCGTCTCGTACATGCCGCGCGACTTCATGCCGACGAAACGGTTCTCGACGAGATCGAGCCGGCCGATGCCGTGTGCGCGCCCGAGCGCGTTGAGCGCAGTGAGCAGATTCGCGGGCGTAAGCCGCTTGCCATCGAGCGCGACCGCGTCGCCGCGCTCGAAATCGATCACGACATAACCGGGCTCATCGGGCGCCGCCTGCGGATCGAGCGTGCGCGAATAGACGTAGTCCGGCACCTCTTGCGACGGGTCCTCCAGCACCTTGCCCTCCGAAGAGGCATGCAGCAGATTCGCGTCGACGGAAAATGGCGCCTCGCCGCGCTTATCCTTCGCGATGGGGATCTGATGCTGCTCGGCAAAGGCGATGAGCGCCTCGCGCGAGCGAAGCTCCCATTCCCGCCACGGTGCGATCACGGTCACATCGGGCTTGAGCGCGTAATAGCCGAGTTCGAAACGCACCTGGTCGTTGCCCTTGCCGGTCGCACCGTGCGCGACGGCATCCGCGCCGACCTTCTCCGCGATCTCGATCTGGCGCTTGGCGATGAGCGGCCGCGCGATCGAGGTGCCGAGGAGGTACGCCCCCTCATAGAGCGCGTTTGCCCGGAACATGGGGAAGACGTAGTCGCGCACGAACTCTTCGCGCAAATCTTCGATGAAGATGTTTTCCGGCTTGATGCCGAGAAGGAGCGCCTTCTCGCGCGCCGGCTCGAGCTCGTCGCCCTGGCCGAGATCGGCAGTGAAGGTGACGACCTCGCAACCATACGTGGTCTGCAGCCACTTCAGGATGATCGAGGTATCGAGCCCGCCCGAATAGGCGAGCACGACCTTTTTCACCTGGCGCTTTTTGGCATCGCCCTGCGGCATAGTGCTGTCGCCGGCGACGCCGGCCCTCCTCCAGGTGTGGTCGGCAAGGCCGACGCTCCGCTCCGACGTGCCGGGCTGCAACCGAGCACCCTCATCTCGGCGACGAGGTGGCTTGCCGCGTAGGGCGCGGCGATGACAGCCATGGAAAAGCGGCGGGGACTATAGGGCGAATGCGCGGCGGTGCAAGCTGGTATCACCCCAGCGGGCGGGAGGACGAGCGCAACGAATTGAAGCGCGCCTTCTGCTCGTCGCTCAGCGAATCGTAGAACTTTGCCAGCGGCGGCTGCATGGTTTTCACGGCAGCGAGCGTTGCGTCGAGCCGCTTCTCCATTGCCTCGACTCGTCCGGTCGGGGTCAGCGCCTGGTAGGCCGGGCAATTGATCTTGAGCTGCTGCGCCGCCTTGACCGAAGCATCTTTCAATCCGTCGAGGACGGCGCGCTGCGCCGGCGTGGGCTGGACCGCCGAAGCAATGCGGTCGATCGGCAGGTCGGTAACTCCCGGCGTTT
>Ga0209647_1000267_pt1 | contig 49013 bp, 46 predicted proteins | sample GraSoi_2013_60cm_FD_185827 | JGI IMG/M metagenome (GOLD analysis project Ga0209647, IMG submission 185827) | Grasslands soil microbial communities from the Angelo Coastal Reserve, California, USA - Sample 9_17_2013_60cm (SPAdes) (version 2) | ecosystem: Environmental > Terrestrial > Soil >...
CGTGAATGCGAGACAAGAAGAAGTCCAATCATTAGGGGATTAGGAATGCGGATTGCGGAATGTGAAATCAGCTGCCGAGTCGGGATCACGGAGTCTTAATTCCGCAATCCGCAATCCGCAATCCGCATTCCTAATCCCCTAATGATTCGGCGGCAGCTTGAAAGAGGAGGGCGGTGGAGGTGGCACCTGGATCCTGGTGTCCGGCGCTTCGGTCTCCGAGGTAACTGGCGCGACCTTTTCTTGCCACCAGCGGGATGGTAGCTTTCGTCCCGTCCCGAGCAGATTCAGCCGCTTTCTTTAGCGCATCAGCGAGCGACTCTCCTCCTTGCACCGCCTTTCTGTAGACTTCGACCGCGGGCTGCAACGCATCGATCATGGTTTTGTCGCCGGGGGCAGCTTTGCCGCGTTGAATAACACCGCTCAGCCCTTTTTCCAAAAGCGCGCCGAACTCCTCGGCGGAGATAGACGATTTCCCTCCGGCGGGTAACGCGGCCTGCAAGAAGAAGGTGCCGTATAGGGGGCCGCTGGCGCCGCCGACCGTGGAAATCAACGTCATTGCGACCGTCTTGAAAACGGTCGCAATGTCTTTGCCTTGAAATTCTGCCTTTTTTCCGAGTACCGCCTTGAACCCACGGTCCATATTGGCTCCATGGTCGGCATCACCGATGGCGGAATCGAGCTGGGTTAAATGATCTTTGTTTTCGGCGAGCAGAGCCGCAAAGCGCTCCAGCCACTTTATCATCTGATCTGACGTCAATTCCGACATCGGGCAACCTTCCAGGAATCGGTCGACTGGCAACCGCGAATCAAGCACCCCAACGAAGCGCCGGCGTGTGCACCGGTGCATCCCAGAGTTTCGTAAGTTGGTCGTCCAACTTTAGAACCGTGATGGAAGTTCCGGCCATCTCCAGGCTGGTAATGTATGGACCGACCAGATTGCGCGTCACCTTGATGCCGGCTTTCGTGAGCATCTCGTGTGCTTTCCGATAGACCACGTACAGCTCAATCGCCGGTGTGCCTCCCATGCTGTTGACAAACAGGAGCACGTTATCACCGGATTTGAACGGAATATCTTCGATGATCGGTTTGAGCAGCATTTCAGTGATCGCATCTGCGTCCGCGATTTTCAACCTTTGGCGGCCGGGTTCACCGTGGATACCGACACCCATTTCCATCTCGTCCTCGCCGAGTTCAAAGGTGGGCTTACCAACATGCGGTACCGTACAAGAGGTCAACGCCATGCCCATACTGCGACCCTGTCCGTTCACCATCTTACAAAGCGTAGCGACGTCAGCCAGCGATTGACCCGCTTCGGCGGCGGCGCCACAAATCTTCTCGGCCAGGACCGTGGTTCCAACTCCGCGGCGGCCGGCTGTCCAGGTGCTATCCTTAACTGCTACATCGTCGTCAATGACAACCGATTCAACTTCAATGCCTTCGCCGCGAGCAAGGTCGGCAGCCATTTCAAAATTGAGGACATCGCCGGTGTAATTTTTAACGATGTGAAGCACCCCTTTGCCGCCATTGACGGCTTTGGTAGCTTCATGCATTTGATCGGGAGTTGGGCTAGTAAAAACCGCGCCTGGACAGGCGGCGTCGAGCATACCTTTACCAACAAAACCACCGTGCATCGGTTCGTGGCCGCTGCCGCCGCCGGAAACGATCGCCACTTTGCCTTTCACCGGTGCATCGGCGCGAAGCAGAAAATTGGGATCGAAATGTGCCTTCAGCAGATCGCCATGAGCGGCGACCATGCCCTGCATTGCTTCATGAACAACATTTTCAGGAGAATTGATCAGTTTTTTCATATCTGGGGGAATAGATCTTATTAGATAGCGGACTGCGCACCGCGCGTCGAGGATACACTCGCAGCTCTAGAACAAACGAAACTGAACGAATGTTCAATGGCCGTAAGAATTTGTCCAATTCCAGACATTGTCAAAGCTAAAGCAGTTGCCAAGCCAGAATTTGGAATCCGGATTGAATGGGCTGCCAGTGCCCTCGCCAGGCGTCAACCGCCGGCGGTGAACGGATAACCGCTCCGTCGACCTACCTCATAACCGTGACCGGCGTGCCGACATCGACGTTGTTATAGAAAATTTGAGCCATTTTCCCAGGCATCCGGATGCAGCCATGGGAAGCGGGATACCCCGGCAAATAGCCTTGGTGCATACCAACTCCTCCGGTTATGCGCATAAAATATGGCATTGGTGCCCCCACGAAGTGGGCGCCAGGTGGGATTGGGTCTTTGCCGTGCTCGACATCTTTTTGAACTACGTTGCCCATCGCGTCCGCGTAATCACCGTAGAGGCTCGATGCGTGGTTCGGATCTTTTTGGATGATTTTATAGGTGCCAGGCGGGGTATCGTGACCCTCCCGTCCTGCGGAAACCTGAGAAACACCAACCAGTTGGTCGTCCTTATAGAAGTAAGCTCGTTGCTCGTTTAGAAAGATCGTAACCGACGGGCGACCGCTAACACCGTCGCCATCCCAATATGAAATCGGGTCGTACCCGGATGTTCCGGGGGTTTCGGTATTGCCGCCGCCTGCCAAGTAGGGGGTGTTCGGATTTGACAGACGAGCTTTTTCACCGCTGTTGCAACTGGCAAGAAACAGTGCCGCAGAAATGATTACCAAACTCCGTAAGCGTATAATCATCGTTATTAGAGGAGAATCCTATTAATTGGCTTCCCAAATATCGTCAACATTGCCTTTTAGAAGATAATCGCAATTGCTCAAGAGCGCACTGGATGAGGTTCGATTGCTGAATGGCGTTGGATCTGCTATAACGATATTTTCCGATATGCCGACCTACGAGTATCGTTGCGAGAAGTGTCAGGGAACTTTTGAGTTGTTTCAGTCGATGAAAGACGCCGCGTTGGAGGTTTGTCCGAAGGAGCAATGCCGCCTCGACACGTGGGGTCATGGCAAAGTGAAGCGGTTGCTGGGGACTGGGGCCGGCCTCATTTTTAAGGGGTCCGGATTCTATGTTACCGATTACCGGAGCCAGAGCTATAAAGAGTCAGCCAAAAAGGAATCGGGTGCGAAGGAGGGAGGTACGAAAGAGAGCGGTGGAGGAAAGACCGATTCAGGCGCCGCGAAGTCGGGCGGAGGAACCGGCTCGACCGGCGGAGGGGCTGCTTCGTCGAGCAACAAGCCGGCGAATTAGCTGGTTTTAGCTGTAGGTTTGATGGAGTCCTGTTAAGCTTTCGATCCGGGGTTTGTTATACGTTTGCCCGGTATGTCTTTTTTGGACTCGAGTTTTACCTCTGTGGGATCTACAGCGCGGAGGAGGATGCCGGTCGTCCGACTTTCAAAAACCGTGGCGGCGCCATCGGGCGTATGCCGGTAGCTCCCACAGTCATGAGGATTGCGCAGGAGCTGTTTTTTGGAGAAACCTGGCGAGGATTGATACCGGAACGAGAGACAGTCAATCGGTTCGGCAAGGTAGAGTTTGGCCAGGGGACGCTGAGACTCGTTCCGATGCCAAACCAATAGCCAATAGCGTCATGACCTGATTGTTAGCCTGCAATTGAGCGATTGCGGATTTCACATTCCGCAATCCGCGTTCCGCAATTGAGTGTTTCCGCGTCCGATTGGCCGGATGACAAAACAGACGGCTGCCGTATACTGCTCGGTGATTCGGTTGACGCGTCGGGAGCAGCTCTTCATATTAGCGCTCTTTTTTGCGATTTTCATTGGAGCGGTGGTTAAGCACTTTCGGGACGGTATTCCGCATGCTCCTGCGCCAGTGGAATCGAAACAATAATTGCTATGCAGAAATCTTTTCAGGAGATGGTCGAACGGATCGTGGAGCAAGATCCACGTTATGACAAAGAAGCATACGATTTCATAAAAGAGGCGCTCGAGTTTACCATCAAACAGCAGAAAAGAGGTCAGGCGGATCCGAGTGTGCATGTGACGGCGGCCGAACTAATGGACGGTTTTCGGCAATACGCGCTCAAAGAATTTGGTCCAATGGTAATGACTGTATTCGAGCATTGGCGAGTAACATCCTCGGAGGACGTTGGGAATATTGTTTTCAATCTGATCGAAGCTGGCGTTTTTGGGAAAACTGAATCCGACCGCCGGCAAGACTTTCGGGCGGCGATCGATTTTCATGCCGCGTTTATTGCCCCCTATGAAGCGTCGCAAACCGCGAAGCGTACGTAGAGCCTCCTGCCGACGAGAGAAAACGGGATGCGACAACTAGAAATTCCCGAGATCCGGGTCGAAAAATTCGAGCTGGCCAACGGTCTAACCTTGCTGGTTTCGGAGCAGCATTACGCGGGGGTGGCAAGCGTTCAAGCCTGGTGTCAAACCGGAAGCATTCACGAGCAGGAATGGCTCGGAGGCGGTCTTACGCATTTACTTGAGCACATGCTCTTCAAAGGTACCGCTCGGCGAACCGCGACCGATATCAGCGAAGAGATCCATCGAGGCGGCGGTTATGTCAACGCCTATACGTCGTTCGATCGAACAGTATTCTGGATTGATTGCCCGAAAGCAGTCGTGGGCACGGCGCTTGATGTTTTGGCCGACATGCTCTTCGCGTCGGCAATTGATGCGGGAGAGCTAGAGCGCGAGATGGACGTAATCCGGCGGGAATTTGAGATGGGCTACGACGATCCCGATCGAGTGCTGAGCCATCTCACATTTGGCACTGCCTACCAGCTGCACCCGTGCCGTACCCCAGTTATCGGACTACGGCGGGTATTCGATCGGATCACGCGTGATGATGTCCTCGGGTATTATCGCCGAAGATATGTCCCAGATAATGTCTTCATTGTGGTTGCGGGCGATGTTGATGCTGAAACTGTGCGCCAGCAGGTCGAGACCTGCTTTGGACAGGTTGTGCCGGCTCCTGTCGCTCCGATTGTTGTTCCAGAGGAGCCGCCGCAGCTCGGGTGCCGGCGAGAGTCGCGAATCTTTGACTCTCAAGTGGGATATTTCAGTTTGGCCTGGCATGTGCCAGCCGTCACTCATGAAGATATGCCGGGGTTAGATATCCTCTCAGTCTTGCTCGGAGGAGGAGCCAGTTCTCTTCTTTATGATGAGCTCCGTGAAAAGAGAGGATTGGTCCATGGGATTGGAGCCTACGCATTTACCCCGAGTTTTCCGGGACTCTTGACGATATCGGGAACCTGTCCGGTCGAGAACGTCGCTGCGATCGAGAGCGAGACACAGCAAAAATTGGTCGAGTGGCGTAAGCGACCTCTTACAGACGAGCAGCTGGCAAAGGCAAAACGGATCATTCAGGTTAGTGCCTGGGAGCAACTGCAGACGGTAAAGGGAGTTGCCTCCGAAATCGGATTGAATTGGCTCTACACTCGTAATCTCCATTTTGATCAACGATACCTGCAGCGAGTGCAATCGGTGTCGTCGGACCAAGTCCATCGGGTCTTTGATCGATATCTGTACGACGATAATTTAACGGTAGCGACAGTGCGGCCGGAGAGTTCGATCGTGTCACGGCGGCCGCGTTTTGTTGCGGAGAAACAGCCGGAAATGCGCGTGCTTCCCAATGGTGTACGAGTCGTATTCATTCCCGATCACCGGCTGCCGATGCTTCACGCCTCGATGGTATTTCGCGGGGGAGTCTTGGCCGAGCACCCACACAACAACGGTATTCACCGCTTGTATAGTCATAGCCTGATTAAAGGCACCAAGCACCTTTCCGGTGCGGAGATCGCCGAACAGGTTGAATCGCTTGGAGGCACGCTTTTTGGCGACTCCGGTTACAACTCTTCGCGGATAGCATTCAGCTCGCTCGCGGCTGACTTCGGAAAAGTTCTGGCCCTGGTCGAAGAGATTTTGTCCTCGGCTTCTTTTCCTGACGATGCGATCGAACGCGAGCGCGCCGGCCAGATTGCAGCGATCGAATCGGAAGAAACCCAGCCGGGGATCCTAGGACGGAATGTCCTACGGGCAGCAGCGTACGGCGATCATCCATACGCAATGAATGTAATTGGTACCCGCAGATCGGTCGCCAGTATTAGTCGAGAGGATCTGGTTCGACTCCATGAGCAGATCGTCGCTTCGGCGCCCTGTGCTTTGGCGGTTTGCGGTTGGATCGATGGAGATGAACTCTGGCCGGCAATCACCAAGTTTCTAAGCATTCTTCCCAAGCGATCGCCGGTCGCCCGGTTTAAGGTCCCCAAAATCGGTCCGCTGAGCTCCCAAACACTTGTGCAACACCATCAGAAGCACCAGGCGTTCATCAGCATCGGCTACCTGGCTTGCTCGTTGTTCGATCCGGAACGGATTCCTTTCGAGCTCCTGGACGAGGCTACCGGAGATGCCAGCTCGCGTTTTTTCGTCAAACTCAGGGAAGAGCTAGGATTAGCCTACTCGGTCGGCAGTTCTCTTTCGCTGGGGCTTGCGCCCGGGCTCTTCAGCATCTATGCGGCCACCTCCCCCGAGTTCGCTGAGGAAGTCGTCCAGCTTTGCCGGAAAGAAATGGAGGATCTGGGCGAAGGAGCGCTTTCCAAAGACGAACTCGAACGCTCGAAAACCAAACTGCTTGCCCAACTGGCCTTTCAGAAACAGAACCTGGAAGCGTACGCGCACGGTCTGGCTCTCAATGAGATTTACGGTTTTGGTCTTGAGTATCTGGAACGGCGGCAACGAGAAATCGAGACAACTAGCCTTGAGAACGTCCAGACAGTTTGCCGTAAATATTTGATGGATAAACCGGCCATCACAGTCATTGTTAGACCTTAGTCTCGTTTTACGTGTATGGCAGAATTTCAGAACACCTCGGCCGCGTCAGGCGAAATGGCGCAGCGATTTATCGAATTTGTCCTCATGCAGGCCCAAAACGCCGCTTTTGTGCTTGGTCAAATTCCTCATCCGCAAACCGGCAAGGCGGAAGTGAACCTCGATCTAGCACGGTTGCTGATCGACCAGTTGGCAATGATCCAGGAAAAAACGAAGGGTAACCTGAACAAAGACGAAGCGCAGATCCTGGCAAATGCGTTATCTAATCTACAAATCGCGTTTGTCGAAGCGGCGCGGGAACAACGATCTGAGCGAAAAACCGATACCGCTCCTCTGTCGGCAGAGCCTCAGCCGGAATCGAAAATCGAGACGCCAACCACCGAAACGCCAGCGGTAAGCGAGAGCGAAGGAAAGAAAAAGTTCGTCAAAAGCTACGGTTCGTAAGATTTTCCCCCGGCTCAAAAGAGATTCCTGCAACGGAATCAGCCGCAGCGCCGTCTCTCTCTTGAGTCTTGCCCACTATTGCACTCATGCCCGGCAGCAAGTCTTTTCAGGTTGGTCAAATCAGATCAGGCGCCAATACTCCCTTCTTTATCCTCGGGCCGTGCGTAATTGAATCGGAAGATTTTGTTCGGACGATAGCACGAGACCTGAAAGAGCTCTGCCAAACCATAGACGTCCCATGGATCTTCAAAGCCTCCTACGATAAAGCCAATCGTAGTTCGGCCAAATCTTATCGTGGGATTGGGGTAAAGAGTGGTTGTCGAATCTTGGCCACTATCGGAGAAGAATTGAGTGTGCCGGTCACGACAGACGTGCACTCGGTCGAAGAGGCCCAAATTGCGAGTGACTTTGTTGACGTTCTGCAAATTCCTGCGTTTCTCTGCCGGCAAACGGACCTTATTCGAGCCGCTGCCGCCACGGGAAGGGCAGTCAATGTAAAGAAGGGCCAATTTCTGGCACCTTGGGACGTGACGAACATCGCGGAAAAGCTAGAGTCCGCCGGCTGTAAGAACTACGTTTTTACGGAACGGGGCGTAACCTTCGGCTATAATAACCTAGTCGCTGACATGCGCTCCTTGTACTGGATCCGAAAACAGGGCTACCCAGTGGTATTCGATGCGACGCATTCCGTCCAGCGCCCTGGAAGTATCGGGATGAGCACCGGAGGAGACGGCGAGCTGGCGCCGGTGCTGGCTCGCTCAGCAGTGGCGGCTGGCTGCGACGGAATATTTATCGAGACCCATCCCAATCCGGTCGAAGCGCTATCGGATGGACCCAATCAGATTCCTTTGAGTGATTTGCCACAATTATTGTCTCAGCTTAAGAAAATTCATGAAGTGCTTCGCTAGACGTCTGGCGGTTTTTGCGCTTTGTATCGCTTTTGGGGGCGAGCTTTCGGCCGGATCGCCTAGCGCTGAGCGCAAGATCGTTCTGCCGATTCCGATCGGCCATGATGTAAAAGGCTTGCGACTCCCAATCCGGAACGACGAGGGAAAAATGGAATTTCGGATGGACATCGAGTGGGCCAGACGGCTGGACGAGCAGAATGTCGAGATGCGCTCTTCGGTCATTCAGACCTACGACGAGGACACTTACAAACCGAGTGCCAAGGTCGAGCTGAAAACTTCGGTGATGAACATGGACACCAACATTATAGTCAGCCACGAACCGGTTGTTGTCAGCCGAGAGGACTTCCGGCTCACTGGAGACTCAATGGAATTCAATACCAAAACCCGCGAGGGAAGGGTAATTGGAAACGTGCGGCTGATCATCTACAATCGGGATGAGTTGGCCAACAAGAAACCGGACGAAAGTCAGCCAACCAGTGAAAAACCGTAGCCTTCTGGCGATAACCTTTTGCATTGCGATTACCGGAGCCATGGCGGCTCAACCGTCACCCAAGCCGAAACAAACCAAGAACTCCACCGCCCGAAACACCGCCTCTCCGACCCCGGCTACCAGGTCATCGCCAGGCGTAAAGAACGAAAAAAAGCAGAATGATCTCCTTTCAGGAAACAATCAAAACAAGGGACCAACCGAAATTACGTCGCAAGAAACGCAGTTTGACGGACAGTCTCGGACTGGCGTGTTTATTGGAAGCGTCAAGGTGATTGACCCTGACTTCACGATGACAACCGACAAGCTGATTGTGCACATGGCCAAGCAGGAAGAGGGCGGAGGGCTCAGTTCGGCCGAGGCGGAAGGTAACGTCATCATCGTGCACGCTAACGAGGCAAAAAATACAAAGACCGGCTCCGATGCCGGTGCACCCGCCACGCCTATTCCCAGTCCAACGCCGACAGTGAGCTCGGTTGTTGCCGATCCTCCGAGTGCGAGTCCAATTCCGTCACCGACCCCACCGGTTCTCTCGACAGGAAGGGCACAAAAGGCTCTCTATGACGCCAAAGATCAGTCGGTTACTTTGATTGGCTGGCCTCAGATTACACAAGGCGTCAATACGCATATTTCGACGGAGGAAGGCACCAGAATGATATTGTATCGAGATGGTAGGCTGAAAACCTATGGTGGAAGTCGAACCATTATCCAGGACAAATCCGAAGCCAACAAAACCGTTCCTCCAAAACAATAATCGAAGATGTCGACGGGAGATTTAGAAATTGCGCCAACGACCAATCTCGCGGCGCAGAAACGAACAGAACCGCCGATCCTGCGGACAGATAAGTTAGTAAAGATCTATGGCGGGCGGGCAGTAGTGAATGGGATCGATATCCATGTCGATCGGGGTGAAATCGTCGGCTTACTAGGGCCAAATGGTGCTGGCAAAACGACAACTTTTTATCTTATCGTAGGGCTCGTGCGGCCAAACGGGGGTCGAGTTTACTTTGGAGAGCGCGATGTGACGCGCTTCGCGATGCATCGGCGGGCTCGGATGGGCATGGGGTATCTCCCTCAGGAAGAGTCCATCTTCCGTAAACTAACCGTCGAGGAGAACATTATGGCGATCCTGGAGATGTTGCCAGGTAATCGTCGCAACAAGAAGCAAAGGTGTGATGCCCTGCTGCGCCAATTTGGAATTGACAATCTCGCCAAACATCAAGCCCTCACGCTCAGCGGCGGTGAGAAGCGTCGTTTAACGATCGCACGCTCTTTGGTCACTTCTCCGCAGCTCATCATGTTGGATGAGCCGTTCAGCGGGGTCGATCCGATCGCCGTATCCGAGATTCAGCAGCATATATCCAATTTGCGTAAATCAGGTTTGGCCATTTTGATCACCGACCACAACGTCCGGGAAACACTGGAGATTGTGGACCGGGCGTACCTGATCTTCGACGGACGCGTCGAAAGCCAGGGTACGCGAGAATTCCTGATTAACGATCCGATTAGCCGTCAACTTTACTTAGGAGAACGTTTTCGTATGTAGCCGAGCGAGGAAGCCCTCCTGCTTCGCTTTATCCAGAGAAACCCAAATCTTGCCTGTTACCAACCGAGCCACCAGGCTGTCACAGCATTTACCACGTACCTTCGCAGCCTTTGCGCGGCCGAATTGGGAGCGGCAATCAACCATAAGAAGGGGCAATATGCAGATAAAAAATGCAAATCCACCCATCCGGGTGACCGGAAGACACGTCAGCGTGACTGAAGCTATGAAAGAATACTGCCGCAGGAAGGTGGCGACGCTTCACCTCGATTACCCCAAGATTATTGAGGTACAGGTTATTCTCGACGTACAGAAGTACCGGCACCAGGCAGAGGTGATTCTGCACTGCAGCAATCACATCACCATCGAGGCCCGAGCAGAGTGCAACGATATGTACGCATCAATTGATCAGGTGGTGGATCGGGTTGCCCGGCAAATGCGCAAATGCAAAACGCGGCTCATGAAGAATCACCGTCCGAAAAAACTTCGCCAGCTGGAAAACCGCATTGTGCGATGGGATTGGATTGATGCTGCCGCTGAATTTGCTGCCGACAATGGGGAGACACCGGTCGAGGAGGAGGCCGTGCGCGAGATCGTTCACCGTGAAAAGCGTCCGGTGAAACCGATGTCACCAGATGAGGCAGTCCTGCAGATGGAGCTGTCGCCGAAGCAGTTTCTGGTATTTCTCAATTCTCAAACAGACAAAGTAAACGTCCTTTATCGACGCAAAAAAGGTGATTTTGGGCTGATTGAACCGGCATTTAGCTGAAGCTGAGAGCTCTTACCGTTGATCAATCAGCCATTTATCAGCCGTATGCTCGGGTTGCGAAACGTTGGCGGGTCGTAGCCCGGTGCAAATGGCCGGACAATTTAGTACCGCCCGAATCCCGGGTAGCGAAACTGTTCCGATGAGGCGAGGGAAGTTACCGTTTACCCGGGTAGGCGAATTCTACACCCGTCACGGGGAATCCCTCCACTTGAAGCTGGTGGGTCCAGCCAACGGATTCGACCGAAAGATCCGGGAACCGACCATCAATCGACCGGGACTGGCACTTTCAGGCTTTTTTGTATATTTCGCGGAGAAACGTGTTCAAGTCCTTGGAAATGCAGAGGATAGCTATTTGAAAAGCTTGAGTATCGAGGAGCAGCGAAAACGTTGTACCCAGCTTTGCCAACAGCATATCCCTTGCATCGTCGTCTCCCGCAGTCTCCCCGTCCCCCGAGCGCTCTCGGAGGCGGCTGCAGATAATCGAATTGCTATTTTCCGTACCCCGATGGTTACGATGCGCTTCATCAACGCCGCAACCATTGCCCTCGAAATGGACTTCGCACCGACCAAAACAGAGCACGGAAGTATGGTCGACATTATGGGAATTGGCACTTTGATCCGAGGCGATAGCGGCGTGGGCAAGAGCGAGTGTGTTTTAGGTCTGATCGAGCGCGGTTACAGTCTAGTCAGCGACGATGTCTCACGATTTCGAGCAATTGAAGGACGCGAACTCGTTGGAACGGCGCCGGATTTGACTAGATACCACATGGAGGTTCGAGGGCTCGGAATCATCAATGTCGCTTCTATTTTTGGAGTCGGCAGCATTCGGCTCGAGAAGCGGTTGGATCTGATCGTCACGTTGCGCGACTGGCATGATTTGGAAGAGGTTGACAGAATTGGGCTCGAGCAAGAATACTACGAGATTCTCGGGATCCGGATTCCGCACATCACGATTCCGGTCCGTGTGGGACGTGATTTGGCGCGGTTGGTCGAGGTTGCGGCCCTGGACCAGAAGTTGAAGAGTCTTGGTCAAAATAGCGCGGTGGAATTTAATCAGCGCCTCCTGAGTTTGATGCAAAATAATAAGGAGATTTAATGGGGCTTTTGAGCAAGCGTTCTGGATCCGGCAAAATTGAACGGGAAGTGACGATCGTGAACAAGCTGGGGCTCCATGCGCGCCCGGCTGCCATGTTCGTCCGCATTGCCAATAAGCACCGAGCCGAGATTTGGGTGGAGAAGGAGGGCGAACAGGTCAATGGAAAGAGTATTATGGGTTTGATGATGTTGGCTGCCGGACAGGGGTCCAAGTTGATGATCTCGGCCGAAGGATCGGATGCAGAGCAAGCAGTCAAGGAACTGGAGTCGCTGATCGAACGCCGTTTTGACGAGGAGTAAGCGAGCCGTCCGCCCGACGCGAAATCGAACCGCTAGACAGTTAGTAAATTTGGGCGAGAAAAGGACGGCCACGGTTCTGCTCAAACTTCGAATCGGCCAAGCTCCTTTTTTTATTCGAAACTTGACCAGGTTTGATTAGGCTCTGGTCCGTCAATGAGCGATCAGGAAGTCACACTGCGGGGAGTAGGGGTAGCACCCGGAATTGCCCACGGAGTCGTCTTTCTGCATCATCCGGACGACGAGGAGCCGCCCAAGCGCAAACTGGACGAATCTGAGATTCCTGGGGAGATAGCGCGGTTCGAATCAGCGCTCATTGCCACGCGCGCCCAAATTCTGGAGATGCAGCAACGCATCGCCGAGGCGATCGGCGCCAAGGACGCCAGTATTTTTGACGCCCACTTGATGGTCGTCGAAGACCACACTCTGATCGATGAAGTACTCCGAGCATTGCAACGCGAGCGATGGAATGTCGAGTTCATCTTCAGCGAAGTAGCTAACCGGTACGCCAAGACGCTTAGCGAAATCGATGACCCCTATTTGCGAGAGCGTGCCTTCGACATTTACGATGTAACGCGTCGCGTGATTCGTAATCTCCTCGGCCGTTCCACCAGAACGCTAGCTCAGCTCGATGTTCCCCACGTTATCGTGGCTCACAATCTGACTCCCTCCGATACGGCCATGCTAAACCGGCCAATGGTCTTAGGCATTGCCACCGATGTAGGCAGTCGGACTTCGCATACGGCTATCATGGCGCGGTCCTTGAACATTCCGGCGGTGGTCGGGCTGAAAGATGTGAGCACGACACTGAAGAATGGTGACCATGTTTTGCTCGATGGCAACAAGGGCCTGATCATTGTCAATCCGGCTGACCAAGCGCTCTGGGAATATGGTGAGCTGGAGGTGGAGCTCGAAAAGGTCGAGGAACAGCTCACTGGTTTGCGGGATACTGCGAGCGTTACCGCCGACGGCAAGCAGATAATCCTCTCTGCCAATATCGAATTGCCCGAAGATGTGCCGCTGGTGATTGCGGCCGGCGCTCAAGGCATCGGTCTTTACCGAACCGAATTTTTCTTTCTCAACAAGACCGAATTACCCGACGAAGAGAAACAATACGAAGCCTACCGCGCGGTGGCGGAAGCTTTGTTTCCGCAACCGGTTATCATTCGAACTTTGGATTTAGGCGGGGACAAGTTCCTAAGCCATTCGCATCTACCGACCGAAATCAATCCGTTTTTGGGATGCCGAGCGATTCGGTTTTGCTTGGAGCGTCCCGACGTTTTTAAAGCACAGCTTCGAGCGATTCTGCGGGCGAGCGCAGTTGGGAACGTTCGCATGATGTACCCCTTGATCTCCGGGCTTTCCGAGCTTCGCCAGGCGAACGAAGTTCTAGAGAGTTGCCGCTCAGAACTGAGGGCGGAGGGAGTGCCGTTCAATGAAAATCTCGAAGTCGGCATTATGGTCGAGGTGCCCAGTGCGGTACTGATCGCTGACGCCTTGGCCAAAGAGGTGGACTTCTTTAGCATCGGCACGAATGATTTGATCCAGTACACGATCGCGGTCGATCGGGTGAATGAACGCATCGCTCACCTGTACGAGCCTACTCATCCGGCCATTTTGCGACTGATGGAGATGACCGTTGCTGCTGCCCATGCCAACGGTATTTGGGTTGGTGTCTGTGGTGAAATGGCCGGCGAAATCACCCTGACACCGCTCCTGATCGGTTTAGGAGTCGATGAGTTGAGCGCTAGCCCAGGGTTGGTGCCGCGCGTAAAGAAAGCCGTTCAAACGCTAGATTCCCAAAAATGCGCAGCTTTTTTGGCCGAGGTCCGTGATTCCAGCTCGGCAACGGAAATCTTCAGCCGCTGTGAATCCATTGCCCGTGAGCATTATCCTGAACTTTTGACGTAGCCCCCTACGCTGGAAATTGAGTAATCTACCGTTGCAGGCCGACAGACTGCTCCAATGAAGCTACCGGTGATTGTCGCGGTCGGAGTATTACTTGCATCTTGCGTGCAAACCGAAGTCTCCCGGCAAACAGATCTGTCGATCGCCACTTATACACCGACGCCTGATGCGCTTGCGATCGCAGCAACTCGGGCAAAAAAATACTGGGCGAAACAGCGAGCCGACGTTGGTCGAGGCACCAGATACTTGGCGATCGAAAGCGATACGATTCCTTCAGCCGATATCCCGGACCTCTACTACCGATTGACCAATTCACCCGGAGTGAACGGGAGTGACGTCGAAGACTACCGAGTCAATAACGACATCGATGTCTTCTGCATTAACATTTTTGACACTCGCACCGGGAAACTCGTCAGTCCTAAGGGCTACGCGGTAGTCGATGAGCCGGAGCGCGGGAGTGTAGCTCGTTTCGGCCGATACATCGCTCAATTTATCGGGGCCGCAGAGTAGTTGGGAATTCAACGGGTTTCGCTCTAGCGCGATGGGGTAGTGCGGGGCGCGTCGCCTGTCCGACGAAGCTTAATCTTGCTGAACTGTCGCGGACAAATTGGAGTAATCGGGAGCCTCGTGTTCCGATCTTAAGGATATTCGATCGTGATCTACGCTGGATAACTACCCGTGATGTACTTTTCCAGGTGATCGATGGCTGCGTCTTGGGCATAAATCACCCATTTCAACAGATCGCCGATCGAGACAATGCCAATAATCTTCGATCGTTCCAATACCGGAAGATGCCGGACACGCCGTTCGGTCATGATCCGCATACATTCGGCGATATTGTCATTAGGCTCTGCCGTGACGAGTTCTTTGGTCATAATTTCCCCGACCGGCGTCTCCTTCGAAGATTTTCCCTGCAGGATGACTTTTCGAGTGTAATCGCGCTCAGAAATAATCCCAACAAGGGTGTTATTCTCAAGTACGATCAACGCTCCGACGTTCTTCTGCGCCATCAGTTTGATCGCATCGTAGACCATGGCCTCTGGTGCGATCGACCAGATCGAGGAGCCCTTTCGTTCCAGGATTCGGCTTACTGTGCCGGTGACTTCCATAGAGAGGGGAGAATTGAGTAAACTGCCGCACTTTAGTCCAACATTCAAAGAAAAATAATTCCCAGCTTTCGGAAACGCCGACAGCGCCGGCAGTAACGCCGACAGCGCCGGTAACGGAATCTGAGCGCATTGCCGTAACGTATTAGGCAAGTCCTTTTTGTCGCATCAGCCGTACCCGTTATTTATCCTAGTAATTACCAATTACCTCTCACGCAGTCGCTGTTGGCAGTTGTCGGCGATGACGGCGCTGACGGCGTTCCCGGCGTTACTCCCCACCTCCCATCTTCCCGGTCATCGGAACAAACCGCACCGCCAGCATCGACTGCCGCTCGATGACGTTCCCATGCTTCTGCAAGAGATAAAGAGCTTGAGTCCCGGGCTTGCCAACTGGAATGACCATTCGGCCACCATCGCGCAGTTGATCGATCAACGGCTGTGGGATGTGCTCGGGGGCGCAGGTTACGATGACGGCATCGAAGGGAGCATACTCAGGCCATCCTTTATATCCGTCGCCGATAAGAACAGTGACATTATCGTACCCAAGTCGGTTGAGATCAGCCATGGCGCGGCGCGCCAGGGGTTCGACTATTTCGATGGTATAAACATGGCTTACTAATTGCGATAGAATAGCAGCCTGATAGCCGGAACCGGTTCCGATTTCGAGGACTCGATCGGAGGGCTTCAGATCAAGCCTATCCGTCATGAACGCCACCAGAGAAGGCTGAGAAATCGTTTGGCCATACCCGATTGGCAACGGCTCATCTCGATACGCGAGATGACGTTGGGCCTCAGGTACGAATTCGTGGCGGGGGACTGAGCCCATAACTTCCAAGACCTTTCGATTAGTAATACCTCGGTCAGGAGCAGCGATCTGATCCTCTACCAACTTCCTGCGGGCGTTGGCGAAATCGGCTTGGGTCAGAGATTGCGAATCACAGACTTCCGCTGCGAGATGGAGCAATAACGCCGCCGCAAATGCTTTACGCGTGAGGAATAGGTAATGCGGATTCACATGGTGCGCCCCCGCGACGTGCAAGTTAACTCGAATTGACTTAACTTCCAAATCTCTTCGGTAGCGGTCCGGCGGCTGCCCATAGGCGTCAACTTAAGGAGGAGAAGAGTAAGTCCCGCAAGGACGGGAACATAGTTCGGTAGGGCGAAAACCTCGGCGCTTTTGGTCGGTCCGCCCTTTGGTCACACTTCCCCATGGGCCGGGTTTGAGCCATTCGTTACCGGCTGATAATTACTATACCGGCGTACGGCTCGATTGGGTAATACACAAACATGGGTATTGGCGTCCAATACGGGTTGGAGGAGGCTCAGAAATGGCCCCGTTGCTTCACGTGGGATGCAAAGTCGTATACTGCGGGCAGTCTGAAGAGCTGCGTGTAGCGGTTTACTCACAAAGCGAATTCACTCTAATCGGCGGGCAACGTATGGCTCAAACCCGGCGCGTCGGGAAGCATAACGAAAGGGCGTACCTACTAAGCGCGCCGAGGTTTTCGCCCTACCGTAGTTGGCAAGATCATGGCGACAGATCCCTTCGTCCACTCCCCCTCTGCCCATGTCGCCTCGCCTCCTCAAGTTGACGCGCATGGGCAGAGGCCGGACCGCTACCGAAGAGGTCTTGACCCACATCATTGCTCTGGTTGACGCACGGGCGTCAAAAGCGCCATTCTCTCACCGCATGAAAACTCTGAACGCTTTGTTGCTCGCCTTGGCGCTAGTTGCAAATCCCTTACTTTTCGGAGAGGAAACCAAGGAGGCAAACCCAGATGAAAACATCCTCAAGGCGATCGCGGAGCGCGAAAACCAATACACGGACGGTCTACTGCATCGAAATTTCGAGGAGCTGGCGTCGTTGTTCGCCGACACGTATGTGAATACCAGCCCTTCCGGGCAACTCAGAAGCAAACCAGAGTTTTTGGAAGCCCTAAAGGCCGATACTTCGCGCATATCGGAGATCAAAGAGACAGAAAAACAAACGCAGCTCTACGGCGACACTGCGGTTGTCACCGTCAAGTTCGTGGTGGAGGGGACCGACCAAGGCGAGGCATTTGAGTTCAAGGGTCGAGCCACCGATATTTGGGTCAAGCAGAACGGAGAATGGCTTTGTGTTGCCGTGCACTCAAGCCCGGCAAAATGAAAGGCAGTTCTGAAACGCGCGATCTGGGTTTTTAGCGGCGAAGCCGCGACTCAGGAAAGCCTAAGGCTGAGCCCGGGGCTCCGCCCAGGCTTTCCTGAGTCACGGCTTCGCCGCTGTGATTGCCGATCATTCCCCATCAACAAAGTCCGACAAGCTCCTCACGGGACGGACGTGTCTTTTTGCTTCGTTCCCAGTCTGGCAGCTGCTGGGTACTGGGGAGTAGCTCCCGATAGCCCGGCCGAACAAATCGTTTGCGCAGAAGCGCAAGATTGCCGCGATTCTGAACGTACCGGATCGACGGTTTTCACTGAGTCCATTCCTCCTTCGCCCCCTCGTCGCTCGAAGAGCGAAGGCAGCCTCCGGGCTACGGCGGACAAGCCGGGACAAGTCCTCACCGGACAATCCTAAGCCCTTCAGTTAACGCTTATGGACAGCCGCCTCCAGCTATCGTCAGACCCTCCGATTGAGTTCGGCAGACCGCTCGGCCGAAATGATTGTGGCTTGTTTCATTCCAAAAGCTTGCGCGAGCGGCAGATAAGATTCATCGTTAGAAGCATGGCGCCGCATCCCCCTGCGGATATCCGCAACTTTGCCATCGTCGGACATGCCTCGTCCGGCAAGACGATCCTCAGTGAGGCCATGTTGCTCTGCAGCGGCGCTATTGGCCGCATGGGGCGTATCGCCGAAGGCTCGACTGTCTCCGACTACCATGTAAGCGAAAGGCAGAGGCAAATCTCTACCCAGACCTCGCTGCTGCACACGACCTGGATGGACAAAAAGTTCAATATCATGGACACGCCCGGCTACCTGGATTTCATGAGCGAGGCGCTGGCCGCTCTGCGGGTAGCTGACTTCGCGCTGGTTGTCGTTCATGCGCAGCACGGTTTCGGCGTGGGTACTGAACGGGTTTGGAATTACGCCACCGAATGCGGGATCCCGAAGATCATCGTTGTCAATGCGATGGACAAGGAACACGCGAATTTTGATAACGTACTTGCGGATGCGCGTGCCCAGTATGGTCCGCGCGTATTTCCGATGAATGTGCCGGTTAATCCAGGACCTGGCTTTAATCAGATTCTCGACGTCCTCCGCAGTGATATTGTCACCTACGAGACTACTGGCCGAGGCCGATTTAGCGAAGAGCCGGCAACCGGCCCATGGAAGGATCGTGTCACCCAGCTCCACAGTGAATTGATCGAACTCATTGCTGAGTCCGACGACACACTGCTCACCAAGTTTTTCGACCAGGGCGGGCTTTCCGAGGAGGAATTTCGCAGCGGGATCCATGCAGCGGTCCAGCGGCAGCTTTTTATTCCGCTGTTTTGTATCTCGGCCGATACCGATGTGGGTGTTGCCCGTTTGATGGATTTCATCGCGAAGTATGGCTCGTCACCCGTCGATCGGGAAAAGGTGATGGCACTCGATGGCAACGGCAGCCAGGTCGAAGTTACGCTTAAGGATTCCGAATCAGTAGCGCAAGTTTTCAAGATCATGAATGAGGAGCAATTCGGTGAATTGTGGTTCTTCCGGATTTACTCCGGCGTGGTGAAGACCGGAACGGATTTGCTCAACAGCGCCCGGAACATCACCGAGCGGGTGGGTCAGATTTATTTCCTCAATGGTCGCAACCGCTCCGCCGTTAACGAGCTCGGCGCGGGCGACATCGGCGTGACAGTGAAGCTGAAAAACACCAATACTGGCAACACGCTTTGCTCGCCCAATCGGCCGATAAAGCTGCCGGCGCCTGCGTATCCGAAACCGACCGTCCACGCCGCTCTTCAACCTCGGGCCAAGGGTGAGGAAGACAAAATTGCGGCCGGACTGGCTACTTTGCATGGGGAGGATCCCTCATTTGTCTTCATGACTGATCCCGAATTACACCAGACTATCGTCGCAGCCCAAGGCGAGCTGCATCTCGATGTCGTGGCCGAGCGACTCCGCCGCCGTTTCAAGGTTCATTTCGATCTGACGGAGCCGCGGGTGCGTTTCCGCGAAACGATAAGAATGCCGGCCGAGGCGAATTACCGGCACAAGAAGCAGACCGGTGGCGCCGGGCAGTTCGCCGAAGTCGCACTGCGAATAACACCGAAGTCGCGAGATTCTGGTATTGGGTTCAGCGAATCACTCTCCGGGCAGTGCGTAGATCGAGTATTCGTTCCTTCGGTTGAGCGCGGAATCCAGAACGCTTGTGTCGAGGGCGTTCTTGCCGGCTACCGGATTGTAGACGTAGGCGTTGATTTTTACGACGGCAAAATGCATCCGGTTGACTCGAACGATATCTCTTTCCAGGTCGCGGGGTACTGGGCGTTTAAAGATGCGTTCCTGAAGGCAAAGCCGTGCCTGCTCGAACCGATCCATTCCGTTGAAGTACGCACCCCGGAGGATTGCGTGGGCAAGATAATCGGAGACCTGTCTAGCCGCCGTGGTAGGATAGTCGGAATAGACACTAGTGGTCACCTTCAAGTAGTTCGCGCTCTCGTGCCGGCCAGAGAACTGTACCGTTATGCTAGCCAGCTTCGCTCTTTAACCGCGGGACGCGGGCTGCACAGCGAGGAGTTCAGTCACTATGAGGAACTACCGCCTGAAATTGAGCAGCAGGTGATCGAGTCAGCGAAAAAAGCGCGAGCTAATCATTAGCATTCACCGGCCTATTCGATCGAGCCTGGTTAGCTGGCGTGGAAATCTGTTCCGTCGATCTTCTCTCGCAACGAAAGAAGGATTCGAGCAGAGACGCCAAGACTAGATCTCGCGTCAAGCCGCCAAGACGGAATGAAGCCGGCAATGCCGGGCGCGGACTGAAAAGCTGCGCCCTTTCTCATGCCTCTGCCAACCAGCGCCCGCCAGGCCTACGTCAAAGGCCAACCCTCTCACCATTTCCCTGTCGATTGCCGCCAATCTCTTTTCGAGCGCTCAATTAAAAAGATGCGATCAGCTTATCGACCTCGTCGCGATACGGCATGGAGGGCGCGGTGCCTGGCCGCGTGACTGATATCCCGGCAACCGCGCACCCGTACCTCGTCGCTTCCACGATCGATTTGCCTTCGGCCAGTGCGACGGCAAAGCCTCCGGCAAAAGCGTCTCCCGCCCCGGTCGTTTCCACGACTTTGGCCACCGAAAAGGCTGGAACGAACTCGCGAAGCCGTTCGCTTTTAACGAAAGCGCCTTTGTCGCCCAAGGTTAAGACTACATTCTTGGCGCCAGTTTGCAGTATCCGGTCGCCTAGGGTGTCGAAATCTTGTGGGTCAACATCGCTTCCGATCAGGCCTAGCGCCTCCGTCTCATTCGGGGTCAGATAATCGACCTTAGACAATACCACTGCCGGGAACGGGATTGCGGGCGCGGGATTCAAGATTACCGGGACACCAGCTTCATGAGCGATCTCGATGCCGCGAATCGTGGGTGGGATCGGGAGTTCGAGTTGGGTGAGGAAGATGTCGGCCGACGCGATCTCTTCACGCGCAGCCTCGACCTCAGCCACCGTCAACTTGCCGCACGCGCCTGGGACCACCACAATCGTGTTCTCGCTCGTCGTGTGGTTGACTAAGATCGTTGCGGTCCCGCTGGATTCTTCGGCATCTTCGAGAACATGGTTGAGGCTCATACCTTGTTCTTGATAAAACTTGCGAGCCATATCACCAAAGGCGTCTCGACCGAGCTTGGTGATCAGACGCACATCAGCGTTGAGTCGGGCCGCAGCAACAGCTTGGTTCGAGCCCTTCCCACCGGGCCCCATCTTAAACGCTTCTCCGAGAATGGTCTCACCCCATTTCGGCATTCGTTCGGTCCGGCAAGTAAGATCGGCGACGAACGCGCCCAACACGCAAACTTTTGGTTTCGGCATACCCTATCTTATTTGTGTTAATTCGCGGTTATTTTGGCAGGATGACTCCCTTTTTGATGATTACGCATCCGTAAGTGCGCAGCTCGCCGGTTGCTATGATGGCGAAGGCCTTTTTAGCGCGTTCATAGAACGCATGACGCTCGATCTTTACCAACGGTACGTGCTTGCCCTCTTGCTGATCGATCACTTTCTGGAACTCTTTTTGTACTTCGGGGATTTCATCTGGATCTTGGACTACCTCCATCCGAAGAGCCGGATCATCTACAAAGGTATCGAGGGGGATCAACTGTAGACAGGCTTCCAGAGCCGCCGGTGCGGAGACCCCGTCCAAGCGAATGAGCTTTTTGGCCATGGAAACGGCCGGAAAATGAGCATCAACAACGACGATATCGTCTCCATGCCCCATTGAAGCGAGGGTGTGAAGTAGTTCAGGGGTGTGTAAGGGGCTAAGGTTCTTTAGCATAGGAGGTTGGTTACAAGTTGCGGGTTACAAGTTGCAGGTTACAGGTCGGCGGCGTGAGCGACTGTGGGTTACCGGTTCGATGGACGTGCGGTCTTCTAGATTCCAGATTCTAGCTCCTTCATTTAATTGCTCCCATAGTGAGACCGCGGGTCAGGTATTTTTGCAGGAAAGTGGCCAGCAATAAGGCAGGGACAATTGCGATAATTGCGGCAGCGGAGATCTGGCCCCAAAGGATTTCGTGGCCGCCGGCGAACTGAGCAATCACGACCGGCAACGGAGTAACGTTCGAGCCGCTAAAGATCACCGCGTAGGCAAAATCATTCCAAGCAAAGATAAACGTAAAAAGTGCTACAACTACCAGACCGGGAGCAACCAATGGTAGCACGATGTTGCGAAAGATCTGAAATCGCGAGGCACCATCTACTTTGGCTGCCTCTTCGATTTCTCGCGGCAAATCTTGAATAAACCCTTTCAATATCCAGATAGCAAAAGGCAGGTTGAACACGCTGTACGAGAGAATAAGTCCAGCATACGAGTCGACTAGTCCAGCGAAGCGGAAAATCACAAAAAGTGGAAGAATCGTAGCGATCGGCGGAAACATTCGAATCGAAAGAATCCAGAAGGCGAGATTCTCTTTCCCAACCTGGAAGCGGGCGATGGCATACGCAGCCGGCGAACCAAGGACCAACGAAACCAACATCGACGAGAATGCGATCGTGAAGCTATCAACCAATCCCTTCGATGCTCCTCGGCCAAGCGAGTCCGGATAATTCGACCACTCGGCATGGGAAGGGATCCAAATGGGTGGGCGAGTAAAAAATTCGCCCCGAGCTTTCAGACTGCTGGAGATGATCCAAAACAGCGGGAAGAGAAAAACGATCAATATGCCGAGCAGAGCGATCCACCTCAGCGAATCGAACAGGAAACGCTTGGACAAATTAAAAACCCTCCCGTCTCTGCATAATCCCCAAAAAGGCCTTCGCCACCAGCGTTATAACCAGCAACTGGATGAACGACATGGCCGAGGCATAGCTGGGGTTAAAAAATTTGAAGCCGACCAGGTAAGTGAAGAAGGTGAGGGTCTCGCTGGAATTACCGGGGCCGCCCTGAGTCAGGATGTAGACGAGATCGAACGTTTTGAATAGATCGACGCCGCGCAACAAAATACCAATTCCGGTCACCGGCAGGATCAGGGGTAACGTAATCCGGCGAAACATGGACCAGCCATGGGCGCCATCGAGGCGGGCTGCCTCGATCAATTCTAGGGGTTGACTTTCGATGGCCGCGAGGATGACCAGAGCAAGAAAGGGGGTCCATTGCCAGGTATCAGTTAAAAAGACCGAGACCAAAGATGTCTGGGGAGAAGCGAGCCAAGCCGGTCCCTGGATCCCGAACCGAGCCAAAATAGCGTTTAGCGGACCATAGGAGGCGTTGAAGATCATTCTTCCTTGCCACCCGGCGACAACCGGTGAGATCACCGCTGGAATCAGAATCGGGCTTAGCAGTAGCGCCCGACTTCGGCGGACCCGGGAAAGCAGGGAAGCAATGATATATCCGATCACAGTCTGGGTGAAAACCCCGGCGGCGACCAATAACAACGTCCGCACCAACGCGCTCTGGAAACGAGCATCTTTTGTTACCAGCGCGATGTAGTTATCGATTCCGATCCAGCGCATCGGTTGCGGACTGCTGAATTGGAGATTCGTAAATGAAACCACAAGGGAAAAGAGCAGAGGCGCGATCGTGACCAGGAAGAGCACGGCCACCGCCGGTGCTACCATCGCGCGGGCAAACCGCTGGTCGTTCGCGCTTCTCGGCTTAGTTCGCTGTTCGCGGACTCTACGCAGCTTCGGCTCCGCTTCCGCGCTCGTATTCGTTCTCGTCGTCTGCGTCATCGAAATAGGCGGACAGGGGATCGCTTCGCGCAGATAGGGGTGTCCGGTAGCCGTCAGTATCCGTCAACATAGGGCCCAATTGCGATCCATCTCAGCTTTCACTCGCTATCGGCTATTCTACTTGAGCAGTCCCGCTGCGCGGTAGCTGGTAAGCGCATCATCCCAAAACTTCTTCTGATTGTCAGCTCCAAGCCGATCGGTGATTCCTTTCCAATCCGAGGCCACACCATCTAGGGCACTCTTCGGGTCAGCTTCTCCAGAAAGCGCTTTAGTAACGGCGACGTCCAGGGCGTCGATGTACTGGGCCGCGCCTGGAATATTCAAATCGGGAAATCCGTTTTTCAGATTCGCCTCGACCGCGGCGAGATAACCTTTCACGGAAGCTTCGTCCGGGAACTTGTAGTGAGAGGTGTCGGTGAAATGGCTGATCCGGTACGGATCTTGCCCGTTCCAATTGGCACCAACGGTGATGGAACTTTTGTCCAAGGAAAGATGTTTAGCCACCCAATAGGCAGCTTCCTTGTTCTTCGAATTTGCTGGTACCGCTAAAACGCGTCCTACCGGCATCGGTGCCTTATGTTGAACTTGCCCATTCACTTCGGTGCCGGGAACTAACGCGAATCCGGCTTTCCCAACGATCTTGCTCAGTTGCGGATCCGCTGTTTTTTTGCCGACGTCCGACCACTGCACCACCATCGCCAGATCACCGTTGAGAAAGGCATTCTTCAGTTCTTCATACCCGTAGCTCAACACGTCGGGAGGACAGAATTTCAGACTATCGACCATGTTTTGCAGGCCGTCGACTGCCGCCGGTGTATTGATCTCTGGGTTCATGTTTTCATCAAAGTAAATTCCGCCGGCGCCAGCGAACCGCGCTAGAAACCAACCGTAGCTGAACCCTCGGGCACCATATTCACCGGCGCCGTAGAAAGGATGATCCAGTTTTTGTCCGGCCAACGTATCACCCTGTTTGCGGGTAAAGAATTCCGCGGTCTGTAACCATTCTTTCCAAGTCGTAGGCGGAGCCAGCTCGCGATTGTATTTCTTCTGAAAGGCAGCCTTTTCCTCCGGGTTCTCAAAAAGATCCTTGCGGTAGTACAACAACAGCACGTCTCCATCGTAAGGCAGCGCATAAGTTTTCCCGGCCCATTTGCAGTAGATCTCCCGAAAAGGCGGCTCCACTTCGGCCATGTTCGGGTCCCAAATCGAAGCCGGCGTTTTCTTCATGTATTCGTCGAGGGGCGCCAGATAACCGTTGCCGGCAAAGTCGCCAATGTAGGACGGATAGAAAATCACCATGTCGTATTCGTTCGATCCCGCCACGAAGCTTGTTTTGAGCTTGTCGTAGAGGCCGGTAAATGTTGCTCCGACCTGTTTGATCGTGATACCGGCTTGAGTAAAATCGTCCTTGTACCGGTTGAGTGTTTCCATGTTCTGCCCGGCATCGCCGATGACAGTAACGGTGACATTATCGAAGTGAGGCAGCTGAGCGAAGCCGGTGCCAACGCTGGTGGCCAGCAAAGCAAGCCACAGAGGGAAGAGTCTGGGTTTCATATGTTTGGGGGAACCATCCTTTTAAGGCGGAAACGTGAGGAGCGACTGGGACCGGCGACCATAATCCTCTGCCGGAACAAATCGACCTGTGGGGCATTTAAGCCCATCGCTCAACTGTTGTAAATTACAACTTTTGTTGGCTCGCGCCAAGTCGCTCACCCAAGCCGCCAAGATCTCACGCAAAGACGCAAAGGAAGGAAGAAAGGATTTGGTCCGGTCCGGCGGCTGCCCATACGCGTCAACTTAAGGAGGCGAGGTGACACGGGGAAAGGCGGGTGGACGATCGGATCTGTCGGCATGATCTTGCCCACTACGGTAGGGCGAAAACCTCGGCGCGCTTGGTAGGTGCGCCCTTTGGCTATGCTTCCCGACGCGCCGGGTTTGAGCCATATGTTGTGCCCGCCGATTAGAGTGTCTTCGGTTTGTGACTAAACCGCTGTACGCAGGTCTTCAGACTGCGCGCATTATACGACTTAGCATCCCAGGCTAAAGCAAGGAGGCCACATTCTGAGCCGCCACGAACCCGGGTTGGACGCCAATAGCCATGTTCGTGTATTACCCAATCGAGCCGTACACCGATACAGTATTTATTAGCGGGTAACGAACGGCTCAAACCCGGCGCTTGGGGAAGCGTAACAGAAGGGCGGACCGACCAAAAGCGCCGAGGTTTTCGCCCTACCGAACTATGTTCCCGGTCCTTGCGGGACTGGCTTTTCTGCCCCTTAAGTTGACGCGCATTGGTAGCCGCCGGACCGCTACCGAAGAATCATTCCTTCCTTTGTGTCTTTGCGTCTTGGCGTGAGATCCTTCTTCCTCATCCGCGGCTTGGCGTGCACATCTGTAGGATATGCCAACATTTGTGGGTTGCTCCAACGATGCGGTTATGACAAGGTGCAGCGAAAGAAATGACCGGCCGACCCGCATGGTGACGAAGCGAAAAACGCGATCTCGTGGGAGTGCCCCGCGAGTTTCTTCGGAAGAGCAGCGCGAACATCTAATGGTGCAAGCGGCGAAACTGTATTACGACCTTGATCGAACCCAGAGTGAGATAGCCAAGCAGCTAGGACTCACCCGCTGGCAGGTGGGAAGATTGCTGCACGAGGCGAGGGAACTGGACGTTGTTCGCATTGATATCGCTCCACGCTCACCCCGACGACCAGATCTGGAGAGTGCCCTCCAACGCCGATTCGGTCTCCGAGAGGCAGTGGTCGTTCCAGTGACGGTAGAAAACGATGGCTTCATTCTGGATGCGGTGGCACAGGCCGGTGCGCGTTATCTAGCGTCCTTGAATCCACGACCGAAGACGCTTGGCATATCCTGGGGACGTACGATGGCGGCAATGGTCAGATGGATGCCGCACCATTGGAATCGAGGGTTGCATGTGGTTGTTTTGAATGGTGGCATCGGCCGAACCAGCTCACCCAACCAGCCAGTCGATGTTGCCGTCAGAATGGCTGCTTCCGCGGACGGATTTGCCACCATCATGCCGGTCCCGGCGATTTTAGGACTTCGCAGCACCAAAGAGGCACTCGAACAAGATCCTACTATCTCCACTGTCCTCCAGGCCGCACAGCAAACGCCGGTCGCGTGTTTTACGGTCGGCGCGCTTACCCAGCAGTCAGTTCACGTGGAGTCTGGGCAACTGACGACAATAGAGGTAGCTCAGCTCCGGCGAAAAGGCGCCGTAGGCGATATTCTCGGCCGCTTTATTGATCGCGACGGAAGGATTGCTGATGAAGCCGTTAATGCTCGAACCATCGGGCTCGATCCAAAAGAACTGCGGGACAAGGAATGCTCGATTTGTGTCGCCGGCGGCAAATCCAAACACGCGGCGGTTCGGGCCGGCTTGATCGCTCGATATTACAACGTGTTGGTGACCGATGAACAAACGGCTAGCTTTCTTTTGAAAAAATGAACGAGACCTATCGACCGGCGAGTTCTTCGTCCACTGGAGATGTAATGAAAGCGTCCGCGACCATAATCGAAGCTCATCCAGCGATCCGTGTTCCGTCCCATGGACGCAACCGGGGCATGTCTTTGGATCTGGACTGGGTAAATGACGCCAGAGTGAACCTAAGCGCAGTGGAGCGCCGGTCAACCAGTCTGACCGGTCGCCGGACCGTCAAGAAACAGTGGCAGGCAGCGTGGCTGTTGAAGGCGGTGAGCTGTATTGACCTAACTACTCTGTCCGGGGACGACACCGTTGGGAAGGTGCGACGGCTTTGTGCCAAAGCTCGACAACCGGTTCGACCGAACCTGCTGGAGGCTATGGGCGTGACCGAGCTCGGTCTTACCGTCGGAGCGGTCTGCGTTTATCCCACTATGGTACCGCCCGCAGTGCAAGCGTTGCTTGGTTCAAACATTCCGGTTGCCTCGGTGGCAACGGGATTCCCCAGTGGCCTCAGCCCGATGCGTCTGCGATTGGAAGAGATACGCTATGCGGTTGGCGAGGGCGCGGCTGAGATCGATATTGTTATTACCCGGGAACATGTGCTGACCGGCAATTGGCAAGCGTTATACGATGAAGTGCTTCAATTCCGAAAAGCTTGCGGCGAAGCGCATCTGAAAACGATTCTGGCTACGGGCGAACTCGGGACGTTGCGGAATGTTTACCGTGCCAGTTTGGTAGCGATGATGGCCGGGGCCGATTTCATCAAGACGTCGACCGGAAAAGAGGCCGAAAACGCTACGCTACCGGTCAGTTTGACCATGGTGCGCGCGATTCGGGCGTATCAGGAGCGCACCGACTACAAGGTAGGCTTCAAGCCGGCTGGCGGCATTCGCAACGCTAAAGACGCGCTCGCCTGGCTAATCCTAATGAAGGAAGAATTGGGCCGCCAATGGCTCGAGCCTGAGCTGTTCCGATTTGGCGCTTCGACGTTGCTTACTGACATCGAACGACAGCTCGAGCATTTCGTAACTGGTAGATATTCCGCGGCCCACCGGCACCCGATGGCATAATTATGAACTCCGATACCGCCGACAATGCCATGAACGCCAGGAACGATAAGAATGTCATCAACGTCTTGGGCTATGCATGGGAGTCGCAAGCGACTCCCCTCCGGGGATCGATTCCGCCCAGGGCCGCTAAACAACTAGTCGCTTTCGTTTTCGGCGCTCCCATCGTTCCAACCTTATGAGCACTGTCCGCGAAATTTTCGAAACCATGGAATACGGTCCCGCCCCAGAGGCGCCTGATCTCGCCTTGGGATGGCTAAAAAAACATCAGAATAGATTTCATCCATTCATTGGAGGCCGTTTTAAAGACGCGCTAAACGCGCAAACGTTTGCAAGCACCAATCCCCGCAATGGCAAGCCGATAGCGACAGTCACCCAATGCGGCCAAGCTGAGGTGGATGCTGCAGTTGCCGCCGCCGCTGCCGCATTTCCTCAATGGTCCGCCCTCAGTGGCCATATTCGATCCCGCTACCTTTACGCTATCGCTCGACAAATTCAGAAACATTCTCGGCTATTCGCCGTGTTGGAAACGCTCGACAACGGAAAGCCAATCCGAGAATCGCGTGACATCGATATACCATTAGTCGTTCGTCATTTTTATCATCATGCTGGCTGGGCCCAGCTATTGGTGGACGAGTTTCCTGGATACGAACCAATTGGGGTCTGTGGCCAAATTATTCCTTGGAATTTTCCGCTGCTGATGTTGGCCTGGAAAATAGCTCCGGCGTTAGCGGCGGGTAACACAGTGGTACTGAAGCCGGCCGAATTTACTTCACTGACCGCTCTGCTTTTTGCCGAGGTTCTCCAGCAAATACATTTACCGGCCGGAGTAGTTAATATTATTACGGGCGACGGTTCAACCGGTGAACTGTTGGTAAAGCACCCAGAGATTCAGAAACTAGCTTTTACTGGATCTACTGAGGTGGGACGTATCATCCGCCAGGCAACGGCCGGTACCGGCAAGAAACTCTCACTGGAGTTGGGCGGCAAATCGGCCTTTATCGTCTTCGACGACGCCGATCTGGACAGTGTAGTTGAGGGGGTAGTTGACGCGATCTGGTTTAACCAAGGTCAGGTTTGCTGCGCCGGTAGTCGTCTGTTGGTGCAGGAAGGTATTGCGCAACGCCTCGAACAAAAGCTTCGGGTGCGAATGGAGAGTCTGCGAGTCGGCGATCCCCTCGATAAAGCGATCGACATCGGCGCTATCGTGGCTCCGATCCAACTGCAGAGAATTGAGAAGTTGGTCGAGGAAGGAAAAGCTGAGGGAGCGACTTGTTGGCAGCCGAGCTGGGCTGTTCCCCAGGAAGGGTACTTTTATCCGCCAACGCTATTTACCAATGTCGAACCGGCTGCGCAGATCGCGCAAGTTGAAATCTTTGGTCCAGTCCTGGTGAGCATGACGTTTCGGACGCCCTCCGAGGCCATTGAGCTGGCGAACAATACGGTCTATGGCCTGGCTGCATCGATTTGGACCGAGAACGTAAACTTGGCGCTCGATGTGGCGCCGAAGCTGAAGGCCGGCGTTGTCTGGGTTAACTCGACTAACGTATTCGATGCGGCATCCGGTTTTGGCGGCTATCGGGAAAGCGGCTTTGGTCGCGAGGGAGGTAAGGAAGGGATGTACGAATATTTGGTGCCTAGCTGGGAGGGGCATGTAAACGCCGGCTTGTCCGACGACGCGAAGCCGGAGAACGCCGACAGCACGGTGCGCAGTGTAGAACTGATTCCGGGACCGTCAGCAGATTCGGGTGTCGATTCCTCGGGAACCGGTATCGATCGAAGTCCGAAATTATATATTGGTGGAAAACAGGTAAGGCCGGACAGCGGATATAGCTTCGCGATTAAAGACGGTTCGGGGAACTATTGCGGCGAAGTGGGATTGGGAAACCGCAAGGATATCCGCAATGCCGTAGAAGCTGCCCACAAGGCCGCGAGTTGGTCACGTGCGACCGCCCATCTGCGCGCTCAGATTCTCTACTATCTAGCAGAAAATCTGGCGACGCGGGCGGAGGAATTTGCCGACCGGCTGGCCGTTAGTCCGGGACATTCGCGCGAGCAGGCAGAGCGAGAGGTTACCAAATCCATCGAGCGCCTCTTTTATTACGCTGCTTGGGCTGATAAGTACGATGGCCAGGTGCACCCAGTGCCATTCCGGAACATCACACTCGCAATGCCGGAACCATGGGGTACTCTCGGCATAGTCTGCCCGGCGGAGAGCCCGCTACTTAGCTTTATCTCGTTAGTGGCACCCGCTTTCGCGTTAGGTAACCGGTTGGTTGTTGTTCCTTCCTGGCGATATCCGCTCGTTATTACCGACTTCTATCAAGTGCTGGACACCAGTGACGTACCAGGTGGCGTGATCAATCTAGTAACCGGCGACCCGAATGAACTTGGGCGGGTACTGGCTCAACACGATGATGTCGCTGCCTTATGGTGCGTGGGCGCGAAAGCGCTGAGCGAAGATATCGAGCGAGATTCTTCCGGGAACGTAAAGTCGACCTGGGTTAATTTTGGAAAAGGGCGCGATTGGTTCGATGACCGGCAAGCGCAGGGTAGGGAATACCTGCGGCGGGCCACGCAGATCAAAAACATCTGGGTTCCTTACGGCGAGTAGCTTGAAATGATTCAACCACTCTCATGAGGATGACGAATAGCTCTCCATTGACCCGTAGCATAACTACAGAAATACAACGCCAGAATGAAAAACCGATACCTAACCTTACTCCTCCTAACATTGGTCCTTGTCGACCCGTTGACCCTCGCCCAGTCCAAGCCGCTTAATATCGCCGTCATCATTAAGGCAACCGACTCTGATTTCTGGCAATACATGGTGGTCGGTTCGCAGAACTACTCCAAAGAGCATCCGGACGTGAAAATTACCGTGGATGGTCCCGCTTCGGAAGCCGATGTGGACAAGCAGGTTGCAATCCTTGAAAATACTATTTCGCGAAAACCGGACGGCATTCTCATTGCACCAACCAGTTCCGATGCCTCGGTTCCGGCAATCGAGGACGCTGTGCAAAAGGGAATTCCGGTGGTTACGGTTGACAATCGGGTAAACTCGAAAAAGGCGGCGGCCCACTTGGCGACGGACAATCTCAAGGGTGGAGCCTTGGCGGCGGACAAACTAGTCGAAGCAATCAAGGCTCTGGGCAAAGAACCGAAAGGAAAGATCGCTCTGATCAGTGCGTATGCGGGAATCGAAGTATTGACCAGGCGGGACGACGGTTTCACGAAACGCCTCACGGAGATCGCTCCGGAGCTTAAGATTCTTCCGGTGCGTTACGTCGACAACGACATCCAAAAGGCCATCTCGTCGGCCAACGATCTTCTATTAGCGAATCCCGATCTCCTTGGGTTCTTTGCCGATAACAATCATACCGGCGACGGTGTGGCCGTGGCTCTTCGGGACAGCGGTCACGCCGGAAAAATTGCAGCGGTAGCGTTCGATTCTGATCCGGAGGAAGTAAAGGCTCTCGAGGCTGGCGTACTGTACGCCCTGATTTTGCAAGACCCGTATCAGATGGGGTACAAGGGACTCGACTATGTCGTGCAAGCGATCGATAAGAAACAGTTGCCTGAGTATACTGATACCCTGGCCTATGCCGTGACTAAAAAGAATATGGACGAACCGGATATGAAGGGACTGTTAAATCCGCTTAGCCGGAAGAAGTAGGAGACGTCGTCATCTATGTAGATAGGGCGTGTCCGGCAGCCGCCGGACCGCCGAAACGAGGTGTACCGAACCTGGTCAGGCCGAAAAACATCGAAAACGGATTTGTATGGCAGGTTGTCCGACCTAACGGGGCAATGGCACGTTGGTCACTTAGCGGTCCGGCGGCTGCCGGACACGCCTTACCTCCTATTGCATCTCTATGTCCCCATTGATCAAAATCGAAAACCTGAGCAAGAGCTTCGGCGGCGTCCGAGCGCTTTCTTCGGTAAATTTTGAGGTATTGCCCGGAGAGGTTCACGCCTTAGTGGGCGAGAACGGCGCTGGCAAGTCGACATTGATCAAGATCCTGATGGGCGTGTATCACAAGGATATCGGATCAATTGTTATCGATGGCAACGAACAGGAAATTCGCAATCCGTCTAAAGCCAAGGAAATAGGGTTAGCGGCAGTCTATCAGGACGTTATGTTGGCGCGTCATTTGAGCGTGGGCGAAAACTTCTTTATGGGTTCGCTTCCGCTGAAAGGAGGACTGGTCGATTGGAATCTTGTTTTCAAGCGAGCGGATGAATTTTTGGCCGGTCTCGAGATCGCGGTCGATTCACGCCATCTGGTTTCCGAGCTGACGATTGCCCGCCAGCAACTCGTGGCGATCGCAAAAGTAGTCTGGCAGGGAGCGCGCCTGATTATCTTCGATGAACCGACCGCTCTCCTGACCACCGCGGAAACGGACATGCTTTTTGAAATTATCCGTCGTCTCAGCCGCGAAGGTAAATCGATCGTCTACATTTCTCATCGCATGGAGGAGATCTTTTCGATTTGTGATCGCGTGACGGTGTTGAAGGACGGACGCTACGTCGCTACGCTGCCGATTACCGAGACGGATAAGGATCAGTTGGTTTCGCTCATGGTCGGACGTAATCTTGAGGAAGCTTTTCCGTCGCGTCATTGTCGTGCAGCCGAGACTATCCTGGAAGTGAGACATCTTTCATCGGCTCGGCATTTTGCGGACATCAGTTTTTCGGTATCGCGTGGTGAAATCTTCGGAATTTACGGACTGGTTGGGGCGGGGCGAACGCAGTTGATGCATGCATTATTCGGTGCTGATCGGTACGATAGCGGTGAGATTCTGTTAAACGGAAGGCCGGTTCGTCCTCGCAGTCCTATGAATATGATCAAGCGAGGGTTTGGATTAGTCTGCGAAGATCGTAAGCAGCAATCGTTGGCACTGCCGCTCGACGTCAGGACAAATCTCAATCTCGTTCATCGTCCTCAGAGCACACGATTTGGCTTCCTCCGACCGGAGGTTGAGTGGGAAACTACTTCGCGCTTTATTCGAGCGCTCAATATCAAAGCAAGTTCGCCCTACCAAAAGGTGAGCAATCTGAGCGGCGGTAATCAGCAAAAGGTAGTAATCGGCAAATGGCTTTCGATCGAGCCCCAGATTTTGCTTTTCGACGAACCAACCATTGGAGTCGACGTTGGCGCGCGCCTCGAGATTTATAATTTGCTACAAAAATTGGTAGATGGCGGAAAAACGATTCTTATGATCTCATCCTATCTACCTGAAGTTATCGCCATCGCGGATCGTATTTTAGTGATGAGGGAAGGCAAATCGATGGGTATCATCGACCATCAGGACGCGACTGAAGAAAAACTGCTGCGAATGGCATCAGGTCTTGAGAAATCGGCCAGCGCGTCGTCCGAACAAGCGACAGTTTAGCTATGGCGACCGCACCGCTGACAAAACCGGAATCTGTTCGCCGTCAATCTCGAGGGTCGGTTCTGCAACGATATGGGACTGAGGTAACTCTGGCCTCTATCCTCATCGTGCTCTGCATTTTTCTGAGTTTTACCAGCCCGGTTTTTCTAACCTCGGGCAATCTTTCGAATTTAGTCAAACAATCCGCGATTAACGGAATCATTGCGCTAGGAATGACCGTAGTCATTATCACCGGCGGTATCGATCTGTCAGTCGGATCGGTAGTGGGTTTGGCTGGGATGATCGTCGGAATGCTGATGACGAGCGGAACGCCACCCTTAGTAGCCGCGATCATCGCAGTCATCGCTTGTTTTGTAGTGGGGGTCGGAAACGGTATAATGATTCACGAAGGTGGAATCGCTCCGTTTATTGCTACTCTGGGGTCGATGACCATGGTGCGTGGATTAGTGCAACTGCTGACCAATGCGAGGACGATTTCCGGGTTACCGGAAGCCTTCCTGCGCTTCGGTAACGCTGATTATTTTGGTGTCCCATCGCAGTTTTGGGTATGGGCGATTCTCGCCGTAATTCTCACGATCATGCTCAATCGTACCCGATTCGGCAGGAACGTTTATGCAATAGGTTCCAGTCCCGAAGTGGCTCGCTTGAGCGGCATCAGCTTGCGGGCGAACCTCTATTTTGCTTATGGAATCAGTGGACTGATGGCTGGTATCGCGGGTGTCGTCCTGACGGCGCGGGTGCGCATGGCGGCGCCGACGGCCGGAAGCACTTACGAACTATATGCAATTGCAGCAGCGGTGATTGGGGGTGCCAGTCTCAGCGGAGCGCAGGGTACCATCATGGGCTCCGTCCTTGGTGCACTGATCATGACGACCATCGCAAGTGGAGGAAACCTCTTAGGGATCGACGCCTTTACGCTCCAGATTGCGATCGGGGCGCTCATTGTTCTTGCGGTTTGGATCGACCGGATTCGAAAAGGGAGAATGGCATCATAAACCATGGCCACGGTAGTCGAGCTCTTTGCGCATGCCGGCCGGTTTGTCCGGTGCTGAAGGTCATGCTGAAACTTGGTATTCGAGCGATTGCTCCTTCGCAAAAAGCCGCGCTCCGCCTCGGCGAGCCCGGGGAAGTTGCGGAGGCTGTCGTCTGGCTTTGCTCCGATGCCGCTTCGTTCACTACCGGCCACGCGATGGTGATCGATGGGGATACCTCGCAAAATAGGCGGCACGATCGAGCAAGACCACACGTTCAGGGAAACCAATCCCACCAAAGGTCGCCAAGGAATTCCTTGCGGCCTTCTGTTGAGTTGGGCTCGCGCATAAACCAAAATATATTTGTGTTCATTCGCGGTTGTCTTAAAACATGCTCTCGTCTTTCGAGCCTGAGGAGCATGAGAATGAAGTACAGATTTTTGTCAGGGGCCAAAATATTCAACCCGAGCCATACAAATGAACGAAGTCTTTTTATGTGACGCTGTTCGCACTCCATTCGGCCGGTATGGTGGTGCGTTAGCTTCTATCAGAGCAGATGATTTGGCGGCCATTCCGATTCGAGCGCTTACCGAACGCAATCCCAACGTCGACTGGTCCGCAGTAGACGACGTCATTTACGGTTGCGCAAATCAGGCTGGAGAAGACAACCGGAACGTTGGCCGAATGGCTCTGTTGCTGGCCGGATTGCCCGATGTAGTGCCGGGAGCGACGATCAACCGTCTCTGTGGATCGAGCTTGGATGCGATCGCGACCGGCGCTCGAGCGATTAAGTCAGGTGAATCGGAACTGATAATCGCCGGGGGTGTCGAAAGTATGTCGCGAGCGCCTTTTGTCCTACCGAAAGCAGAGGCCGGATTCAGCCGAACTGCCGAGATCTACGATACCACGATCGGTTGGCGCTTTGTGAATCCGATTATACAGAAACATTTCGGAATCGATTCGATGCCCGAGACCGCCGAAAATGTTGCGGAACAATATCAGGTGAATCGGGAAGACCAGGATGCATTTGCTTTGAGAAGCCATCAGCGTTGGGCGCGAGCGTACGACGCCAAGTTCTTCGAAGGCCAAGTCGTTTCCGTTGAGATTCCTCAGAAGAAAAGTGAACTGAAGATCGTAACCGTGGACGAACATCCGAGACGTGACACAACGCTGGAAGCGTTGGCCAGACTGCGAACAGTGGTAAAGGCAAATGGCACCGTTACTGCCGGGAACGCGTCCGGGATTAATGACGGAGCTGGTGCAGTCCTGCTAGCCTCAGAGCGCGCGATAGCCAAGCATCACCTTACCCCCCGAGCCCGAGTGGTTGCAGCCGCAGCAGCCGGAGTCGCGCCGAGGATCATGGGCATTGCCCCGGTTCCGGCAACGCAGAAAGCGCTGGCAAAAATCGGCCTGAAACTTTCACAAATCGATGTCATCGAATTGAACGAAGCGTTTGCAGCGCAAGCGCTCGCGGTGACTCGCGAATTGGGTTTATCAGATGACGCCGCGCACGTTAATCCGAATGGTGGAGCAATTGCGATCGGCCATCCCCTCGGAGCAAGCGGCGCGCGTTTGGCCGCAGCCGCGGTCAATCAACTCGAGCGTACCCAAGGCCGTTACGCACTTTGCACCATGTGCATCGGAGTAGGACAGGGGATCGCGTTGATCTTTGAGCGCGACACGCTTTGAGCGCAATTCCATCTGCGCGCTTTCCCAAATCGGTGGTTCTGGATCGGATCCGATCAGCGCCGATAAATCGCTGAGCACAGTCCAATGCAGACCTCCAGCAACATAGAGATCCGCATTGGCCAGCTGCTCAAACGCTTCAGTACCAAATGCCGGTTTGATTTTCCAATCGCTCGGAAGCCAGCTTTGGATGAGGTTGGCCTGAGCCTCAACCGGGTGAAACGGCCCACCGGTTTGAAACACGATTTTCTTCATGGAACTACTCCTCCTCGTGCTGTCCTCGATGGCCGCGCGCGCGTTCGGCCGGTCTAAGTCCGATGGCTTCTCAAACGGCTGAATTTCGAGTACGAGTTCGAGAACGAGAACGAGTACGATCAAATCATAAAGCAGACGGATCCTCGCGAACGCGATATTCGTTTGCATCGAACCGATTAACCAACCGAGTCAACATTGCAGAGCCGGAGACCGACAGGCATCGTCAAAAAAGTTGGTGGTCCAGGCGACAAATTCGAGTCCAACACCGTAAACATCGAGTTTTTCGTGATCAAATACAGGTTCATAATATTGAAACCTTTATAATAAATGTTCGATTTCTCAATTTCTAGCCGGTAGTCTTTTCGAGGACGAGGAAGATTCCCCAATCCCTAAATCAACATTTCTGTCTCCGGATCGAACAGACACGCCTTGGCCATATCAACAACAAGCTTTACCGGCTCGCCGATCGAGGGGGCCGCATTTGGCTCGAAGCGGGCGATAACCTCGCGGCCCGCGATCCGCACGACCACCATGGTCTCGGCGCCGGTTGGCTCGACGACCTCGACCAGGGCTTCTATCTTGCCGAGATAGGGCGTTTCCTCGGCCTGGCGGCGATCGTAGCGAGTCAAGTTTTCCGGCCTTATCCCTAGCACCACTTGACGGCCGCTGCCACCAGTCGTGGCGACCTCTTCGGGAAGCGGCAGGCGCGTCGCCTGGCCATCGTTTTCCGTCAACACAACGGCGGCTGGGCCCGAATCGGCAATCTGAGCGGGCAGAAAATTCATTGGCGGCGAGCCCATGAAGCTGGCGACGAACATGTTCGCGGGCCGGTCATAGACCGTTCGCGGCTCGGCAAATTGCTGGAGCATGCCGTGATGCATAACAGCGATGCGGGAAGCCAGGGTCATCGCCTCAACCTGGTCGTGAGTGACGTAGATCGTCGTCTTGCCGAGCCGCTGATAAAGTTTCTTGATCTCGGTGCGCATTTCGACCCGCAGCTTGGCGTCGAGATTAGAGAGCGGCTCGTCGAACAGAAACAGCGCCGGATCGCGCACCAGCGCCCTTCCCATGGCAACGCGCTGGCGCTGGCCGCCCGAGAGTTGGGAGGGTTTGCGGTCAAGCAGGCTTTCGATCCTCAGGAGGTGGGAGACGCGGGCAAGGGCCTCCGCTCGCGCTTGCTTGGGCACGCCGCGGCTTTCCATGCCGAAGGTGATGTTGGCGCGAACCGTCATCGTCGGATAGAGCGCATAGGATTGGAACACCATGGCGATGTCACGATCCTTCGGCGGCACGCCGTTGACGACGCGCTCGTCGATCCTGATCTCGCCTTCGCTGACGGTTTCGAGGCCGGCGACCAGGGCGAGCAAGGTCGACTTTCCGCAACCTGAAGGTCCGACTAGCACCACGAATTCACCCGTCTTCACCTCGAGGTTGATGCCCTTCAGCACGGCGACGGAGCCGAAATATTTTTTGAGGTTGCGAATCGTCAGTGAGGCCATGGTTATTTAAGGGCGCCCTGCGTCAGCCCGCGCAGAAAATACCGGCCGCCAAAGAGATAGATGAGGAGCGGCGGCAAAGCGGCAATCAGGACAGCGGCGCTTTCGACATTGTATTGGTGTACCGCTGTTCCTCCGGCACTGAGCGCTATCAATGCGGCGGTGATCGGCTGGTGGGTGCCTGAGGAAAAGATCACGGCAAAGAGGAATTCGTTCCAGATGTTGGTGAATTGCCAGATCACGGTAACGATCAGGATGGGCGGCGACAACGGCAGTATGATCTTACGGAAAATCCGCCAGAAACCGGCGCCGTCGATCCGCGCCGCTTTGATCAGATCGTCAGGAATATTCACGTAATAATTGCGGCAGAACAGCGTGGTGAAACTTAACCCTTGTACGCAGTGGATCAGCACGAGACCAGCAGTCGAGTTGGTTAGGCCGAGCCAGCCCAGAACGCGTGCCCAGGGTAAGAGAACCATCTGACCTGGCATGAAGACGCCAAGCGTCATCAGGCCGAACAGAAGTTCCGAACCGGTGAAGCGCCACTTGGAAAGAACATAGCCGTTGATGGAGCCCATCGCGGTCGAAATGATGGTCGCCGGAACAACCATCGCGACGGAATTGAAAAAGAAAGGCGCTATCCCTTCACAGGTACCGCCGACACAGAATTTGTTCCAGGCTAACGACCAGTAATTAAGCGAAAAACTGTGTGGCAGACCGATCAGGCCGTTGCGGGTGATGTCGGAAAGATCGCGGAAAGAATTGAGCACTACAATGCAAAGCGGCAGCATATAACAGAGCGCGAACAGACCAAGCAGCGCGTAGACGATGAGTTTCGCCGAGTTGCGGCGCCAGGTGCCTGCTGCGCCGAGCGGATCATAGGTAGCAGCTTCAGGCACGGCTGGCCTCCCTACGCTGCCGCCAATTGGTCCAAATGGTATAGGGCACAAGCACCAGGGATAACGCGACGAGGATCATGATCGCCGCGGCCGCCCCTTCGGCCATCTGACCGCGCTGGAACATGAGATCATAGACATAAATCGCCGGTACCGTTGTCGCGATCCCGGGTCCGCCGCCGGTCAACGCAATGACCAGATCGAACGTCTTAATGGCGAATTGCAGAAGCACGACCAGCACGGCGATGAAAATCGGCCCGATCGCCGGCAGGATAATGCGGCGATAGATTCGGGGCATGTTGGCGCCGTCTATCTGTGCCGCCTTGACCAGGTCGGGATCGACCGAGCGCAGGCCGGCCAGGAACAGCGCCATCACAAAGCCCGACGCCTGCCAGATACCGGTGATCACCACGGTGTAAATCGCCATTTCGCGCTGCACGAGCCAGTCGAACTTGAAGTTTGTCCACCCCAGTTGATGGATCATGCTTTCGATGCCGGTCGACGGGCTGAGAAACCAGCGCCAGACCGTACCCGTCACGACAAAGGAGATCGCCAGCGGATAAAGATAGATCGTACGCCACAAAGCCTCGGCGCGAATGCGTTGATCGATCAAGATCGCCAGCAACAGGCCGATTGTCATTGTGCCCACCACATAGAGCGCGCTGAACAGGAAGAGGTTTGTGTAAGCGATGTTCCAGCGCCGGTTGCTCCATAGTTCCAGATAATGATGGAAACCGGATATCGAATAGTCGGGTAGAAGCGTGGAGTTTGACAGCGAGATCCAGATCGTCCAGCCGCAAAAGACGAACACATAGACAAGCGTGGCGAGAAGCGAGGGCGTCAGAACGAGTTGCGGCAGGACAGCCGTGAACCGCTCACGGAGCGGGCGGCGAAGGTTCGGTGCGACTTTAGCTGACGTAAACGTCACAGGTTCGTCCTTTGGACTACGCTGGTTCGGATTCTTGTTTTTTGCGAGGATTCTCCGTTATCGGACAAGTCGGCATGCGTGAACTCCAGTCACCTCTCACCTCTCACCAATCACCTCTCACCAATCACCTCTCACCAATCACTTTGGCTGCGGCTGTGTCCTTCTCCCGCTTGGCGGCTGCAGGACGTAAGCGTTGTAACGTTGTTATTGCTGTGCTTCAACAGCGTCGGCCATCCGCTTGGCGGCATCGGCTGCAGATAGATTAGGCGTGTTGACGAATTCAGTGATTATTTCCATTGCCGCGCCGCGATACTTCTGCGGAATAGTCATGTTATGAGCAAAGCTGCGCACCAATGTGCCGGCTTTGATGGAATCGGCGAGATCCTTCTGGCACTCTTGCTGGCAAGGATTGAAACCGTTGCTCAGATCGACGTCGAGCCTGGCCGGAATCGAGCCCTTTGCCTGGTTAAAGATCGTCTGGAAATCTTTCGTCATGATCAGATGAGCGAGGAGCTTCGAGCCGGCCAGATAATCGGCGTCTTTCTGCTTGAAAAAGACGACCGAATCGCTGTTGAGAATGAAACCTGGCTTCCCATTGTCTTCCGGCGCCTGTGCGCAGAGATAGTCGGTTCCGTGCTTGAAGCCGCCGGCATTGAAGGTGCCGATCGACCAGTCGCCCATGAAAAAGAAGCCGGCTTGGCCGGTGAGCATCATGTTGGCGGCCGCATCCCAAGCACGCCCGGACATGCCCGGATCCATCCAGTTGATCATCTTGCGGAATTGCTCAAAGGCAGCGACCATTCCCGGGCCACGCATCGCTTCGGTGTTGCCTTCGACAAAAGCCTTGCGGAATAGGTCCATATCCATGCCGTAAACAACGATCTCGAAAGTCGTCGCATCGGTCCAATCGGCGCTGCCATGCGCGATCGGAATAATGCCGGCGGCTTTCAGCTTCTCGCAATCAGCATTGAATTCGGCCCAGGTTTTGGGCATCTCCTTGATGCCCGCTTTGTCCAGTGCTTTCGTGCTGCCCCACATCCAGTTGATGCGGTGGATATTCATCGGAACGGCGACCCATGAACCTTTCGGTTTCATCACCGGCAAAAGCTCGGGAGCAACGCTCGCATCCCAATTCTCCTGTTTGGCGATCTCATCGAGATTGAGCGTCATACCAGTGGCGTTCCACTCGGCAATTTCCGGACCCTTCAGCTGCACGGCGGGCGGTGGATTGCCGGAAACGACGTCGGCGCGAAGCTTGGCCAGCGTATTGGCGGTATGGCCGGCAATGGATGTCGCCGTCCACTTGCCGCCCGCCGCCTTGAACATGTCGCCGAGCTTGGCGATCGCCGCCCCATCGGAACCTTCGCTCCATTGCGAAAGCAGGTTTGTCGTGGGTTCGGCGTAGACTGCCCTAGGTGACAATAGCGCGAGGGTCAACGGAACAACTGCCACCGCAACGGTGGCTGAATGTATCAAGTTCATGGGGGTGGGGATTATTCTGTCGAGCGGCCCGATTTTGTTGGGAGGCCGCTCTAAATTTCTTAGCATACTAGCGGATCGAATAACAATAGGGAAGAGCTTAGGATCCCAAAATTGTGAACATATTCGTGATACCAGCCGCTAACGTAACGTAAGGCGGACGCCGGTTTAGTTTACTTTAGCAGTGACGACAATTTCTTGTACACCCACGGCGTCGTACCCGCGTTTTGCAAACAGACGGAGAGCACTCCGCATTAACCTCGTTCTAATTTTGATTGGCACTACGTGAAGCGCTGTTGCTTAGACCCAAATCAGCCAATGAGTCGCTTTTATTTGGTCGAGCAGTTTTCCATTAATTGAGTGGCGAGGTCTTCGAGATCGGCGGCAACGATGTCCCATGGACCCTCTGGTCTTAGGTCTTTGGTTTGCGATGGGCCGTATTCGGTGGGTCGCGGAATAAAAGCGGTATGCAAGCCAAAGGATCGGGCCGCGTGCAGATCATAATTGTGGGCGGCAACCATCACGACTTGAGCGGGCACTAATCCAAGCAGGGAACAAGCCTCGAGATAGGTTTCCGGATCCGGTTTGTAGTGGCGGAAAATATCCGAGCCGAAAATGAAATCCCAACCAAGACCGGCGAACTTATTCAGCTCTACCATGAGAGAAAAATTTGCGTTGGAAAGTGGTCCGATCAAAAAATGTTTTTTTAGACGCGCCAGACCTGGTCGGGCGTCGGGCCAGGGCTTCAGCCGATGCCAAAGCATGGTCAGTTCGTCAATCTGATCGGCGGAGAGCTGCTCTAATTTGAAAGCCGGCAGGAGCTTGATCAGAGCCGCTCGATGCAGCTCGTCGAGAGTCGTCCAGGCTAACTTTCCCTTGCGGACTTTGTCCATGCTAGGCCAATAAGCAGCGCGCCATTGGTCTACCAGTTGGGACCAATCCCCAGCAAGTTGGTGGCTTTGACCGAGTTGAGAGAAAGCCTCAATCAAACTGGATCGCCAATCGACGACTGTTCCGAAGGTGTCGAACAGGAGTGCTTTAACTTCATTTCCGCGAAACATGGGGAGAAAAGATAGTCATTCTCGCCTGAGGCTCGAATGACCGCGGCTACAGCCAGCGCAACGCCGGCGCAAATCAAGCCGAAGCCGTGGGGAGTTCCGCTGATACAATGACCAAAGCCGGCCAGAACCAAGCCGGCCGCGACTACCCAAGCGAACGTAAGGAGTCCAATTCGCAACCAGGGATTCGTTCTTAAATCCAGCGATTGGTCCGCCGGCCGCCTTTCAATCGATGCCGAAGGCTGTTCGATACGATTCGCACTGCTCAGCGCTGGTTGGATAGCAGACGCACGTTTCGCTTGCGTCGTTTGCCAGATTTGCACGCCAACCGCACTTCCCAAGCCGATGATTGATGCAACAGTTGCTGCGAGAATGATTCGGCGAAACCAATCGCTGTGTTTCTGTCCCGCCTCGCTTCCGTTCTCGACCAACCACCGCAAGATTCGACCTTCATCCCAGCGCTTATAGTGATCCCGCTCCAAAAGTCCTTTCAGTAAGAGTCGCCATTCGGCCGGCAAGTCATCGGGAATCGGGACCTTGCCTTGAACGATTTGGTATCCCGCGATTTTCGATGCCCCGAACCACTGTAGCGGATTTTGCCCAGTGAGGATTTCGACCATGATGATGCCGAGCGACCAATAATCACTTGCCCGGGAATACATGCCGGTGAGAGTCTCTGGAGCCGCATAGGCCAGAGTAGTCCGCACTTGAGTTAAGAGCGTCATGGTAGCAAGGGCGGAGGAACCGAAATCGGTAAGTATGACCTCGAGCGGAGCCCGGCTTTTTATGAGGATATTGGAGGGTTTGAGATCCCGGTGTTGAATACCGGCTCGATGTAAGACAGCTAACCCCTCGACTAACTGTCGCAGAATCAATTGGGCGGTTGATCGTTCAAGCGGACCATTTCTCTGGATGAGGCGCGCTAAACTGCCGCATTCAAAGAACGATGCGATCTCGTATGGACGCCCATTCCAGGCACCGGTCAACAGGGGGGAAGCGATCCGCGGATGACGAAGGTGCATCTCATCGACAACCGTCGTTGGCTGCATGCCGGAGCGATAAAGCTTCAGCACACATTTCTCGCCGTCCGAACCCCGTACGAGGTACAAGTCACTTTCCGCACCTTGATCCGGCGCCAATCCAACGACTTCGAACCCTTGAATATATTCACCGATCGCGGGATGCATCGGGCTACCTGCCGCCGCCCGTTCCAAACGCGATTCTGCGTAAAGGTTTATCGCGGTGGCCTCCTGAGAGTCCATGTTCTAACTAACACCTGTTTCGCATATCGCGCTAGCGAGCTAAGTGCCAGGGGGACGAAAATTGGACGAAATCACCTCGGTAACTCCGGATGGCCATTGGTAGTTGCGGGAACGGATGGAATGATCCGTCGCGGTCGATGACGCAGCAGACTTTCAGAGGCGTAGAGAGCAAGCGCTACCCAAATAAAGCTGAATCCCACCAGATCCATCGTAGTGACTGGCTCTGGGTAGACGAAGACGCTTACCAGGAAGGCCACCGAAGGCGCAATATATTGAAGGACACCCAGCGTGCTCATCGAGACCCGGCGCGCACTGGCCGCGAACCAGATCAAAGGCATGGCGGTAACAGCTCCCGCTGCGATTAAGAGGATCGTCTGCAGGTTACCGGCGAAAAGGAACGTACCCGTCCGAGAATAAAGGCGCCATCCAATCAGGCCGATCGCAATGGGAGCGAGCCATGCCGTCTCAAGGAACAATCCATTCAAGGCCCCGGCTGGCGCGATCTTACGAACGAGCCCGTAAAACGCAAAACTGAGACAGAGAGCCAATGCCAGCCAGGGAAAGTGGTCGAGTCCAACCGCAAACGGCACCAACCCAAGGACAGCGATTAGAATCGCGAGAATCTGTACCGGACGAAGACGTTCTCGTAGTATCAACGCGCCGACAAGGACATTCGCCAAAGGCGTCAGATAATATCCGAAGCTAGTCTCAACGATGTGCGAAGAAATGACCGCCCAGATGTAGAGGAACCAATTCGTTGCAATAAGAATTCCGCTTAAAGCTGCCCAGATCATTGCCCGAGAAGAGCTACAAATTTTCCAAAGAGCCCTCCAACCGCCCTGCAGAGTCAAAATCAGAGCTACAAACACGAGCGACCAGATAATACGGTGACTCAGAATTTCGTCGGCCGAGGCGGTTTCCACCTGTTTCCAGTAGATCGGGAGAAGTCCCCAGGCTAGATACGCTAAAATACCGTAGATCACACCGGCGATGCTGGAACGCGGATTATTGGACACAGGACGAGAAGATTGTTGGCGACGGCGGACGAGTCAAATCACCGATCTCGATATGTCTGGGCTCAAGGAGCTGCCTGCCTGGAAATCAGCACATCAGTGGGATCCTCTCGGCGCAAAACCCGCCGCGGTGATCAAACCTTTGCGCAACGATCGAGGGAAAATTCAATGACTGGATAGGCTATCAGCGCTGTTTATATTGAGACCTAATGCTCCATTGAGCGAATCTCGGTCGACTTACCGCAATCTGATGAATCCAAACGATCTTGACCTTCGGCTTCTCCGATCGTTGCTCGCGGTTGCGCAGTACGGCAAGATTTCAACTGCGGCCAAGCAGTTGCACTTGTCCCAACCAGCCGTTACCGCGCATTTACGACGACTGGAGGAAATCGTGGGTAAACCGCTGGTTTCACGTTCAACCCGCGGCGTCAAGCTAACCACCCAAGGTCACACATTGCAGACGCTTGCCAGTGAGATCCAGAATACCCTGTCGCGCATCGAAGCTTCGTTCCACCGCGAACAAAAGCTCGGTGGCGAGCTGCGGTTCGGCGCCAGCCTTACGATCGCGTCCCAGGTCATACCTAGTTTTCTCGCCGAGTTTTGCCGGATCTATCCAGACGTGATTGTCGAACTACGAGTTGATAACACCGAGGTTGTCCTCGAATCGGTGCGTGAAGGAATCTATCCCCTCGGTTTAGTGGAAGGCAATCCTCGCGCCGCCGGACTCAGACTGGAACAGTTTGTAGAAGACGAAGTGGTCCTGGTTGCTGGTACCAATCCGATGTTCCGCGCTTACCAGCGCCTGGCTGCGTCGGTGAATTCGGCGCAAGACCTCTATAGAATTCCTTTGATCTGGCGCGAATCCGGGTCTGGGACGAGAGCGGTAGTCGAAAGGGCCGTCCGCAAGTTAGGGATCCAAACCAAGCGCTTACCCTATCAATATACGATAGCCGATATCCAAGCGATCAAGACAGCTGCGATCCACTGCTTAGGGTTCGCCTTTCTTTCCCACTGGAGTGTGAAAGAGGAGCTGGCAGTCGGTAAACTGCGCGCGGTACGAGTCGCCGATCTGTTAATCCGACGCGGATTTTACTGGGTCCTGCCCAGCGGCGCCTTGGGCGAACCCAGCGACACATTTGTCCACTTCTGTAACGATTATCGGTCGAAGCTAACAGCTAGCGGCTGAAAGCGGTCACCAAAGTCAGATCGCCAGCCGAATACTCCCTCCCTCGAAAGGGCGATACCGCAGTAGTCCATTGGAGCGCCCAAAGTCTGCTCACATGATCAATAGCGAACGATCGTCCGGGACCACATGCTCTTCCTATGGCGAATAGCGGTCACGATAGGGAATAGTATGAGCAATTCCGTAGAACTCAAAACGCTCGTTGATAATTGGTTGACAGATGTACAGCGGCGCGGCGCCGACCTTTACGCGGAGAACCGGGGAAACGGGGTTCTGTACGTTTCCTTCCAAGGGAAGGATCAGCATCAATTCGGCGTGAAGATTGATTTTGATGCTCAGGAGATGACTGTTCAAATCAATAGCCCGGGGTGGAATTCCGTGAAGTACGAAGCCTTTCTGTTAAACGCGGAAAGCCTACGTTTGCTTGCGAAAAGGATGTGTCCAGTCCAGGAAGGCCAAGCTGTCATTTCGGTTTACCTCCTCGCACGACTCGCTATTCTCTGTCACGCGTACCAACGATTGCTGGATGACTATGACCGGGAACATCATATTCATACCTCCACCAATACAGTGTTAGAGATCGAGTCGGAACTGCGCCAATCCCTCACTCCGGAAGAACAGCAAAGAACCGATAACCCGTTACTGCAAACCTCGAGAAAAAACGCTGAATTCTTATAGACCTTTCCGACGTTGACACTGACGCGGATTTTACCGGATCCTGTCCAGCGGCGCCTTGGGCGAACCCAGCGACAGATTTATTCACTTCTGTGTCATCGTCCGCCAGTGAAGTCCCGAAAAACGCGAAGGCCAGAAAATGAACTCCTACCTCATCCTGATCTTAGAGGCCGAAGGCGTGAAAGAGCGACTCCAAAGACCGTTTCGGTCAACTCCCGAATTGAAGGAGAATGATCAATCGCTGCTCCTTGCCGTCGTCCGGAAGGAAAGACAGCGACGTGGACGCTCGGTACGATCAAGGACGCTCTCTCCATTCGAAGAATGGGGCTATTGCGCCCTCGGACTCAGGTCGGTGGCTCAACGCGGCGCCGTGAACGTCGAAGCCAGTATTTGGATCGCGAGCTATCTACTGGCCATCTTGGGCTTAATTAAGGCTGCATACAGCGAGCGGCCTTTGTTTTGGCTGGCGGTTTGGCCGGCTCCCGTTGCGCTGGCCTGCATGATTTTTATCTTCTTGCGTCAGGGATTCCATTTCCAAAATGGGGTGCTGATCCTCGGCCGTCGGCGCGGTTGATTTCGTTTCCGGGCATGCGGCTAGCCGCCGGCTAGTCATGGGCGGACCCAAGAGTTCAAAAGCCGGGGAGGTCGCGCCTAAAGTTCAGCTTTGATGATTTACGACGCCCGCTCAAATGTTCGATTTGCCGAAAGGAGATCTGCGGGCAACCGCCAGCCGAATAGTCCCTCCTTCGAAAGGGCGATCCGACGGTACTCCATTGGCAGCGCCAAAAGTCTGCTCACCTGATCAATAGCGAACGATCGTCCGGGAGGGCATGCTCTTCTCATGGCGAATAACGGGCAATCCTTTCAGGCAGGAAGCTCATCAGCAAGCCCTAACATCTCGGTTGCGCGCTTCCGGAGCAAAGTGCAATCCGCCGCCGTGGTCAGCAAAGACTCGGCGGTCCCGGAGGTATCGCCCTACCAAATCCCGAACCATGCCACGCACGACGAAATCCGGACCTACGCAGAGCTCCAACGTCAAATACACTACGCCCTACGCGAGCAACATCCGGAGTGGGTCGAGCCGGACGGCGATAGTCCTACCTGCGAATCCTACGAGAGGCGGTTCGCCGAACTGCTTGCCCTGTTTGCTAAGAGCGGAACACGCTCGGCCCAAACCCTAAACGGTTAGCAATCGCTCGCTATGTCTAATAATATCTGCCGCCGAGCCTTCTGCACTAGCGGCTTTTCTTTCACCCGCGTCATGATTCACGCTTTCTGCTTACTTCGCCGTCCTGGCAAAGCGGCCTTTTTCTTGGCTGGCATGCGCCGAGAATTCTCTTTCCTTCACCACCGATGTTAGGCCGGCAGGTCGTCGGTCGCGAACTGTTGTGGCTCGCGGCCGCAGTTGTTCACAACCCGGATCGAGTGAATTCGAGGAATAGAAAATAGAACGAGCCATGAATTCCCCAGAACTGCTTGGTGCTAACTATAAATGTTAGCCGTCAGCAGGTATGTCCGAGAAAGCAAGCGGTTAACTACTCCTTCGAGTTAACAATCGCCACTCCGATGTACAATTGACGTGCCGGTTAGGAACGCTATCATCATCTGCGGCATAGACACAGCTATTAAGGAACTCCCTCACACAATTCAAATGGGTTCACCGGCGGACGATTAGCGGATGGTGTCGGCGTTTGTTGGGCAATGGGCATAACCCAGCACACCAACGCATCGGATTCTTCCACTGCCATTTCAAATTTGCTGCTACTCACCGGTAACTACATGCGCCCGGGAGCAGGTTCTTATCCCTTACGTGGACACAACAATGTTCAGGGTGCGGCCGACATGGGCGCGATGCCGAATGAACTTCCCGGCTATCAGCCAGTCGATGATCCAGAGGTGCGAGCTCGTTTTGAGAAGGGATGGGGTATCACTTTACCGTCGTTGTGCTGCCGGCAGCGCCGAGCTTGGAGAAAGAAGGCACGTTTACGAATACGGAACGGCGCATTCACCGGCTCTACCAGGTATTTGAACCGTTAAAGGGTACGAAACCCGACTGGCAAATCATTCAAGAAGTCGCCAAGCGACTGGGCGCGGATTGGAGCTACAATCATCCATCCGAAATCAGGCAGGAGATAGCTTCGCTTGCGCGGCTATTTGCCGGGGTGACATATGAACGGCTCGAGGGGTGGAAATCACTGCAATGGCCAGTTCATCCGGATGGCACAGATGAACCGTTACTCTTTACTGAGCGCTTCAATTTCCCGGATGGAAAAGCCAGGTTTTTTCCGGTGGCATGGAGTGAACCAGCCGAACCGCTAGACGCAGAATTTGATCTGCATTTGAACAATGGCCGGCTGCTCGAACACTTCCACGAAGGGAATATGACTTATCGAGTGGAAGGGATTAAAGAAAAGACTCCCGATACCTGAGCGCTGCCCGAGAAGGGTCAGTCCCGAATGGCGCGAAGTTAAGGGAGGTTTAGGAGGGTTTGGATCGCTTTCGGCGAGGAGGTCCTGGGACAGATTGAAGCAGGAAGGTTTGACTGATGTCACGCATCTTGGCGAGAAGCACTTCAAGT